>OFHM01001724.1_pt1 | contig 13667 bp, 8 predicted proteins | sample 1521311 | NCBI WGS metagenome assembly OFHM01 (sample SAMEA3504083, study PRJEB24116) | mouse gut metagenome | biome: mouse gut; feature: mouse-associated habitat; material: faeces | place: Denmark | collected 2011 | reverse complement strand
TCTGGCACAATCCCTCTGGCAGGCGAGGGAGGCAGGGATCGGGAAAGAGAAGATTATCCTGGATCCTGGTGTGGGCTTTGGCAAGACCCGTGAACAGAATCTGGAAGTGATCTGCAGGCTGGAGGAATTGGATAAGCTGGGGTATCCGCTGCTGCTGGGGTGCAGCCGTAAGTCTGTGATCGGGCTGACGCTTGATCTGCCTGCCAGCGAGAGACTGGAGGGGACTCTGGTGACCACTGCATGGGCCGTGATGAAGGGCTGCATGTTCGTGAGAGTCCATGACGTGAAAGAAAATGTCAGGGCCGTCAGAATGGCCGAAGCGATTATGGGGGCAGGCGGGCAGGAGAACTGCGTCTGCCCGGAACAGGTGTGAGTGCGGATACAGGGAAGGACAGGAGGTGGAGGCGGATGGGTTTTCAATGGAAGCCGGATGAGATCCATATTGATAAACTGGAGGTATTTGCGCATCACGGAGTCTACCCGAAGGAGACGGAAGAGGGGCAGATATTTTATGTAAACGCAGTACTGTATCTAAATACACGCAGAGCCGGAGAGAGCGACGTGCTGGAACATACAGTGAATTACGGGGAGGTCTGTCGCTTTATCACGGAATGGATGCAGGAGAACACCTGTCATCTGCTGGAGGCTGTGGCGGAGAGAATGGCCAGGGCAATATTGCTGAAATACAGGCTGCTGTCAGCTATAGATCTGGAAATCGTAAAGCCCTTTGCACCGGTCAGGCTTCCCTTTGAAGGACTGTCTGTGAAAATACATCGGAGCCGTCATAGGGTCTATGTGGCTCTGGGTTCGAATATGGGGGACAGAGAAGGGTATATCAACGGTGCGCTGGAGGCGCTGAAGAGACACCCGCTGATGGAAGTGCGCAAGGTTTCCGAGTTGATTGTGACGAAGCCGTACGGAGGCGTGGAACAGGAGGATTTTCTGAACGGAGCGGTGGAGATTGAGACGCTGCTGGAACCATGGGAGCTGCTGTATGTCCTGCATGGGATGGAAAATGAAGCGGGGAGGAAACGGACAGAGCATTGGGGACCTCGGACGCTGGATCTGGATATCCTGTTTTTTGACAGGCTGGTTATGGAGAATGAGGATTTGGTGATTCCTCATCCGGATTTGGAGAATCGGCGGGTGCTGGAACCGATGAACGATATCGCGCCGTATCTGCGGCATCCGGTGTCGGGGAAGACTATGGCTGCGCTTTTGAGGGAATTGGGGCCGGAGAGACAGGAGGAAAATAGAGGACGCACTCTGCGCACTGATGCTTGCAATCGATGCGGAAAAGTGCTCCAGAAATGATTAAAGTCATTTTTTCAAAAACGAGGAGAGGTATTTTCCCAGAAAGCCCGCGCACAACCCGGTGAAAAGTCCGGTTAGAATTCCGCTGAGAACCAGGAAGGGCAGGTAAGGGAGCACGCCGCCGGCAGTCAGGATCCATGCGATGAGAAACTGGCCCATATTGTGGCTGAGTCCGCCCATGGCGCCCGTGAGGAACAGCATGTGCTCACGCAGAAGCTTTATCACCAGTGCCATGACCAGCAGGCTGAAGAGGCCCCCTGCAAGGCTGTAGAGCAGAGAGAGGGCCTGGCCGAACAGAAGGGCGCAGAGGAGAATCCGCGCAGACAGCACAAGCAGAGCATCCCTGGCCGTGAAGTGCCGCAGCAAAACCAGCGTAACGATATTGGCCAGGCCCAGCTTGAGCCCGGGGATGGGCACAAGGGGCGGAACGGCGCTTTCAATGGCATACACGGCCAGAGACAGGGTGGTAAAAAGGGCCAGCAGGCTTATTTTTCTGACAAACATGGCGGTTCTCCTTTGGGTAGCGTAAATATATCCTACGATCATTCCGAAGCCAGGTGAGGCGGAACTGAAATTCTGATGTTACGGACAGTCCTTTGCAGCAGGTGCTTAATAGGCGACGGCATCGGGAAGGGCATTGTCCCCGGCGGTATCGGAAAGGGGACGCAGCTGAATGACCAGCCGGTTGGGGAGACAGACCACGGGTAATCTGGAATCCCGGATAAATCCCTGCCGGACACAAAGCTGATCCGGGCAGTCTGCGGAGATGACTCCGATGCTGCCGGAACGAATTGAAATCTCATTGACACAGCCGTTTTCCCCTTCTACGAGAAAGGATTCCGACGCATTATCTTCGGTGAGCGGGATACTCATGATCAGTGTACCGTTTTGGAAGATGTCGGCGGCGTATTGCCCCGGATGGTTTCTGCCTTCAGGGTACAGGATCCATAGCAGGCTGACGGCGCATAATATAATCAGGAGAGCGGCAATCAGAGCGGTTGCCCTTTTGTAACCTAAATGTTGTTTCATATGGAAAGCCTTTCCGAGTAGAATATTGTGTGTTCTGGCTTTGTAAGGAAGTACGTGTACATGCAAAGCCTTAAGTAATTACAGTATAGCAAAAGGGATGAAGAAAATGAAGCTTTTTTTGAGATCGGTGCTTCTGGGGATAACCATGCTTTTCTGCTGCATGGGCTGCGGAAGGGAAGAGATGCATTCTGAGGAAGGCGCATCGGGAGGACAATGGAATCCGTCGGAGGGGACATGGCAGTATACGGATACGGCAATGGGAACAGTGATTACCGAAACATTATATGCGGGGGGCCAAAAAAGCGCACAGGAAATCGGCGGCAGGGTAAGCGCATTGCTGGAGCAGCTGGAGCAGGAATCCTTATCCTGGCGTACGGAAACTTCGGAGGTATACAGAATTAACGCTGCGGCGGGAGACGGGGAAGGGTGTCCGGTGTCGGATGAGATGGCCGGGCTGCTGCAGGAATGTCTGGAATTGTCCGGGAAATCGGAAGGAGCTTTTGATATTACTATTGGAGCGTTGACTCGGGTTTGGAATATCGATAAATGGGCAAGAGAAGGAGAAACGGAAGGTTTTCGGCCGCCCTCCCCGGAAGAGCGGGAGAGCGCGTTGGAAAAGTGCGGAAGCGGCCGGGTTCGGCTGGAATGGGTTACCGGAGACGGCAGTCAGGCCAGGATATATCTGCCGGAAGGGATGCAGCTGGATCTGGGGGCCGTGGGAAAGGGCGTGGCCCTGTCACGGCTGGCGCAGCTTCTGGAGGAACAGCAGGGGGTGGACGGAGCGGTGATTTCTCTGGGCGGGAGCATTCTTACCTGGGGAAGCAAACCGGATGGCAGTCAATGGAAGGTGGGGATCATAGATCCTGCGGATACATCATCTCAGGTGGGAATTTTGTCCTTGGAGGGACAATGGTGTGTCTCTACATCAGGAGATTATGAGCGATATGTGGAGTTTGACGGTGTGCGTTACCATCATATCCTGGATCCTGCCACAGGGGCTCCCGGAGAGAGCGGCGTGCGGGGAGTGACTATCCTGTCGAAAGAGGGAATGATGGGGGACGGCCTGTCTACAGCCTGTTTTCTGTTGGGACCGCAGAAAGGAATGGAACTTGCGTCAGCGTACGGCGCGGAAGTATTGTTTGTGATGGAGGACGGGGAAATCATGATGTCGGAGGGGATGGAAAAATATTTTAGGGAGATATAATCCTACAATAGCAGGCGATTTTCCGGAACCATTTTTTCCCGCGGAGAAAATAAGAATATATGGAGCAAAACACTTGCAATAATTTTTATATCGAGTAAAATAGTAGATGAAAGCAAAAGATATCTCAGGGAACAAATATGGGACAGAAAATTTTCATGCTGGAGGGCAGGCAGTTTCGGACGGAAAGTGATTATGCCTGCGCAATGCGAGATAAAGAAATCATAGATAAGCTGCGGAAGGAGACGGACAGCGGAGACAGAACACAGCTGGAGGAATTGCGGAAATCGCTCCGCAGCAGGAAATATCATTTTCGTACACTCTTGGGACAGGATTTTCTGGACGAAGTGGAAATGCAGCTGAAGAAGCTGCCTGTTACCGTGGGCAGGGACAAAAAGACAGGGTGGATTCGTAACAGGAAACAGACCAGTCAGCATGGCCAGGACCGAAACACAGCAAACAAATCCCGGATTGAGCGGTCAGAGGGCGGCAAAGCAGCAAAAGAGTCCCGGACCGCAAAAACTGCGCGAACGGAGAAGGATGAACAGGAACTCAATAAAATAGTCCAGGATGAACTCGGGAAACGGGAGAAGCGCAGGCGGCTGACAATCCTGCTGTGCAGCGTGGGGGCATTGTGTTGCCTGGGATATTTTGCCGTATATTCCTATTATGATTACCGAACCCGGAGCGCCTATGAACGGATGAACACTTTGAAGGATAAGTCGTCCATGGGTACGGCATCTTCTGCGTCAGGAGTGCAGGAAGATACGGGAGAACCGCTTTTTACACTGGACGGGGGGGCAGAAGCAAAGGAAGTCCTGGAGGAATACCGGAATTTGTGCATCCGGTATAAAAAGCTGATAGGCTGGGTGAAGATCGACAATACACAAATTGATTATCCTGTAATGCAGACTACAGACAATGAATACTATCTGGATCATAATATGGAACAGAAATATGACAAAAACGGCACCATTTTTATGGATAAGGATTGTGATGTACTCAAGCCCAGTACCAATTACATATTATATGGGCATCATATGAAAAACGGGAAGATGTTCGGAGGGCTGGATTTATATAAGGATAAATCCTATTATGACGAACACCCCTATATCAGTTTTGATACGATATACGAGAAAGGAACTTGGCAGATCATGTATGTATTTCGTTCAAAGGTGTATAAGGAGGATGAAATCGTCTTTAAGTATTATCAGTTCATTGATGCCAACGGAGAGATGGAGTTTGACTCCTATATGCAGGAAATGGCAGAAATGTCCCTCTATGATACAGGCGTAACGGCCCGGTACGGGGACCAGCTGCTGACGCTTTCCACCTGCGACTACCAGGAGACAGACGGCCGCTTTGTAGTCGTGGCAAAAAAAATACCGGGAGAGTAAGGAACCTTGTAAAAAGACTTGAAATTATTTGAGAATATAGTAAAATGAAATGGTTAGTGAATATATTTTCTTTCGTCAGGGAAACGGCTAATTAATTTTGTGGAAAATGACGATACATATATAGATATTGTATGCTTTGCAGCTTGACGGATATCGGTATGGTGGCGGCTGATTTCTCTTATATGGAAAACATGTTTTACGGCAGGAAGGTATCGGGAATACAGAATACGTTATTTCCTGTGATTTGAATCCGGTCGTTTGAAGATGCGAAATATGCGGCAGCAATGAAAAAGAACGCGAAGGAGTAGTGGAAATGGGTAAAGTAGTAAAAAAGAAAAGCAGAAAATTGTTTAGAACAGTGCGCAAGACATTGGGGACACTGTTTCTGGTGTCTGCACTTGTGATAGCGGCTATTCCCGTGGACGGTTTGCGGGCGGCGGAGGAAAACCCCGCAAGAGCGGCCAGGAGTGCGATATCTGTCAAACCGGAGACAAACATTCCGCAGGCGATGAGTTCGGATAAGATTTATACCACCGAGGATACTCTGCTGAAATTTGTCTATATTCCCAGAGTACGTGATGCCTCCGGAAAGCCGTCTGCCAATACGTCTTATTGCGCCATCATTGTGGGATATGATAAGGATGTGAATCTGGAGGGCAACAGCCTGGTGATTCCCAATGAGGTCAGCGCATACAGGCAGTATTCCGTAAACCAGGGGCAGAACGCCTCATATGCCGCCGTCGGCAGAAACGGTAATTTCCTTTTTTACCGGAGTATAGAGACGGAGGTCCTGACACCGGAAGCAGCGGATAATCTGCTTTATAACCAAGCGCCTGACTACAATGAAAGGCTTGAAGAATTCCAGGATGAAGAGGGAAAAACATTCGTAAGGGTGAGAGGGGAACGAGGGGAGTTTAAAGTTTGTTATCTGGATAATAAGGCAGCTTGGGAAGGCATCGCAAGTAATAACCTGTATTATGACAAGTCGAATCTAAACGGTGAAGGACCGGCTGAAAATACGAATGCGTCGAATTATAATAATTTCAGCAAGGTAGGAGACAGCCAGGAATTCGCGCGTATTCAGAATGTAACGGTAAATTACATCAGTAATCAGTATTATGAGGGCGGTAATTCCGTAAGCGGCGGCAATGCGGCCGATACGGGACTGACATGGCATCCGGTGACCGGGGACGACCCGTCAAAGGGCGTTTTTGCCGGTGCGGGCAATATTGTGGATCTGAAGCTGGGAAAGGATTTTAACGGTGTTGGAGACTATGCTTTTTATCAGTGTTCCAGCCTGCGGAGCATGTCATTTGAGAACGGCTTAAGCGTGATAGGGGAAGGCGCCTTTAAAGAATGTGTCAATCTGCAGCAGGCATCTCTGAATGTAAACTGCCTTCTGAGCGCAATAGGCGCTTATGCATTCCAGCAGTGTACGCAGCTCACCAGTTTTGTATTGCCTGTCAGCGTGACGACAATAGGCGATCTTGCATTTGAAAGCTGTGAAAGACTGGCAACAATTGATTTGTGCAGCGAGGGAAGCGGGGAATCCGGAACCACTTCAAACCTGCTGACTACCCTGGGCATGGACGTTTTCAAGAACTGCAAGGCCCTGGAATCCATTACGTTTCCGGATCACTGCCCTGCGCAGGTGTATGTGTCCTGTTTTGAGGGATGTACGTCTCTGAAGTATATCTGTGCCAGAAATACGACAATGAATTTCCTCTCAGAGGAAGGCTATTTTACATATGATGACTTCAAAAATATGCTGGGAGAATCCAACCCGGTTGTAAAAGGAGAGTTTTACTTTGAGGGAATAGAGAATTCGGTCCTTCATAAAACCTGTAAGGATAACTGTTTTGCATTCAGCTACATCTGGGACAGTACTCAGGGGTTTGGCAAGCGTGATCTCTATGAACTTACGATGAAGGATGAGGAAGCGGGCGGAACAAACACTTTCGTGGTAACTTCCCAAAAAAATCTGCACCGGTACAGCTATACGGCGCCGGTGAAAACGTTAACCATACCGAAGAAGATCGGGCCGCATAACATCGAGACTCTCGATGCAAACGTGATCAGCAATTACTGTAATCTGGAGACCGTAATTATACCCAATACGGTAACTGCCATCGGCGCAGGGGCGTTTCAGGGATGTCATAATCTGACAAATGTAATGTTTGATTCCTATAGTCTGGAGAGCGGACAGAATGTTGAGATAGGGCAGGACGCGTTTAAGACGCAGAACTGTACTTCTCATAACTGCGGCGGCGATGTGGAAACGGATTCCAATAATTCGCCGGCGAAGAAGCTGAGTTTTACCGGACCGATTTCGCTTGACTTTGCGCCTTATCGGTATGCCATGAGTGAGAACGGCAGATACAATAACAGCAGCCAGACGGCAAGCTATATAACCTATTACAGCGGCTGGCCCGGAAATCTGGAGATACAGTATAATTCGTCGACGGGTCTGAGTGAACTGGTGAATTTTCCTTCTCTGGAGGAACTGAGCGGTTATGAACCGTCCAGGTACAAGTATATCGAACTTTTGGGAGAAAAATATGTGAATGCAATGAAGACTGCATACAGCACATATAAAACGTCTCCCAATTCCATGACCGAAGAGCAGAGAGATGTGGTTAACGCAGTGCTGGACCTTGTAATTCCCGAGGGTGTCCAGTCCGTGAAGGAAGGGCTGATTCGCCAGAAGAGCCAGGGGACGGATCCCACAAGGACGGTGACGGCCTACAGCCTGGAAACGATTGCAGGGGGCGAAGAGTATACGGATACGGACGGAACCCTGAAAGTTAAGGAAGGAACGGGGACTTTTGCCGGCTGTAAGGATCTGACAGGTATTTTTCTCAAGGAAGCTTCCGACGGAACCGGAACGAAGACCATTGAGAAGCATGCTTTTATGGGGTGCGACAATCTTGCGAATGTGGATCTTGCCCCGACGATTACGGAGATTGGAATTTGTCCTTTTTACGGATGCGAAAAGCTCAGCGGGATAAACTTTCAGAACAATCCGAGTTTTGACTGTGTGAATTCCATCATTTACGGACTGGACGGAGAGGGAAAGAAAGTAAAAATAGTTGAATGCCTGGAAGGCAGAAGCATGGGATATGTGGACCATGAGGAAGATGAACTGGCCAATGTGGCGGAGATAGCCGAGGAGGCATTCCGCGGTACAAATGTGTCCAGTGTGGATCTGACGGCAACAGCTATTAAGACAGTACCCGTGAGGGCATTTGCGGAGACGGTGAACCTCAGCCGTGTCTATCTGCCCCATACGCTTGAGAATCTGGCGTTCCAGGATTATGCCTTCGAAGGCAGTACGGTAGAGTACTTCGATGTCGCATCATCCAATTCGGCCATGCGGGCAGCACCGGACGCATTTACGGGACTGATGAAGAAGGAGGGGGCCTCCGTTGTGCCGAGACCGCAGTCAGAGTACAATGCGGTACAATGGTATAGTGTTCCGGGAAGCCAAGCGGAGGACATCGGTGTCTCCTGGGGATTTAATCCCAAGGAACATGTGGGAATTACCTACTATGATGTTACTTTCACATACTGGGATACCGAAACACAGGCATATGTCAGCACAGATGCCAGCGAAAAGATTCCCAGTAATGAAATGAGCAAGATAGAAGAGCACTATCCGGTTCCCATAGGAACGGTGGTGGAGATTGAGGGAAATAAATACAGGCTTACCGAGTGGAAAGAGAATACGGATGCCAGCAAGCTGGATCATTTGTACTATGATGCCGTATACAAGGTTCTCCGGTGGGTAGTTACCTTCCAGAATTACAACGGTGCCCTCATTACTACCGTAGAAGTGCCTGACGAAGGAAGTGTTCCCGAGCAGAGACGGCCGGTTCCGGGCGTTGACTTCCAGGGACCTGAAGGACAGACGTTTAAGGGATGGAAGACGGACGGTGACCTTGGCTATATTACAAGCGACCTTACTGCAGTGGCGGATTACTCTGTGGACGGTGAGTATCTGGTAGAGTATCTTGCAAGAAAGGGCAGCATTACAAGCGACTGGGAGCTTTTCTATTCCACGACATTAAAGGAGGGGGCGACTGCGCCTGATCTTACGCCTTCCGAAGAATGGGCGATAGAGGGATATAAATTTACCGGATGGGATAAGGAGCTTGCCAATATCAGTGAACCTACCACATTTTACGCCACCTATGAGCCGAGTTCCGGAAACGGCGACGGCGATAACAACGGAAATAACCCGGGCAATCCCTCCGGCACGCATACGCTTACAGTGGTGGGCGGAAACGGTTCGGGAACTTATGCGACAGGGGCACAGGTTGTCATCAGTGCCGCCAGCCCTGCGGAAGGCCAGGAGTTCAGCGACTGGTCCGTAAGCCCCGCAGAGACGGTTGTGGCGGACAAAAACCGCTCCACTACGATTTTAACCATGCCGGATCAGGATGTGGCGGCGATTGCCAATTATAAGGCTAAGAGTAGTTCCGGGAACAATCAGGGAGGCAATACCGGTTCCGGAAATACGACCGGTTCTTCAAATACGTCCAACAACCTGCATACGCTGACGGTGAAGGGCGGGAGCGGTTCCGGCAGTTATGCGCCGGGCGAGCAGATTATCGTTACTGCGGATAAGCCGGCAAAAGGGCAGGTGTTCAGCAGCTGGACAGTCAGCCCGTCAAGCACTACGGTTACGGATAAGACGCTTTCTTCCATTGCCGTTACCATGCCGAATTATGATGTGGCCCTGATCGCCAACTATAAGGCCAGCGGTTCCGGCGGATCCAGCAGTTCCGGGACGGGGAATACGGCAAGCAGCAACACAAACCGGCCGGGCGGAAGCACCGGAACCGTGAATAAAGGCGGCAATACCGTTATTATCGATAAGAATGGTTTTTCCAACACACGGGTGGTATCCGCGACCGTAAACGGTTCTTCCGACAACTTTACCATTAAGGTGACGGAGAGCAGTGAAGCGACGGAAGCCGTTCTCAGAGCGCTGTTGGCCGAGTACGGAAATATTGACAACATTAAGTATTTCCCCATGGATATCTCGCTGTATGATTCCACTGGTAAAAACAAGATTACGGATACAACGGGCCTGTCCGTGAGCATTACGCTGCCGCTGCCGGATTCTCTGATTACCTATGCAGGAAACAACAAGGTGGCAGGTGTGGTGAATGATAAACTGGATAAGCTGACTCCGAGATTTAGCACCATTGACGGGGTGTCCTGCATTACATTTACGGCAGAGCATTTTTCGCCCTATGTGATTTATGTGGATGTGGCTAATCTGTCTGACGGAACCATTTCAGACAATACGCCTACCACAGGCGACGGCATCCATCCCAAGTGGTTCCTGTCAATCGGTCTGGCATGCCTGTCCTTCGTAATGTTTATGATGAAGGATAATGCGTCGGTATCCAGGAAGAAGAGAAAAGCGACGGTTAAAGTGAGAGGATAGTATATGAGAAGGAAAAAGCGTATTTTAAGTGTCCTGACGATAGTGGTGACGCTGATAATCATGCTGCTTCCTGTATCGGAGGCGGATGCACAGTCATCTGCCTCCGATTTTCGAATGGAAGGGAGTACGCTGGTAAAGTATCGCGGCAGCGAGAAGAATGTGACAATTCCGGATACGGTGGAAGTAATAGGAAAAAGTGCGTTCGAAGATAATAAGAGTGTGGAACTTGTTGTGCTGCCGAATTCCGTCAAGCGTGTCGAAGCCTATGCATTCTGGGGCTGCGACAATCTGGATACGGTAGTTTTGGGGCGTGGCTTAAGTGAGGTGGGAGATTACGCATTTGCGAAATGTACCGGGCTGGAACAGATGACCCTGCCTGCAAATGTTACTTCCGTAGGTGTCCAGGCTTTTGGTGACTGTGTGAATCTCAGAGATATCAGCATACCCAAAGAGACCACAAGCATTCATGAGACAGCCTTTGACGGCTGCATTCAGCTTACCTTCCACTGTGAAGAAGGAACAGTGGCAGACGATTATGCGCAGGCATTTTATGAGCGGCAGAAGAAGATGCCCGGATACGGTGAGGTTCCGGATGAAGTACCTTCCGATACCTCACCCAGTCCTTCCCCTTCCGCTACGCCGGAGCCTGCACCAGGGGGAGACGGAACCACTTCTGAACCATCGGTTCCTTCAGAGGTGACAGGGGATTTGCTGGGTTCTACCCAGATAGTGGGAAACAGGGCTGTGGTGATGGCAAATAATACGCGGCTTCATGTGTACGGAAGTGAGGGCGGACAGGAGACAGGCACGTCCGAGGGTATCATACCTGGAAGCAACCGGGAGGAGGGCATTCCCAAGTATGCGATCGTGGACGGTAAAATCGTGGCGGATCAGGCATACTACGGCGATTCTGGATTGGGTGATGTCGTTTTGCCGGAGGGAATTCTGGAGATAGGAGAGTTTGCTTTTGCCAGAAGTTCTGCCGTTTCGGCGGTTTTGCCGGAGGGGGTGGAACATATCGGATACGGCGCATTTTACCATTGTGACGTATTGCAGAATGTGGTGCTTCCGAATACCGTCATGTGTGTGGAGCCGAAAGCGTTTGCGCAGACTATGTGGGTGAGGAATTTTCTGGAGACCGACAGCACGTCGACGGAAAGTGACTTTCTGATAACGGGCGGCGTGCTGGCTGCTTATCGCGGAAATACCGCGGAGGTAACGGTTCCGGAAGGGGTGCGCGTGATTGCCGGGGAAGTATTTCAGGACCATACCGAGATAGAGAAAGTGTCCCTGCCGGATAGCCTGACGGTGGTAGGGGAAGGGGCATTTGAAGGCTGCAGCAGTCTAAGCCAAGTGGTATTCGGAAAAAATGTGGAGGAAATCAAGGACAGGGCCTTCCTGGGGAATGTAATGTCAAAGGTTTCCGTGCCGCCTTCCGTGAGTAAAATCGGACTTCAGGCGTTCGGAAATGCACTTATTGCCTATGAGGGCGGGGAGGCGGAATATACCTATGAGCCTTCCGCAACGCGCCTGTCCAATGGAGCCTTCCGCGGGCTTTCGAATGCAGAGGAGCAGAATCCCGGCGTGACTGTGACAGGGCTTGAGACGCTGTTCGGGGATTCCGTGGCAGACGTTTTCCGCACGGGGCAGACTGTGCTGTCGGGAGCGGACAGAAGCTACCCATTGAAGGTAAGCCAGGCGACGGATGCCGGTTCCATGGAAGCTGCGTTTAGACGGATATTTCAAGACGCAATTCCGGATAATATACAGCTGTATGAGTTGGAACTGACTGACGACAGCGGTATTCCCCTGAAAAAGCTGGGGAAGCAGGCTTTGTGTGTGGTGCTTCCCGTTCCGGATGCCTTAAAGGGACAGAGTCTGACGGTTTTCACACTGGACGGAAACGGGCAGCTTGAGAAACTGGAGGCGGAATCTGTGGACGTGAACGGCGTGGAGGCACTGCGATTTGAGACAAAACATCCCGCTGTGGTTGGCGTATGCGGAAGTTTTCCGGCGGAGTAGGGTCTGCTGCCAGTGCGGATTTGCCTGAAAAGCATGTTAGTCAATAGAACAAATACATTATTCCCGGCATACAATAAATGAAAGTATATGCCGGGAATTTTTTTAATATGCAGCGGGTGAGAGAATTAATTGCCGGAAATATGACTGAGGGCATTGACGGCAGTGGTGTAACGGTTGCTGTACTCGATACGGGGCTGGCAAATCATCCCGATCTGAATGGCAGACAGTTGTGCTTCCGTGATTTTGTGGGTGGGAGAAAGAACATGTATGATGATAACGGACACGGAACCCATGTATGCGGTATTTTGTGCGGAAACGGCAGTCTCTCGGGAGGACAGTACAGAGGAATAGCATCGGGAATCAGTCTTGTAGTGGGAAAGGTTCTGGATGAAAAGGGGGACGGGGAAACAGACGCCATGCTGGAGGGGATGGATTGGGTTTTAAAGGTGAGATCCCGGTACAGGATAAGGATTTTAAATATTTCAGTGGGAATCGGAAGCCTGGAGGAACCGGGAAGGGAGAGAACCCTGCGGCGGAAGGTGGAGGTGGCCCGTAGGCTGGGCATCCACACCTTTCTGGCCCCCTGGGCGGAGATTGGCCCCTACGCCGCCCAGCTGGGGGTCCAGCGGAAGCCGGAGCAGCGGCAGCCCCGGCGGTAAACCGAGGCACAGCTTGTCTGCCGGCCTCATAAAGCTCCCTCAAAGAGGGGCTTTGGGGACAGTTTGGCCTATCTTTTTTTAACAGGCCTTACATTATCGAAAAAGGGAAGCGGTCAGCTCCGCTTCCCTCTTGTATTACAGCCTCACCACCTGAGTGGCGATCCGCTCTTGAAAAACCCGGTCGTGCTCCACAAAGAGGAGCGTAGGACGGTATTGCAGGAGCAGCTCTTCGATCTGCATCCGGGAGAACAGGTCGATATAGTTCAGCGGCTCGTCCCACAGGTACAGGTGGGCGCTCTGGCACAGGCTGGCCGCCAGCAGGATCTTCTTTCTCTGTCCTGCGCTGTATTCCGCCATATTTCTCGAAAACAATTCCCGGGAAAAGTCCAGCTTCCGCAGGATGGTCAGAAATTTTGTTAGGCCAATATCCAGCTTTTCAGCCCAATCCACCGGGTTTCCCTGGAGGTGGTCCGCCTTTTGGGGGACGTAGGAGATCTCCAGCCCCGACGCCCGGAAGAGGGTCCCAGTGTGGGGGATATCCTCCCCCAGAATCAGGCGGAGGAGGCTGGTCTTGCCGGAGCCGGTCCCGC
>OFHM01001719.1_pt1 | contig 13688 bp, 9 predicted proteins | sample 1521311 | NCBI WGS metagenome assembly OFHM01 (sample SAMEA3504083, study PRJEB24116) | mouse gut metagenome | biome: mouse gut; feature: mouse-associated habitat; material: faeces | place: Denmark | collected 2011 | reverse complement strand
AATTCAGTTACTACTACTGGTACTACTTTATCTAAATCTTCTGCTGTTACATTCCCTGCCATTTCAACTGCAATTTGTAATGCTGTTTTGCTTACTTCAACAGTTACTGCATCTTCTAAGTTATCAATTGCATTTTGTAATTCTTTTACTATATTATCTACTTCAACTTGTGTAGCTTCTTTATCTAAAAGAATTATTTCACCTGCTATAATTGCATCTTGTAAATTTTTAAAACTGATTTCTGTAAATTCTACTTCATTATAATTTTTTGCTATTTCTAAGATTTCTTCAAGGGCTTCTTTATTTGTTTTTGTTCCTAAATAAATATTTTCTAACCAATATTTTCCTGTTGCTTGATCGTTATTAAATAAATATATTTTTCCAATATTATCTATTGCTTTTGCAGTTGATCTAAAAGCAAAATTATTAGCTATTTGAATTTCTTCTTGATTTGGTGCACTAACAAATACACTATATTTTTTAGCTTCTAAATCTATTAATACTCTAACATGATATTTCTCTTTTTTATTAAATTTCATACTAGTTTGGACATATTTTGTTCCATTATAAACCCCAAAGCTTCCATCATTAAACATTCTAACAATAATTGGAACTTGTGAATATGCTGTATAATTAGAATCCTTACTACCAAGTCCAACAATTGCATTAGTCACAGTAGGTGCTAATGCACTAACCATATCAAACTCTACGTTTACAGGATTTTTAGTATTTGGACCAATTAATCTATTTGCACTAATAGCACCACTAGTATTTGATTCTACTGAAATAAGTGCATCCTTTGATGGTTTTACTTGTTCACCCAAATAAATATCTTCTAGCCAATATTTTCCTGCTGCTTGATCATTATTAAATAAATATATTTTTCCAATATTATCTATTGCTTTAGCTGTTGATCTAAAAGCAAAATTATTAGCTATTTGAATTTCTTCCTCATCTTGTGTACTAACAAATACACTATATTTTTTAGCTTCTAAATCTATTGATACTCTAATATGATATTTTTCATTTTTATTAAACTCTACATTACTTTGAACATAACCTGTTCCATTATAAACTCCAAATTTTCCATCCTTATACATTCTGATAATAATTGGAATTTGAGAATATGCTGTATAATTAGAATCCATGCTGCCAAGTCCAACAATTGCATTAGTTTGATTTGGTGATAAAACACTAATCATATCAAATTCTACATTTACAGGATTTGTTGTATTTGGACCAATTAATCTATTTGCACTAACAGCTCCAGCACTATTTGATTCAACTGAAACAAGTGCATCTTCAGAAGGCTTTTGTTCTTCTGCAGGTGGTGTATAATCAAAACGAATTGGATATTCTGGTCTTGTTGGATATTTACCATCTGTTAAACCAGTATTTAATAAATCTGTTAATTTAGTATCCAATGAATTAAATAAACTTGTTTTATAACTAATAATATATGTATTATTTTCAAGACTAGATAATTTTCTATTACTTCCTGCTACAATAACCCCACTTAATTCTACATAAGATGAACCATCATACACTATTGTATCAATAATTCCATTAGCAGTATTTTCACCATATACTTCTTTAATAAAATCTTTTGGTACATAGATTTTTTCATCTTGTTTAATTGTTTTTAATTCTGTTCCAGGAACTAATTCTCTAAGTTTAGAATTTACTACTGCATATTTTGAATCTTCTTTTACAGCAATACTACCAATCATCTTCTTATTCAAAGCAGGTTCAACATCATTTGTTACATAACCTTGTTCAACCAATTTAGATAATTCTGAAAGGAATAATACTGTTGCTGCCGGAGCATAACTTTGTGAAGAACCAATTCCTAAAGAACATTTTGGATTTGGATAAGCACTGATTAATTCAGAACGTCCAACTAATCCATCAGGACGAATTGCATTAGCATTTAATCCCAAAAATGCTTTTTTTACTGCTGGATAATAAGTCTCTTTATCTAAAAGCCCATTATTGATTCCCCAAGTCAAACCATAAGCAAAGAAAAGAGTTCCACTAGTTTCTGGACGAATATCATGATCATAATCATCTAAATTCATTCTCCAAAAACCATCTTCACCTTGTACTTGAATTAATGTTGCTGCCATTTTCTTAAATACAGCTTCATATTCTTTGCGATCATCTACTCGATCATCTGGTAGATCCTGTAAAACTTTTGCTAGTGCACCCATAGCCCAGCCATTACCTCTAGACCAAAGAATTTTTTTACCATTAGGACTAATCTTTTGATTGCTGCCATCACCATTAGGATTATAAGTAGCATTAGCATCAAATATGTAGTTTTTATCACGATAGAATAAACCAGTTTCTTCATCATAAAGTTCAGCTTTACGATCATTATATAATGCTCTTAACTTATCTAACCATTTTTCTTCCCCAGTCAAAAGATACATCTTTATCCAGTTTGGTAATTCCATATAGAAAAAGTCAATTCTATCCCAATAACCTTTTTTACTTTTTAAATCACTAACACTCATTTGTTCCATTTCATTCATAATTGGAACTACATTTTTAATTTTTTCATCATTTGCATCAAAACCAGCATCAGAAGTTATTGAAAACATATCTAAATAAGTTTGAAAACTAGTATGATTATCAGGAAAATATTTTCCAATTCTTCCTGTATCAGCTTTAGTATTCCATGCTGTACCATTATAAATATTATTACTTCCCCAACGACTCGCATAATCAGTATAATTTTCATCACCTGTTAAATAATATGCTTCCATATTCCCAGTATAAAATACTGAAGGTGCCCAAAATTCACTAGTTACAGAATGACCATGATTATAGTTAGTCGCATCATTTCCAGTATTTCCACCTGTTTTAATCCAATAATCATTTACCTTCTTAGCTAAATTAACTAAACTTTCTCCAGATGGTAAATTAACATTAGAATTATTTACTTCAGTTCCCCAAACTTTAAATTCTGTTAAAGCTGAAAATTTCTTACGTCCATCTACAGGAATAATTTCTTCACTAACTGGAAGATCTTTTAAACGTACCCATGAAACTATTTTCTTTTCAGGCAATTTAATAGTTTGTGGTGAAGCTAATTTTTGTAAAGTAATTGGCATCTCTGTTCCATCAGAAAATTCTAATGTAGCACTTGTCCAATTTATATCATGATCATATGCATTATTTGGTTGTGGTGGATTCCATTGCGCTCTTACAGTAATATCAACTTGATCAATTTCAACATAACGCCCAAATAAAACTGAAAATTCAGAATCTGTTTTTTCATTTCCACAACCCCATGCCTGATAAGGAAATCCTACATGAGATGCATTATATTCAAAGCCATCAATTGCATTTCATGGTTCAAATTCACGCTTATTATCAGTTGCTCGATTTGCAAAAGCATGAGGGAAAACATTTATATCACCCTTTTTATTTGGACTAGTACGACCATTGTCATTTCCACGTAAGTCGAAAGGATTTAATGCAAGATTTCTACGTTCATTAATTTCTTCTTCTGTTGCAACTCTTGCTGTAATTACCTTTTCTGTGTTTCCAGATGTTGAAAATGCCCGAGAATCATAAGGCCAGTTTCCACCACCTAAAGTAGTACCTCCAGCATCTGTTCCTGTTAAACCAGGAATAACAAAGTGAAATTCATTATTCATTAAATATACTAAAGTTTCACCATATTCAAGTGATGACATATTCGATGGTCTCGTACTACCTTCTACTTGTTCTTTTTCTAACATTCCTGTAGTTTTTGGTGTTCCACAATATTTATCTAGCTGCACCATTAAATAATGTACTCCCTCAGGTGCAGTGATAACAATTTCATCACCATTTGTTTTTGTATTTGAACGTGTATAATTTCTTGTATGTGTTAATACATTTGTCCCTGTTTCTACTACAGTATCATTTTGAATTAATTCAATTTTTACATCTGTATCTGTAGAAACTGTTTTAGCTTGATTAACTGAAACACTAGCAGCACTTACATTTGTTGATGTAAAAGCCATTAATGTAACAACTATTACTAAAATAAATTTCTTCATATCTCTTCCCCTTTTTAATATATTTATTTTTTAATATTTTCTATTTAACAGTTATTCTTTTAACACCTCCATACACATCTTATATAGTTTAATACTAATCAAACTATATTTGTTAGCGTTTACATTAAATATAAAAAAATAATTTAATGTATATTTATTATAAAAACCACAGACACTTTTAGTCTTTATATTTATTAGTGATTTTTTTACTTTTTTTAATTAATAAACAATACCAATCATATATAACAAAAAAGGAGCACCAGCTCCATATCACTATCCTACCAATTTACAACCAGCACTAGTCCCGATTCTTGTTGCACCAGCTTTAATTAATTCTTCCATATCTTCAATATTACGCACTCCACCTGAAGCTTTAACTTCAAGATTATCGCCAACTGTTTTTTTCATTAAGGCAACTGCTGATGCTGTAGCCCCCATAGTAGAAAAACCTGTTGAAGTTTTAACAAAATCTGCTTTTGCTTCTTTTGCAAGTTTACATGCACGAATAATTTCTTCATCATTTAATAAACATGTTTCAATAATTACTTTTACACACCTGCTTTTCGCAGCATCAACAACTGCCTGAATATCTTTTAAAACTAACTGATCATTTTTCTCTTTTAAAGCACCAATATTGATTACCATATCAATTTCATCGGCGCCATTTTCAATAGCATCTTTAGTTTCAAAAACCTTTGTTGCTGTAGTATTAGCCCCTAAAGGAAAACCAATTACTGTACAAACCTTGACACCAGAATTTACTAATTCCTGGGCACAATAATTAACCCAAACAGGATTAACACATACAGAAGCAAAATGATATGATTTGGCTTCATCAATAATTTTTTTCACCATTTCTTTAGTTGCATCTGGTTTTAAAATAGTATGATCAATCATTTTATTATAATTCATTTTAATTACCTCCATATATTCGTTCAATTGCCTCTTTTACAATTGTACTATCTCCAGGATAATCAGCTTGCCCTACTTCTAATGAAATAAATTTTTCATGACCCTTACCTAAAATTAAGATAATATCATCTTTACATGCCAATTCTATTGCCTGCTCAATTGCAATTTGTCTTGAGGCGATTATAACACTATTAATATCTGTTATTTCATTTTGAATAGCTTCACAAATATCATAAACATTTTCCCCACGATCATCTAATTGTGTTAATATTACATGATCTAAATACTTATTAGCTATCTCACCTAATTCCTTACGTAATTTATAATTTCTCTTCCCTGGTGCCCCTAATACAGCAATTAACCGCCCACGATTCTGTTTAACTCGATCAACAAACTCAAAAATTTCTTCATAATTACTAATATGCTGACAATAATCAACAATAACCGAAAATCCCTGTTTAGCTTGAATCAATTCCATTCTTCCCTCTACAGCCTCAACATTTTTGACTGCATCTAAAACCATACTATCATCACACCCCATAGCAATTAAAACACAAACAAGAGCCAATACATTATAAATATTAAATTTAGCTAATACAGGTGATGATACATGAAAAGTATTCCCTTTAAACATTAAATCAAACTCACTATGATCTAAATATAATCTAACATTTCTAGCCATTACATCACTGTTAGTCTCAATACCATATGTTAAGATCTTACCTTGTGTATTTTGTTTAATCCTTAAAAATGCGTCATCATCACTATTTAAAACCGCCCAATCAGTATGTTTGATCATTTCAAATAATTTTTGTTTAGCTAAAACATATTGTTCCCTGGTACCATGAAAATCCAAATGTTCAGCTCCAATATTTGTCATTACCGCAATACTAAAATTCACACTATCAACTCGCCTTAAAGCTAAACCATGACTTGATGCCTCCATAGCAACAACCTTAACCCCGCTACGATTCATTTCAAATAACTTCCGTTGTAAATAAAGGGTCTCAGGAGTTGTATAAGGACATTCTTCCTTTCGTCCATTATATTCTAATGAAATTGTACCAATATAACCTGTATTACAATACCTTGACATCGCATCTTTTATCATTGATGCTACAACTGTCTTTCCACTGCTTCCAGTAACCCCAATGATTTTCATCTTATTACTTGGATAATCATAAAAAATATTTGAAACACGATTTAATTCCTCTAATGTATTATCAACTATAATATAAATAATATTTTCATGATAATATGGTAATTCCTTAGAATATACAATTACCTTTGCCCCCTGAAAAATAGCATCTTCAACATAACGATGACCATCCACACTTAATCCTTCAATACAAAAAAATATTGAATATGGTTTAACATAACGAGAATCACTATGAATTGAATAAATTTTCATATCATTATCAATATCATATAATTCATTTAAACGTTTCATTAAACTACACTTCCTTCCAATATCCCATCATATTTATCAATTCTAATATCCACAATTTCACCAATCATATCCCTATCAGTCTTGACCTTTACTTTTAGATAATCACTTGCATGACCAATCAAGTAATCACCATCACGTTTTTCAAATAAAACTTTTAGTGATTTCCCAATTTGCTTTAAAGCAAAATCACGATTAAGTTCTTTAGATAAAGCTAACAATCGATCAGCCCGATCATGCTTTATATGATCATTTACTTGGTTAGGCATCTTTGCAGCTGGTGTATTTTTACGTGGTGAATAAGGAAATACATGTAACTCACTATAATTTACCTTTTTAATAAAATCATATGTCTTATCAAACTCCTCATCTGTTTCACCAGGAAATCCTACAATCACATCTGTCGTAAAAGCAATATTTGGTAAATAACTACGAATCTTATTTATTTTTTCTAAATATTGATTAGTTGTATACTTACGATTCATGCGCTTTAATGTTTCATCACATCCTGCTTGTAAAGGAACATGTAAATGATCAACAATTATTTCATTAGAACCAATCAAATCAATTATTTCATCACTGATTTGACTAGTTTCAATTGAAGAAATTCTTAATCTCTTTAATCCCTCAATTTTTACTAAATCAACTAATAAATCATAAAAACTATAATCTTCCAAATCTTCACCATATCCAGCAGTATGAATACCTGTTAAAACAATTTCAACATAACCATTAGCAACCAAACGTGAAGCTTGATTTAAAACGCTATCTTTACTTCTAGAGCGTACTCTCCCTCTGGCATATGGAATAATGCAATATGTACAAAAATTATTACATCCATCTTGAATCTTCAAAAATGCTCGTGTATTTTTAAATCGATCAATATTTAAATCCTCAAATTTCTTTAAATTCATTATATTATCAACTTTTACAACCATTTTACCAGTTTTTAAATATTCATTTACATATTCAACAATATTTTGACGATACTGTGTACCTAAAACAACCCCCACACCTTCAATCTGTTCAATTTCTTCAGGAGCTATTTGGCTATAACAGCCTACTACACATATTGTTGCTTGAGGATTTTTACGAATTGCTTTACGAATCATCTGCCTAGATTTACTATCACCTGTATTAGTAACAGTACATGTATTAATTACATACACATCAGCTATTTGTTTAAAATCAACTTCTTGATAACCTGCATCATTAAATATTTTTAACATTGCATTAGATTCATATGTATTTACTTTACAACCTAAAGTATGGAATGCTACTGTTTTCATTTAATCACCTTATTTTAATTTCTTTTTTATTTTTTTATAAGTTCTATCTCCAATAAATCTATGTTCATATAAATATTCTAAAATATCTTCCTCACTATCATGACTAATTATCTTATTTATTACACATTTTATTATATTTAGTTCAGGATATTCTTTTGTATATTTATCAATTAAACATATTTCATTTGTTATTCTATTGTTATTAAATTGGTAAACCACTTTAAAATCATCATGATATAAATATTCGTTTTCATCATCTTGACCTACTAACTGTAAAGTAGAAAAATCCGAATTATATGCTTGCATATCATATAATTTAAGGAATATATCTATATCTTTAGAAAATTCTTTAATATACATCAAATGATGCTTTAAAGTTATTAATAAGTAATCATTAAGATAATATCTATTTAAAAATGGTTCTAAAAAAGGAATATAAATTACTTCACCACTCTTACAATCTTTGAAACTAACAAGCTTTGCACTAACTTTTTTAATTTCATCAAGAAAAATTTTCTGCCTTTGTTTATAACTTATATGATCAAATAAATCATAGTTATCAGCTAAAAAACTATTATAACACATATCAATTTCTTTCTTTGCTCTAATTCCTTTTAATATAACCTCATAAGCAAATAAATCCCAAGGATTTTTTACTTTATAAGAAAATCCTTCTTCTATAATTTCTTTACTTCCTAAATTAACAAAGTCAAATAAATTAGTTTGATTTAATCTTATTTTATAACGATACTTATATAATAACTCTAAAATTTTCATTTACCGATCTCCCTAACATAACCAATTACACTTAATAAATATAATGGAGCAGTTTCACTTCTTAAAATCCTTTTTCCTAAAGAACATGCAGTTATCCCTAGTGACTCCATCACTACAATTTCATCTTGATCAAAACCACCCTCACTACCAACGATAACAGTAATTTTGTCACCTGACTCTAATTTATCTAAATATTGTTTTAAAGCCATATGCTTACCAGCCTTAGATATTTCTTCATAAGCTACTAAATTATATGTACCTAAATATTCATCTAATTCTTTTAGTTCAATAACATTAACAATTTCTGGTATTTTATTTCTTCGTGATTGCTGGGCAGCTTCTTTTAAAATTTTTTCATAACGAATTAATTTTTTAGAAAATTTCTTTTTATCACTTTTAACTACACAACGTCTTGTTAGAAGAGGGACAACTCTAGTCACACCCAATTCGGTTGCTTTTTGTAAAACTAATTCAAATTTATCTCCTTTAGGTAAAGCATATACTAAAGTTACTTCAACATCTAATTCATTGTTCTCCTCAATTTTTTCAACAATACTAATTATTCCCTTATCAATCTCATCAATTTCACATAAATATACCTGTCCATTTATATCAATACAAATAATCCTTTCACCATTCTTACTTCTCATAACTGTTTTTAAATGATGTAAATCATCAGTTGAGAAAACAAAAGTGTTTTTACTTGTTAAATTTTCATTAATAAAATATCGCTGCATAATAATCCTCCGCTACCATTCTATCATGTTTAATACCCGGATAAAAGAATTTTAGCCTATCAATATTTCTTTTAAAAACAAAAATAGACCTTAAAATTGAACATATTAAAGTCTATTAATAAAATATATATCACTATACTATAGATTTAAACTTCTTAAGTACTCTTTTAATAATTTTATCACCCCAATTATAATACCACATATGTTTATAACAACTATACAAACGTGAGTTATTAAACTCCTGATTTAAACAATATCCAAAGTAAATAATACTGGAAACAAGATATATTGAAATCAATAAAATTACTAAACCTGCTAACGGGCCATATAAGATATCATATCTAGTATAATGCTCAACATAATATATAAATGTTAATCCTATTATCATTATTCCACAACTTGAAAATACCGAACCAATTATTCCATATCTCTTGGGTTTCTTTTCAAAAGATAAAAAACGATAAAATAAATAAAAGAATATTAATAAACCCACTATCATAACAATAATCTCACTAATAAAATAATTAAGAATTGCTAAAATAATCAAACCAATTATTAATAAAATAAACATAAATATTGCTTTAATTCTTATCAATATCCCATAAGTAGAAAATCCTTCATCATTCATTGAAATAAGCATAAACGAATAACAAGCATTACTAGCTAAATAAATTGACAATGATAAGGATATAATCATTGATAAATAAGTATTGTATTCTCTTGATAAAATATATTGAATAAATGGTGCTAATAATTTTTCTGGTACATAACTATATAAAAAATTTATTAATTCAGGATTATTTAAAATCTCATTTTGAAATATTTTTAACACTATTATTAATCCTGGCAACAAAGCCAGTAAAAAACAAAAACTTGATGAATAGCGAAAGAGATTTCCCTGAGGGGAAATAAACTTTTTAATAACATTTTTTAATCTTTGCATTAATTCACCTCTATCAACGATATTCATTACCTATTTTAGATATTTTATTCATAGAAACTAACTATATTTAAATAAAAAGACAATGCAGTTATTTGCATTGCCTAATAATATTTAAGTTAATATTTTAAAACCATTATCATAATCAATCATTATAGTACTTCCATTTCTAATTGATCCTTTAATCATTTCACGAGCTATTAACGTTTCAATATTTGATTGGATAAATCGTTTTAATGGACGAGCACCAAATGTTATATCATAACCTTGTTCACTGATAACTGCTTTAGCATGATCACTAACATTAATTATGACTTTTTTATCACTTAAACGATCTGAGAGCTGATTAATAAATTTATCAATAATTTTATTAACCACACTTTGATCAAGTGAATTAAAATAAACTATCTCATCAATACGATTCAAAAATTCCGGTTTAAAATGTGCCTTCAACTCATTTTCAACAGCCTTGTGCGTATCATCATTATTACCTTCTAATAAATAATTTGAACCAATATTAGATGTCATAATAATGATTGTATTTTTAAAACTTACTAAATTACCTTTCGAATCAGTAATCCGACCATCATCCAATACTTGTAATAATATATTAAATACTTCAGGATGAGCTTTTTCAATTTCATCTAATAAAACGATACTATAAGGATGACGTCGTACTGCTTCAGTTAATTGCCCTCCCTCTTCATAACCAACATATCCAGGTGGGGCTCCAACTAATCTAGACACACTGAATTTCTCCATATATTCAGACATATCTATTCGAACAATATTTCTTTCTGTATCAAACAATTGCTCAGCTAATGATTTAGCAACCTCTGTTTTACCAACTCCTGTAGGTCCTAAGAATAGAAAACTTCCAATTGGGCGATTTTCATCATTAATTCCTGCACGAGATCTAAGAATGGCATCTGTAACTTTCTCAATTGCATCATCTTGACCAATTACTCTTACTTTTAATGCTTCATCTAATCGTAATAATTTTTCTCGTTCAGATTCCATTAGTTTATTAACAGGTATTCCTGTCCAACGGGCAATTACTTCACTAACTGTTTCAACTGATACCTTTTCTTGTAATAGATCATCTTCGTTTTTTGAAGCCTCAAATTGTTCAATTTCTTTTTCAATTTGTGGTAAAGTTTGATATTTAATTTTTGATGCTTCTTCTAAATTACCTTCTGTTTGATATTTATCTTTTAATGCTTCTAAACGAACTTTTTGATCTTTTAATTCCTTTATATGATCTAATGATTTCTTTTCTTCTTGCCATTTATCAGTTAACCCTTTTACTTCTTCATCTAAAGATGCTATACGGCCTTTAATTTCATTTAAACGCTTTTCATTATCTTCATTTTTATCTTCTTTTTCAATTGAAATTCGTTCCATCTCTAAACGATTCTTCTCACGAGTAATAACATCTAACTCTTCAGGTAATGAATCAATTTCCATTCTAATTGAAGCACAAGCTTCATCAATCAAATCAATTGCTTTATCAGGTAAAAAGCGATCTGTAATATAACGTTGTGACATATTTACTGCACCAATAATAGCACTATCAGTAATTTGCACTCCATGATGTGATTCAAAAGAATCTTTTAAACCTCTTAATATTGCAATTGTATCATCTTGATCTGGTTCATCAACTTGAACCTTTTGAAATCTTCTTTCTAAAGCAGCGTCTTTTTCAATATACATTCGATATTCATCTAAAGTCGTAGCTCCAATACAATGTAATTCTCCACGTGCCAACATTGGTTTTAACAAATTAGCAGCATCCATCGCACCATCTGTTTTACCTGCACCAACTAATTGATGAATCTCATCAATAAATAAAATGATTTCACCCTCAGCTTTTTTTATTTCATTTAAAACCGCTTTTAATCGCTCTTCAAACTCACCACGATACTTAGCACCAGCTACTAATGCACCTAAATCTAATTCATATAAAGTCTTATTTTGTAAAGAGACAGGAACATCATTTTTAAAAATACGCCATGCTAACCCTTCAACAATTGCAGTTTTACCAACTCCTGGTTCACCAATCAAAATAGGATTATTCTTTGTTTTACGTGATAATATCTGAATTACTCTTCGAATTTCTTCATCACGACCGATAACTGGATCAAGTTTTCCATCAGCAACATCCTTCGTTAAATCACGTCCATATTTCTCTAATACTTCATACTGATTTTCTGGATTTTGACTATTAACCATATTACCACCCCGCATTTCATCAATAATTTTTTTAACTTCTTTACAATTCAAATTATATTCATTTAATAAATCTTTTACCCAACTACTATTAAGCTCAAACAATGCCATTATCAAATGTTCTACACTTAAATATTCATCCTTAAATTTATTCATTTGCTTATCAGCTAAACTAAATAATTGATTTAAATCATAAGAAATACGTATACTATTTATATCAACATTACTAACAACTGGTTTGCTTTGCAATCTACTTGACAAGTTGTTTTGTATCCCTGCAATATCAACATTGCTTTTAGATAAAACTCGATATAAAATTCCCGCATTATCTTCTAATAATGCTAATAAAAAATGTTCTACATCTACTACTTGATGACCCATTTCACTAGCCATCATAATTGCCTTTTGGATTGCTTCTTGCATCTTGGCAGTCCATTTTTCAATGTTCATGTTAACCACTCCTTTTTAGCACTCTTTCTACCTAAGTGCTAACTACATTATACAACTAATTTTAGCACTGTCAATACCAAAGTGCTAAATTAACTAATTATAAAAAACTTTATTACTATTCATAGCCTCTAAAAACCAAGAAAATATCACGAAATATGAAAAAAGTACCATATTAAAACAAATTTTATAAATTATTTTGCCATTTTTAACAATAAATAAATCATATTATTCAATAGTATTACACAACAAGTATTTTATTAATTTAAATATTATGTCTAGCTGTATCAAAAGAGTTGGTCAATTATGTAAAGAAGCTGGTGTTGTTTTAACTAACATTGGTGCAATATTTCCATATGAAAACGATCCACAAGCTTCTAATATTAGAATTTCCTTTTCTTATCCACCAATTGATGAATTATCTAAAGCTACAAACCTGCTTTGTATCTGTGTATAAATAACAGCAATTGAAAAACAATTAAATTTAAAAGACAATCTTATTCGATTGTCTTTACTAATTACTATTATCTATTCTTTTTTTAAATGCTTCAAATTCATCTTCTTCAAATATATACTTGTTTATTAACTTTAATTGTTTATCACTTAATCCTTCTATCCATTCTCTACATTCCTGATGGTATCTTCTTTCAATCTGTTCTTTAATCATTTCAATAAACATCTCTTTTTTTCCTATCTCAATTCCTTGTTCTAATCCCTTATTATGATACTCATCTTTAAATGATTCTGTTCTTATTCTTGCTAATGCTAACTGATTCGCTATCGACCACATTGGCTCATTGTTTCTAAACTTGTCATACATCTTTATCACCATCCCGATTATGTCTTCTTCTTTCTCTT
>OFHM01001717.1_pt1 | contig 13700 bp, 12 predicted proteins | sample 1521311 | NCBI WGS metagenome assembly OFHM01 (sample SAMEA3504083, study PRJEB24116) | mouse gut metagenome | biome: mouse gut; feature: mouse-associated habitat; material: faeces | place: Denmark | collected 2011 | reverse complement strand
AAAGGGTATTTATCCGACAGCAGATTGACACTACCCTTGCGGAACGCCGATACGAATTATCCGCAAAGCAGAAACAGATTGAAAAGGACGAAAAGCGCATGGAAGAGCTTGACCGCCTGTTCCGTAAAATCTATGAGGATAATGTCAATGGAAAGCTGAATGACGAACGCTTTTACAAGCTGTCAGATGGATATGAAGCCGAGCAGGAACAGCTAAAACACGAAATCGAAACCTTGAAAGCCGAAGTTAGCGAAGCCGACACAGAAGCGACCAATGTTTCCAAACTGATTGCCATCACCAAAAAATATACCCGCATTGACGAGCTAACGCCCGAAATCTTAAATACCTTTGTGGATAAAATCGTAGTTCATGAATGCGAGAAAAAAGATGGGAAACGGACACAGGATATTGACATCTACTATTCCTATGTCGGGATTGTAGATATTCCGACGGATGAAGAAATGCGGAAAATGGAACGGGAATACGGAAAAAGTACCAAACGTCAAACCGCCTAAATATAGGCGTGGCAGGAGAAAGTCTATGCTCCTGCCCATACATATCTATTTTTATCCTTATCTGGTATCAATCAAAGTTTATTTTGATACACTGAGTATTCAGGTAAGGATTTTGTTTGTCAAATAAGCTACATAGCTATCAGAGTGCCGCTGCATATGTTTTGTTTCGGTGGCACTCTTCTCATATTTTTAAGTGTGCGTGGTAAAGCCTATGATACGCAAAATGCGGATAATTCTGCTCGGAGTAACACCTATAAAATATCCTAATTTACCACTCACTTTTGCCCGTAGTGGATACGTTAACCTTAGCAGTGGCATAGTCGACTACGTCGGCAACAGCCTTTACGGATGGTCTCGCGTTGCTAGGTCGGCTACCGTCGCCTATTACTTAGGCGTTAATCCAAGTGAAGTCTATCCGTCACACTACTACGGCCGTTGGCGCGGTTCCCCCTCCGCTGCCTCTACCCAGGTAGTGCCTAATGGAGGAAAGAAGATAGATACCGGATATATTTTTCCATTACAAAACAGAGCGCACTTATTTTCACGCCCTCCTAATTGGAAAAATTTCATTCAATTAACATCTCAGAACAGCTTCATCCCCAGATATGCTTCATCCCGTTCATCTTGTGTAATTCCAAGGTAACGCTTCGTAATCTCATAACTACTGTGATTATAAATGTCTACAACTACGGCCAATGCCACTTTATTATCTTTCACGGTATGATACCCCCAGGTCTTCCTTAAAGAATGGCAGGCAATCTTCCCGGCAATCCCAAGCTCTGCCACTGCCGCATGGATTATCCGCCACGCCTGCACTCGGCTGATAGCTTTTGGCTCTTTGCGGTTATTGGCAAATACATATTCTCCCCGGCGATGAGCGTAATACTGCCGGAGCGCGCCAAGTAGTTGCGGATTCAGGGCAATCGTGCGCTCTTTCTTAGTTTTCTTTTCTACTACAGTAATATGGTCACGGAACTCCTGCCTTTCCTCATCATATACATCCGACCACTTTAGCCGGAGTAAGTCGCTGATACGAAGCACGGTATATGTTCCCATAACAACCAGTATATAGTTACGAAGCTGTCCTTTGCGTAAAAAATAATCAGCGAGTTCCTTTAACTGTTTCTTGTCTCTAATCGGTTCTGTTGCTGCCATAATTGATAAAGCCCCCTTGTCGTAAGATACGGCTGATTATAGCGTATCCCCGGACAAGGGGGCTTTTGTAACATATTAGTGATATTGATACAATTTTAACATCAAATCAGGCTATATTCAAGAGGATGTTCATACTAAAATAAAGAAAATTTGCAAATCCTATAAAAATAACGACTGATTTATAGCAAAAATAGCGGATGTTGGGCGAGCAAGATGTAACATACTCACTATTGTGTTACATCTTATTTTTTAGCGGTTTGGAGACCGTGATTTTTTGTTGTTAAGACAGGGTTCAATAAAAGCAGGGAGGAGGCTTATGCTACGTCAAAATAATTGGCGTATTTTATATGAACCGACTACGAAAAGGAGGAGAAGAAAATTGAGAAAAGGATTTACGGCGTTGTTGACGGTATTGTTGACATTGTCATTATGCGCTTGCGCGAAAAATAATACGAGTAAAGAATTTTTCAATGAGGATGCTGAGGAAGAAAACACCCAATCAGAAGTTGGAGACATATCTCAGGAAAGCACCAAGCCAGAAGACAAACCTAAAACGACTGCTTTTGAAAAATACTTCCGTGATGAGCCTTTTTGGGTACAAGATGAAAACGGGTTATATGGTTTTATAGACCAAACCGGGGATTATGTTATTGATCCCCAATTTTACAATATCGAGGACAAATACAGCCCGTTCTCATTTGGAGTTGCTTTTGTGCAGGATAATAGTGACACGCAAAAGCTATGGGGGTTGATTGATACATCCGGAGATTATGTTCTCCAACCGACTTTTTCCGATGTGGGCGAATTTACATCTGACGAATTAGCGGCTGCACAAGATAAGGATAGCGGTCTATATGGTTACGTTGACCCGACAGGCGCATACCAAATTAAACCCAGATTCACAGAGGCACGTCCTTTTGTAGATGGACTTGCTATTGTATCCGAGGGATATGGCTACATATATATTGATACATCTGGAGAAATTGCCATTTCTGGTGGATTTGAAGAAGCTAATGAATTTTGTGATGATTTGGCTGCCGTTAAATCATGGGGAGCTTGGGGATATATTGACCGTTCTGGAAATTTTGTAATTCAGCCAATCTATGATATGGTGTACTCTTTCTCTGATGGAGTCGCTTTTGTACTCGATCTGGATGGTGAAGGTGGGTATTCTCTCATCGACACAGACGGAAATTATATTTTAGAAGAGTCTATTTATACTCCAGAATACACTCCAAATGATGGAGAATCTTCTGCCAGATGGGTAGAGGGATTATGCTGCGTCAAGGCTGCAGTGGATGACTCATATCCACAATTGGGGTTCGGCTACGCCTATATTAATAAAAATGGAGAAAAAGTATTGCCCAAAGATGACACTTATTATGATATGACATGGGGATTTGTAAAGTCAGATAGTGGTACATATGCAGTTGCTACGGATCATGCCAGCGGTTTATATGGTTACATTGATACAGATGGCAGATGGGTGATACCGCCTCAATACCAAGGCGGTAATTCGAGCGCTGCGTCTCCCTACAACGGGATAGGGCTGGTAGAAGAAAGTAGGGTATATATTGATATGTCCGGAAATAGTTTAGCAAAAGTTGATGCGCCACTGTCCTTTGAGAATCGGCAATGGAGTGGATATAAAGACATTTTATTGGCACTTTCATATGCCGAGGATTCTACATGGGGAAAGTACGGATTTGTATACCCTGATGGAAGTGTTGCAATAGATTTTGTCTACGATCTTAGCACGGGCTTTTCTGCTGATGGCAGTTACGCATTTGTTCAATATGAAGGGCTATGGGGTGCAATTGATACGGATGGCAACTGGTTAATTCCTGCAAAGTTTAAAGAAATGCAGGGGAATTATTCTTTTATCCAAAATTAACTAAATCATACATTTATGGAGGAAAAATAACAATGATTTTATTTTTATTGATTATCGTTCTACTTGCAATTATAGCGTATTTAACATCTGGTAAGGTAAACCAGAAAACCGAGAATCGGACACTTCATACAAACAGGGATGTACAGGAAGTTGCCAATTTGCTCCGGCAGATAGCGAGCGAGATGAGAGCCAATGTGGATAAAATTGAAGATGACCCATTCGGCAAGTTCGGTTCTTCTGAGGATTTAGCAATTTTGCTGTCTGGTGAAGAGCGAGGTCTTTCCAGGGATGTATGGGCAGTTCAGGTGTATGTCGCTGAGACGGCTAATGGGTGCGATATAGAGTTAGTAGCTATTGGCGAAGGACTGTCAGCAGGATATTCTGGTACATATTACCATGGGCGAATTAAACTGGCCTCCAGCAGAAAGCGCATGAATGCGATTGCTGCTAGGCTTTAGAAAACTACAGGAGGAGAGCATGAAAAATAAACTTTTAATGGTAGCCATATTGTTTAGCATCTTACTTAGCGGATGTGGCAGTTCTGTAGATAGCAGTCCTGCCACAATAGATAATGTAGACACATGGGAAGATGATTCGGAATATGAAGAGACGGATACGAATTATGAGGAAGACGCCTATGAAGAAGTAGTCGTAAAAACTTATCCACTAACAGAGCTAACTCCATTTTCTGAGGATAGAGCCTGGGTAGAGTACGATAAAGATGGAATTATCTATACCGGCATTATAGATACAGATGGAAACGTCTTATACGAGAGTGACGGAGACTTTGAGCACAAGTCGCAATTTCTGGACGGACTTTCTTTTTATGTGCGGGATACCGATGCTGGAACAATATGTGGTATTGTAGATATTGACGGAAATTTGCTATATGAAAGTGAACCATTTTCAGACGGAGGGTATAAAATTGCTGCCTATGGCGAAGGTCATTTCCTCGTTACGCAGCATATTGTTAATTTTGATATTGATGAGTGGAGATATGGCACAATTGACAAAAACGGTGAAATTTTGAATGAAATAAGAACGGATGAACTTCTTAGCAGCTTCAGCATGCGCGAATTAGACTTAGAATGCAAATATATAGGAGAGGGCTTTATAGAGATCAATAATCGTATTTTATACCACATTGAAACTGGGTCATGGCTTAGATTACCCTTTGGCGTAGGTGTTTATGGAGATTTTTACGACGGGTACACTATTGTTAATAATAACGAATATAATAGCCAGGATGCCGTAATTAATGCTGATTTTCGTGGTGTCGAAGAAGATCGAGAATTAAACGAGGCTCAAGGAGTTGCTTTTATTTTTGACACGGGATACACAGCATATTATTCAGAAGGGCTTGCATTACGGAATACTTCAGTTGGTGAATCTGAAAAAACAGAATATGGCTATTATAATATAGAAGGAAATCTTGTCATTTCTCTAGAACAATATCAGGACAAGGAAATAAGAGGCGGGTATTTTTGTGGTGGATATGCACCCGTTATTATGAAGGGCGCAGACAACAACCACTATGTGTCTGTTATTGATTCGAGTGGAAATTTGGCATATCAACCTATAAAAATAGATTTTAAAGATTATTCAACATTTAATGTTTCAATATATGAATCACTAAGTGCATCGAGCGGTTATCTTCAAGTAGCAGTTGAAGGTGAGAAGAAAATTATCAGCCCAGACGGAACAATTTATATTCCTGGAATTGATAACTTATCCGTGCTCGACGGGCTTACTTTTGGCTATATCAGCGGTGGATTTATGACGATGAATCCAGAAGATAGCGATACCATAACGAATCCTTGTTATATCAGTTTAGATGCTAATACCATAATTGACTCCGTCAAAGTAACGTCTACCGATATGGATACCATTGAGGACGAATCATGGGACGAGGAAACCTCAGAAGATACTTCCTACATAGTTCCTGATTCTTATGATATTACAGGCAAATGGAAAAGTATTGGCGATAGCGGGTTCGGGCAGGCACAGCCGGGAGCGATTGTGGTATTTGATGGAAATAACTGCAACTTCTACAGTCCGAATGATACATATGCATTTTATAAAGAAGATGATAGGTATGTTTTAGATATCACAAGTGTTTTAGGAGAAAGCCTAAGTCAGACCGTCAATATCATAGATGACGACAATATAGAAATCGCAGGAACAAGTCTGAAGCGGATGGAGTAACAGAAAACAGAAATAATCTTAGCAGGAACATTAGAGAAATGATAATTTGCTAATGTTCTTGCTTTTTGTGGTGTTTTATTATTCCTTTTCCTCCATTAGGCACTACCTGGGTAGAGGCAGCGGAGGGAGAAACCGACCCAACGATTGTCGTCGTACGACGGATCGACATCTGTAGACGTCATCCATAAGCTGTAGGCGTAGGTAGACGAGCTGGCTGTACGTGACCATTCGTAGCCCTCGTCGCCGACGTAGTAGACGCGACCATTGTTGAGATTGATATACCCGCTACGGACAAAAGCCAATGGTAACTGTACTATGGTGGTGGCGCCGGTAAGCTATTTCCATATACTAGAATAGAAATGTGGATATTTTACGTCCATGGGATCTGCTGATGGTATTTGAGGTCATGCTCCAATTATCGGTGGCTCTCAAAGAAAAGATCGTGAAGTCACTCTCTCGAGTTTGGGGCTAAAGAATAAGAAAGGTCAGTGAACTGGTTCTGTCTATGGGTGAAGCCAGATGAAGTTGACTTCTTTTGTCCGAGCTTTGTGCGTGCGGAGGTTTTGGCTTTTGTTCGTAGCGAGTGGATCGGCCCAGCATATGCTACGGTTACTGGCGTCGGAGAGGGTGGTTATGGTCGGTCGTGTACAGCGGTTTCTGCTACGTTCGCTGGTACTGTGTTCATATTACCTACAGATGTCACTCTGTCTAGTGATAGCTCCCGTTTTGATGGTTTCCCCCTCCGCTGAGAGACCGCCCTGTTCGGTGCCGATCTTTGAATCCGCTGATTACTATGAGACATCAAAAAAGGTTTTTAGCTACAAATCTTCTGGATCTATATCTAAAAACCTGTGCGTACGCATCACGAGTGGTAATCTAAGAGTTTATTATTCCTGCCATTCCGTTGGGTCTTCGCCCCATATACTACAGGCAAAATCTACATCACCCTCCATGTCCTCTTCCTTAAGAATGCCATTTTTGATATAAATCTTTCCACAATCTGATGGAATGAACTCACATGCATATCCACCTTCAAAATCTAAGTTTGGAAATAACTTTGATACTTCTTCCAAACCAATAAGCGGGCAAGACCATGGCGAGACAAATATAAGTTCCAAGTCACCATCATCCAGCTCTATCACTGCGCTATCACGTGCGTCCCATTTTGTTCCCCAATGCTCCATGCTCCAGTTGTACCAGTTTGGGATGGGATTTTCTGGCATAGGGATAAACTGGTTAAAAGAGAACACTTTTTCTCCATTATCGTCTATTGCACATTTTTGTAGAAAGTCAGCGATATCCTCTTTGTCACCCTTAATTTTAATTCTGTTTAATACATTGTTAGCCATCTTGCTCCTTTTTTGCTTTACACACCATCTATCACTCAGGTGCTAAAGAAAGTCAAGCAGATTCTGGAACAAAACTTAGAAAATCCCCACCTGAATGAAGCGGGGGTTTTAGCTGACTTTGCAAATGTTGCTTATAAGATAGTTCAACCGTGCAACCGTCCAAAAAATCGTGCAAATCCGTGCATTAGCGAATATCTCAGAAACAACAAGTAAAACGACTTCATCCAAAGCCTCTCTCATTTTACTTGTTATCTTGCGATAAATACCAACTACCCATAAAACAGGGGGATTTTTACATTGATTTTTCAGCTTAATTGACGTGATGCCATAGTTCCATCATATCGTTCAGCAGCGGTTCGGACGCTTTGAAGTCCCCAGCCGTGCAAGTCCGTATTCTTTTTTGTGGTTTTTAACTCTCCTTCTGTTATGGCCGGGGCGGCTTTGCACCCGTTTTCCAATTTGATAATAAGCATTTCATTGATACGGCGGATGGTCAGATTGATAAAACGCAGATTTCCCTCTGTGCCATCTACAGCTTCAAGGGCGTTATCCAGCAGGTTCCCTAAAATCACCACCAGATCAACACTGCCAATATTCGTATGCTGTGGATATTCAATATTACAGTTCACCTGTATTTCCCGTGAAGCAGCAAGGGTGACCTTGCTGTTGATCAGATAATCCACTGCTTCATCTCCTACCCATACGTGCTGCGTGACTGCTTCAATCGGTGAGCGCAGGCTTTCCAGATACCGGACTGCCTCCGCCGTCCTGTCTTTTTCCAGATAGCGGTGCAACGCCTCGATGTGGTTGTGAAAATCATGGAATAATTTTGCATTGGCAGCATAGGTATCTTTCAGCAACTGGTAATCCCGCATCAGCAATGCATTTTTTTCTTTTTCCAGGTGCGCTATTTTTTTCTCCATCTCATATTGGCGGGTGCGATAAAAAAACTGAATTGCCACAAAGATCAGCATGGAAAAAATAATCCATGTTGTCATCTGTTCATCACTTATGGTTATGATGTTCTGCCCGGATAAAAAAATCACCCCGAATAAACCTGCGACTGCAACCGCAGATATGACTCTGTTTCTTCCCTCACTTGCTTTGACAGCAAGAAAAGCAATGCCAAGCATAAACACCCGGACAATCCAGACTGCCGCCATATACTCAGGCGTATTTCTGTCAAGGAATCCCTCTGACCGGAATATAATCCCCAAACCGGCAGATATAATAAATTCCCAAAGCGCTACCGTTATCTCATAAAAGAAAGTAAGAAAAAGGGGCATCCGTAGTTCAGCTCTAAACAAATGCCGGATAATCAGCATTATGATAATAATCTCGGCACCTGTGATATATGTTTGCGGAATTGGCAGAAAAGACAGCAGGGTAATAAAAGCAGCCGTGCAAGCAGAAAGGACACCCGCCTTTTTCCTATCACTGGATAACTTCAGCACCGCCATAACAAGATATAGACATAAGAATATCCGCAGTCCATTTGTGAAAAGAAATGAAATTATCTGATACCAGCCCATCATATATGTGTCCCCCAAAACTTGTTTATCTGCTGCTTGACCGCCTGTAAATGCGAGCGGCTGATCGGCAGTGCCTCACCATTTTTGAGGAACGCCATTCCATCAGCTACTTTCATGATCTGTATGATATTTACGATTATGCCCCTGTCAATAAAAATAAACTCCGGCGCAGCAAGCTCCTCAAAAACCTGCTGTAAACTTTTCCTGACTTTTGACGTTCCCGCATTTGAGCATATCGCTGAATTTTTACCACCGTCGCGCTGGATATAGAAAATATCCTTGTATGGTATCTTCTCCATCCGTCCCGCTGCCTGGATGATGTACTCCTTGCCCGCTTCCAGCTCAATCAGTCTTGCCGCATCTGCCACGGCAGTTTTCAGCCTTTTCTCAAGATCATTTTTCGGCACATAGCGGAAAATCGAAAGCTCAAAAGCGTCTATCGCATATTCCATATGCGAGGTTATGAAAATGACCTTAATATTCGGCAGAAACGGCTTTATCCTTTTGGAAAGTTCCATGCCTGTCACATCGGGCATTTCAATATCCAGCAGGAGCAGGTCATAAAAGAATCCATCCTCCGCAATGTCAGACAAAAGATTGCTGCTGTATGTGTAAGTTGTTATTTCATAGCCGATACCGCAGGACTGCAGGCTGTCCTTTATGATTTCCTCATGCAACGTGACGGCTTCCTTCTCGTCATCACATATGGCAATCCGTACCAATACTGTCACCTCATTTCTTTTATGCCCTCTATAGTCAGAATACATCCGCCCTCATTAGACTCTATTATATTTCGTCAAAAAGAAATACTCAAGATTGAATACGGAATAGTATAAAGCGACCAAAGAAAATGGACTTCACAGCTCCCTTTTCTTTTCATTCCATCTCCCTGAACGTACCAGCCATTCCTCCCACAAGGCTCCACTGGCGCTGCATATAGGATTTGAGGTTTTCCGTGCTTTGCCGATAAGCCTCACAAGCCACCTGCGGATTATCAAAATGCTCCCTGATTGCACAGGCGGCACAGTACCCACTCTCCATCCCGGCTGATATTCCTTCACCCATAGGGTTCAGAAATCCGGCAACCTCTCCGGCAAAAAGGACTCGCCCCACACCGTAGTCTACACGGCATCCCGGACGGATATGCAGCATCAGCCACTTCTCGCTCTTGGTCTGCCTGCTGATACGCAGGTGGTGCTTCTCTTCCATGTAGGAAATGAATCTCCCATAATAATGGCCGATCTTATCCATATCTTTCACGGACACGCCAAGCACCAGCAGGTCATCCTTTACGTTGAACCATGCATCATATTCCGACAGCTCCGGCTGTAAGTATGCATAGAAATAATGCGGGTCTAAATCTATGCTGCCCTCGTTGAAGGTCTGGAAGGTGGTTATGTATCCGGGAACCTCCCCGGTAATCTTCCGCTTCAATGCTCCGACAACGCCTTCGCAGTCCAGGACATACCTTGCACTTTCCGTATAATTATTTTCACCGTGCAGGCTGACTTCCACAAATCCGTCCTGCTCCGTGCATGAGAGGGCAGACGCGCCATCCCTGACCTCTGTGCCGCTCTCCTTCGCCTTTTTAGCAAGCCATCCGTCAAAATGGCTGCGCCATACATTAAGCCCTTCCTGCTCGAAGCGGTATTCCTTCCCTTTGTCATTTGTGAATATCATGCCCCTGTTATCTGTCGGGGTACACATGGCAGACTCCGGCACATCCTCCCCGAAATAGGTCTTCACAAGCTCCATTGATTTCTTTATCAGAACGCCCGAACAGGACTTATACCTTGGCATTTTGAACTTCTCCACCAAGAGAACCTTATAGCCTTTTTCCGCCAAAACCTTGGATGCCGTACATCCCGCTGGTCCCGCCCCGACCACTATCACATCATACATCTGCATACCATCCTCTCTGCTGTTTCCTATTACTTCGGCAGAATACCGTTCCCGCTAAAGTAATAAACCCTCATTGATTATACCACAGAAAATCTCCCGTATTTTACCACATTGCACGAAACGACTATTTTCCGGGAATGAAAGGCATAAAAAAGCCACTTGTCATTTTTCTATTATTTTCTATCAATTCTCCCATGCACTATTTGGCAAAACTGCCACTTTTGCCAAATAGTTTCACTTTCGCCAAATCGTATCCGACTTTCACCATTTTCCCATATTTCAACAGCGTTTACAGACAAAATAATATATCTTTCAACTAGAAACCGCAATATCCAATCTCTTTTTACCTTTTCCCGACATACAATTCCGAAAACCCCTGACTTTTGCCGAAAAGTATACTTTTGCCAAATTGTATCAATCGCCACGTTATAAGCGGTATCCAAAAACGCCAAAAAGAGGGATTCACCAACCACTCCGGTGAACCCCTCCAAGCCCGAAATCCCTTGATTTCAAGCCATTTTCTTATACTTTCGCCAAATCGTTCAAAATTCCTATGGCATCAATTATTTATAGCCGCCTGGGCGGCTGTTAAATATTGTTCAGGGATACTGCACATTTTTCATTCACATAAATTCTCTAAGACACAGAGAGGTCACACTTAACAAGGGGAGGGGTCAAAACCGTGACCACAGGGGTCACATTCAGTCCGTAACCGCCGCTCCCATATTGCCTTGGCACAGCCCCAAAAACAAACAAGGGATTCCGACAACACCCAATATGCCGAAGCCCCTTGTTTTCAGCGGTTTTCCCAATATTCTGTTCATGCCCTTTGTATCAAATAAGCGGTTTACATTTCCACATCATTCTATTTTGAGTTTTGTTTTCTTCCTATTACTTCGGCAGAAAACCGTTCTCACTAAAGCATAAGCATCCACTGAATTATACCATAAAAAATTTCTGTTTTTCACCCAATGGCACGAAACGACTATTTTTCGGGAGCGGAAAGCAAAAAAGAGCCATCGAACAGCCCTTTTCACCCATCATCATTTATTCATTAAGTTTTTAGCATTTTATTCATATACAAACACGGAAACTCTTTACACTATCACGGAAACACCTGTATTATCACGAAAACTCCCAGTGGGTTTCCGTGATAGTACAGGCAGTTTCCGTGATAGTGTAAGGGTTTTGCCTGCGAGTATCGACTTTTGCGTGATAGTATGGAGTTTTGCCTGATAGTGTCCGAGTTTCCGTGATAATAACCGACTTTTGCCTACGAGTATATACTATTGGGCAAAACAACCCTAGAACAAAAGTTTGCGCCCTCATCAATGTAAAAATGCCCCTAAAAGCACACGGAAATAATGTAACTTTGTAAGTTATGCAGTGCCAAAAACGCCGTGTTTACGGGCTTTGTCGGCTTTCCGTGTCCGTATCTGCCGGGGAAGGAGACACCATAAGAAGCCAGCGCTATCCCTTCCGATTTATCAATTGGTAACATACTACTTCTTTCCATCTTTAAGCTGCTCCAATATATCCTTTAGTCTTTGTGGTATTGGCAAACCCAGTATTGCTACATTTTCTATAATTATAATCCCCTCATTAGAAAGATAAAAGAAAATAACCGCTGTACGAATTATACTTCCGTTCTGAATAACCAGTACATCAATCACATTTCCGACCGCAACTAAGAAAATAATAGATACTTTTTTTGCTATCCCACAAAAACCAATCTCATTGGATCTTTTTTTATTCAAAATCGCAACCAGTATCTGAGTCAAATATTCCACCACCATAAATAAAATCAAAGCAGATAACAAACCATCCCATCCTCCAAGTACATCTTCTACTATACCTCTTTTTACCACAAGTACTATCCACTGTGCCCTAAATAAGAACATACTCATTATCGTACCCTCACTTTCCATTTTGTTCTGCAAATTTTTCATATCTCATAAAACAATATCAACTTCAATAAACATAGAAAAAAGCCAGACCGCATCCATTACTTTGGATACTGTCTGGCTCGCCACGCCTTCGAACGGCACAAAACAGTAAATTTTTTTAATGACCAGATTACACTCCTTTGTTAATCATGGTAATATAATCAGAAATCCAAATTATATTCTGGTACATTATCCATGGTACAAAACATATCATTAATTTCATCGATTGTAGTATATGATTTTACCTGCTTATCCTTATCCAAAAAGCAACTGCCCTCTTTCCATTAATTTTTGCCAACTGTCCCAATGGTTTCTTTTGTCCATGTTTTGCATATGTTAACCCTTCCATTCGCACCTCCTAATTAAATGGCAATTCCCCATTTAAATCTCCGCCCCCAATTCTCTTTCCACTCATATATGCATCAATAGCACTTCGAACACTATCATCAATATGAACGTGAGATACCGAAACTATAATTGTTTTAATCAATGAATTTACCACTGCAATAAGAGGTGAATTCGCTTCTAAAGTGTTACATATCCTTTTGACAATAGCATTTCCATAGGAATTATACTCAACCATGTATATTTCAAAAAAACGCTTTCCACGCCAAGTAACTCTATCATCCTCTCCAATGCAATCCATTATATAAATCTTCTGATCATTTGGAACAAGTGTTGTATAATATCCGTTTCCACAAGGCCGCACTCCGCAATCCTTAAAAAATAGAGAATTGTAAACTGGAATTTCAAAACACTCAGAATCTGTTCCTTCACTACCAATTCCATATAGGGGATGTGATACTTCTACATACCCATTCATGTCATGTATCACTTCAACCTTTTCAAGCTCAGATAATGTTTCACGAGTCCATTCAAGCTTATCATCATTCGTATCAGAAATAAGTTGTCTCATAAATTTCAACATAAAACTCTCTGTTGGAGTTAAATCTGCAAGATTTGAGCCTACTAATAAATCTAACGGTACCTCCAATTCATCAGAGGCTGTCATCAAAAATTCAATACTAGGATCTGAATTACTTTTTCCACTTTTCATTCTCGAAAGATACCCTGGTCTATTTCCAGAATTTACCTCTAACTCACCTAACTTTTTATTTTTCTGAGTTAAAAGCATATCCACATTGTTAAGACAGCGCTCTCTATTAAAATGTTTCCGTGTCATTAACTGCGATTGAAGCCTT
>OFHM01001716.1_pt1 | contig 13710 bp, 9 predicted proteins | sample 1521311 | NCBI WGS metagenome assembly OFHM01 (sample SAMEA3504083, study PRJEB24116) | mouse gut metagenome | biome: mouse gut; feature: mouse-associated habitat; material: faeces | place: Denmark | collected 2011 | reverse complement strand
CAAACTCTGGGATCAGGCCGAATTTTACAAAATCCTGCGGCAGTGCATGTTTGAAGATGACGCCTAAATCCTTCTCCCGCTTATCTGCAATTTCCGCATTAAAGCCCATGGACTTCTGATCCATCCTGTTTTCCACGATTTTGTCCAGCCCTTCAAATGCCCCGCCGCAGATAAACAGGATATTGGTGGTATCAATCTGTATCAGTTCCTGCTGGGGATGCTTCCTCCCCCCCTGGGGCGGCACGCTTGCCACAGTCCCTTCCAGAATTTTCAGAAGCGCCTGCTGCACGCCTTCCCCGGACACGTCCCGGGTAATGGAAGGATTTTCTGATTTTCTGGTAATCTTGTCAATTTCGTCAATATAAATAATCCCACGCTGGGCACGTTCAATATCGTACTCTGCTGCCTGGATAATCTTAAGCAAAATATTTTCCACATCCTCGCCCACATAGCCTGCCTCCGTCAAGGCAGTGGCATCTGCAATGGCAAAAGGCACATTCAGGATCCTTGCCAGTGTCTGGGCTAAAAGGGTCTTGCCGCACCCTGTGGGCCCAAGCATCAGGATATTGCTTTTCTGTAATTCCACCCCAAGGTTGGGCGGAGCCAGAATCCTCTTATAATGGTTATAAACTGCAACAGATAGCACCTTTTTTGCTTCTTCCTGCCCGATGACATATTCATCCAGAAATGCTTTCAGTTCCACCGGCTTTAAAAGATTGATTTCTTCTACCTCCGGCTGCACCATTTCTTCTTCTTCTAATTCTTCCTCAATAATTTCTGCACAGATATCTACACATTCATCGCAGATATAAGCCCCGTTTGGGCCTGCGATCAATTTACGCACCTGCCCGTCTGTCTTTCCGCAGAAGGAGCAGCGGATCCTGTCATCCATTCTTCCAGCCATTTCTTCACCCCATTCATCCATTTCTATTTTGAGCACTTAAGGGACAGTGGCATATGCGCGCTGTCCCCTTATTTCTACTTTCTGTTTGTAATTACACCATCAATCAAACCATATTCCTTTGCTTCATCCGCTGACATGTAATTGTCACGCTCGGTATCTGCCGCGATTACGTCATATGGTTTTCCAGTATTTTCAGATAATATGGTATTCAGCCGCTTCTTGGTCTTTAGTATATTATCTGCAACAATCTGAATATCTGTTGCCTGCCCTTTGGCTCCGCCGGAAGGCTGGTGAATCATGATTTCAGCATTTGGAAGGGCAAAGCGTTTCCCTTTGGTGCCCCCTGCCAGCAGAAATGCCCCCATGCTTGCAGCCAGCCCAATGCAGATGGTTTCCACATCGCACTTGATATAGTTCATGGTATCGTAAATTGCAAGCCCTGCAGTTACTACGCCGCCTGGGGAATTGATATACAAATGGATATCTTTTCCCGGGTCTTCCGATTCCAGAAACAGAAGCTGCGCTATTACAAGCCCCGCTGTCGTTTCATTGACTTCTTCCCCCAGAAAAATAATCCTGTCCTTTAATAGCCTTGAATAAATATCGTAAGACCGTTCTCCTCGGCTGGTCTGTTCCACCACGTAGGGTACTAAACTCATTCCATCTTCCTCCTTACTCCTTACACATATGCCCGCCTCCAGGGTATAATATGGCGCAGATATTCCCGGAAGCCTTAGGCTTCCTCTGCTGCCTTCTCTACAATCAGGTCAACTGCCTTTTGGATTGCCAGATCCTTCTTCATATTTTCCCGTTCGCTGTCCCCAAAGATCTCTTTCAGCTTTTCAACTTCCATGCCGTACATGTCAGCCATGTTCCCAAGCTCTTTCTCCACGTCCTCCTCGGACACTTGGATATTTTCTGCTTTTGCAATGGCCTCAAGCACCAGCCCGGACTGGATCCGTTTCAGGGCATCCGGCCGCATCTGCTCCATCAGTTTTTCTTCGGTTACGCCGGTAAACTGTGCGTACTGCTCCATGGACAGGCCCTGCTGCGCAATCCTGTTTGCAAACTCATCCACCATGTTTTCTGTCTGGGTATCAACCATTGCGTCCGGGATTTCCATCTGGGAATCCGCAACGATTTTCTCAATAACCTCGTTTTCCCGTTGGCGCCTTGCTTCATTTTCTTTGCGTTCCGCCAGCTTTTCCTTCACGCTGCCTTTGTATTCTTCCAGGGTGTCAAACTCTGATACGTCCTGTGCAAATTCATCGTCCAGTTCCGGGAGCTCCTCAGCCTTGATTTCATTGATTTTTACCTGGAATACCGCCGGCTTCCCAGCCACTTCCGATGAATGGTAATCTTCTGGGAAGGTGACGTCCAGCGTTACCTCGTCCCCGGCATTCTTGCCGATTAACTGTTCTTCAAATGTATCAATAAAGGTGTGTGAGCCAAGCACCAGCGCAAAATTCTCGTCTTTCCCGCCTTCAAATGCAACGCCGTCCACAAACCCTTCATAGTCAATAACTGCCGTATCGCCTTCCTGCGCTGGGCGGCCTTCTACTGCCACCATCCTTGCATTGCCTTTCTGCTCTTTTTCAACTTCAGCGTTTATTTCTTCCTCGGATACGGAAACATCTGCTTTCTTTACAGAAACACCAAAATAGTTCCCCAATGTAACTTCCGGCTTCACTGCTACTTCCGCAGTAAAAATGAAATTTTTCCCTTTCTCTAATTCCACCACGTCGATGTCCGGGCGGGATACAATCTCAAGGCCGGATTCTTCTGCTGCCTTCGGGTATTCTTTGGGAAGAATGATGTTCACTGCTTCTTCATAAAAAATTTCAGGCCCATACATTTTCTCAATCATATGCCTTGGCACTTTCCCCTTCCGGAAACCTGGAAGGTTAATCCTGCTTTTCTGTTTCATATATGCTGCCTGAATTGCTTTTTCCAATTCTTCTGCAGGAACCTCAACGGTGAGTTTTGCCATATTCTTCTCCAAATTTTCTACCTGTACGCTCATTCTTGCTACTTCCTCCTTAAATATATATGGTAATCCTAATATCCTTTTCACGAAACAAAACGGGCAAATATGCATTTTCCGAAACATGAGGCTTGGCTGCCTTGCGCGCTGGGCGCGGGAATAAAAGCCTAATGCCCTAACTTACACTCATTTTGGAATTATATCACACTTCCTGGGAAAATACCAGCACTTTTTTGAAATGCCCGGAAAACCCTATTCCAAATCCAGCAGCTCCTGCATAAAGCTGCAGTAATCCGTCCTTTCTTCCTTGATGAATTTAATTGCGGCAGAAGGATGGCTGTTTAGAATCCCCGTTACAAGGTAGGGGATGTCGTAACCCCAGACAGTCCCTTCCGCCTTTAACTTCAGCATATGTTTTTCCACAAAGCGGATAATTGGGATTTCGTCGTATTTTGGGTTTTTCAGGAAGCTGAGCAGGGATTCCATAGCAGTTCCCGGCGCCCCGCCCCATGCCGCTGACAGTGGCGTCTAAAAGGCTGACGCCCATGCGGCAGCCCTCAATGGTATTGGCAAAGGCAAGCTGCTGGTTGTTATGGGTGTGTATCCCCACGTTTTTTCCATAAGCTTCTGCCACTTCCACGTACTTTTGGGACAGCTTGGTAATCTGCTCCGGGTAAAAGGAGCCGAAACTGTCCACCAGATAAATGGTGTCTACGGAGCTTCTCCCAAGGAGGTCCAGCCCTGCATATAAATCGTCCGTATTGACTTTGGACACAGCCATAATATTTACCGTTACCTCATAGCCCTTCTTTTTCAGGTGGTCAATCATCTCAGCCGCAGCAGGGATTTGGTGGATATAGGTTGCCACCCGCACCATGTCAATGACGCTGTCTTTTCTGGGGAGGATGTCCTTTTTGTAGTCGCAGCGGCCCACATCCGCCATCACGGAAATCTTCAAGGGGGACTTATTTTCCCCCACAATGGCGCGGATATCCTTCTCATCGCAGAATTTCCATTTGCCAAATTTGTTGGGGTCGAACAGCTCCTTGGAGGCCTTGTAGCCAAATTCCATATAGTCCACCCCTGCTTTGATGTTTGCTTCATACAAATCCCGGGCAAATTCATCCGTAAAGGCAAAATTATTGACAAGCCCCCCGTCCCGGAGCGTGCAGTCCACAACCTTGATGTCGGGGCAGTAGTCCATTAAAGTTCTTTTATTGCATTGTTCTGCGCTCATTCCTTATCCCTCCATGTTCTGTCTTTTCACACTTTAAACCGATAAAGTCCCTTTATCATACAAAATAATTGCAGGTTTGTCAATCTGCTCGATTCTATAGGAAAGATACTTTCACGCTTTAGCGTGACAAGGCCTTTTCTAATAAGATTAAAACAGCAGCTCCTGCTGCACCACCTCAATCTGTGCCACGCTCAGCTCTTCCGGCTCATTCCCACGCATATGCTCCCCTTTTAAGTACTGCGTCCCCTGCCGTATGCTGGCGGCAACGAGGTTCAGCACATAAATATTGTCAAAACGGTTATAAATGGACTCCCCGCCAAGGCCCGTCAGGCAGATAAGCTGGGTGTTGGCCTTTTTTGCCATGTCCATCAGGGGCTTTAACAGGTGGGAAGCATTGGTCTGGGCAAAGGGGTTGTCCATCAGCAGCACCTTGCCCTCATTCCGGTCCGCAAAAATATCTGTATCGTCCCTGCGCATAAAATAAAGCAGGCTTGAAAGGATGACAAACGCAGACAGGAACCCTTCCCCTCCGGAGTTCCTTGCAACTTCCGCCCAGGTGATGGGGTATTCCCGCTGTTCTTCCACTTTGTAAAGGCGGATCTGCACATTCCCAATCCCCACCACCGTGTCATAGAGGTTCCTGGTTGTCATCTGGGTACCGAAATACTCCCCGGCATTTTCATTCCGGCTAAAAATTGCAAGGCCCTTCTGGGTCAGGCCGTCTATGAAATCTTCCAGCCTTAAACGGTAAAGGCCTTCGTTTTCCTCCCATGGGGGAAGCTGGATTTTCAGCATTTTCACCGGGCGTTCCCGGATAGAAATGGTGGAATTATGGTCTATTTTCCCTAGGTTTTTGTGGACCTCCTGCACATACTCCTCCAAAAGCTCTACAATTTTGCTTTTTTCCTTTTCCACAAGGGAAATGTCCACTTCCAGTTTTTCCATCAGGCTCTGGTAGGACTGGACCGTTGTGTCTAGCTGCCGCTGTACCTGCCCGGCGTCCCCGGACAGCTCCAGCATGGCTTCCAGCGGTTTCCGGTAGAAATCCTCATGGAACTGCTCCAAACGCACAATCTGGTTCAGCACATGGACAAGCTGCTCCTGTGCCTTTTGCCTGTCGTCCCGGTACTGATTGTAATCCCTAAGCAGGATCCCTTTGAAATTCCGGAGGCTCTGGGTGCCAAAATCTTCAAAATCCTCTGCCCATTCCACTGGCTCTGTGATGGGCAGCCCGCTGTATTCTGCAAGGGCAGTCAGTGTTTCATTGTAGCTGTTCCTGCGGTCCTGCAAGCGTTTCCCGGCCTGTTCCAGTTCCTTCCTTTGGTAGTCCAATTGGTTTTTCCGGGCTTTGAAATCTTCGCTTCGGATTTCCTCCTTGGGCAGGGGCTGTTCCTGCCCACATTCTTCGGCCATGCGCCGGATGCGGCCTTCCATCTGCTGCATCAGCAAGGCTACCTGCTTGTCCTCCTCGTTCCAGCGGCTTTCCTTTCCTTTCAGCTTGCTGGCCCGGTCTTCCAACTGGGCTTCCTGATGGGTTTCTTCCCGGCGGCTGTAGGAAATTTCCAGCCATTGCTCTTTGGAAAGGCGGTATTTCCGGGAGAGGTGGCTTAATTCCTCACAAGCCTTCTGGTAACGCTTGCTGCTTTTCTGCTCCCGCTCCTCCAAAGACTGGATTTCTTGGGATACATTGGCGGTAATAGCCTGATAGCGGGCTTCCAGTTCGGATACTTTTTCTGGGGGCAGCACCAAAACTTCTGCTCGGCCTTCCCCATCCACCGCTTCCCCATAGCCCCGGTATAAGGAAAGCTGCCCATCCAGCCGTTCCTGTATCCGCTCCAAGCCTGCCTGCTGGTTCCTAAGGGTTACAAGCTTCTCCTGGAGCTTTCCTTCCTTCAGTCTGGACAGCTTCTTGCCTTCTGTCAGGCGCAGTTCTTCCTTCCGGCATTTTTCCTGCTGCCGGCAATGCTCTTGGTATTCCTCATAGGCTCTGCACAGTTCAGAAAAATCCAGTTCTTTTTGTTTGAAATGCTCAATCTGCTTTTCTGCCGTGCGGATTTCCTTTTCTAAAATAGAAATTTGTTCCTGCAAGCTGGAAAGCTCTTGGGAAAACCAGCGGGTTTCTTTTTCCAGATCCTTGATTTTTTCTTCCAATGCCAGAATCTGCTTCTGGTTTTCCTGATAATTTTCCTTGCGGACTTGCTGCTGCTTCACCTGCTCCTGCCATGAGAAATAAGATCCGTACTCCTGCTTTTTGATGGCAATCTGCTCTTGCTTTTTCTCGATTTGCCCCTGCTTTTCTGCCACAAGCTGCCGCAATTTTTCCTCGTCCAAAAGATTTTCATTAAACAGAAGGTAAAACTGGACGTCAGAAAAATCTACCAATGGGCTGGCTTGGCCCTTTGCTTTCTGCCCTAAATTCTTACGCAGCAGGATGGGAATGGGGAACCCGGTGGCGATGCTGCCAGAAAGCTGTTTCAATTTTTCTGCCTCTCCATCTGACAGTATCAGGGCATAAGGCAAAAAGGGGTGGCTCTGTACCAGCTCCCGGTTCTTTTTCTGGGAATATCCGTTCTTTTTTAGCCATTCCATGCCATACACGATATGGATGCCGGCTTTTTCAAATTCAGTTTCCAGTTCTTTGGGCAATTCTAAGATTTTTCCCTCGGTAAGCTTCTGGTATTCCTTTTGGAGTTCATTTTCTTCTTTTTCCAAGTTCCGGCGGAGGTTTTCCAGTTCCAGAAGCTTATGCCCTGCGGCCTGTAAAATCTTTTCTTCTTCCAATAAAGCGGATTCGTCCAATCCCAGATAGGTTAAAATATCCCTGCGCTTTAAAAGCTCCTGTTCATATACTTCCTGCAATTGTTCCTGCTGTTTTTTCCCTGCAATGGCAAATGCTTTTTCTTCATTTTTGCGGAGCAGGCTGTGCTCCAAGCTGGTCCTCCTGCTTTTGGCCTGTTCCAGTTCCCGGCTCTTTGCTGCTTTTTTCCTTGTTTCTTCTTCCCATGCCTTCTGGCAGGCGTCCCCGAAAATTTCCAGGCTGCCCGGCTCATATTCCCCAAGGATATTCCGCACAAGCTGTTCTTGGTAGCGGACATTGAACTGGTTCTCCTGCCTGCTGTAGCCGCCCACCCGGGTTTTTAACTCCCCGGCCTGCCGTGCATTTTCCCTAAGCTCCTCCTCAAGCCCGGCCAGCAGCTCCTGTTCCTGCTGGATTTGCCCCATGGTTTCTTCCCTGTATTGCTGGTTGTCGGTTAGGCGCTTTCCTGTTTCAGCTAATGCAGATTGGAAATGGCTGTGTAAAAGAAGCCCTATCTGGTTCCGCTCCGGCTCCAAATCCTTATCCTGCCCCTTTGCCACCGCAAGCTGCTGGCAAGCCAAATCCCATTCGGACTTCTCCTCGTCCACGGCCTCCTGCTGCCTTGCGCAAAAGAATAAGTGCAGCGTCCGGCGGATGTTTTCCAGTTCCCGCTGCAGCCCTTCCATTTCCAGCCCAATCATTTCCCGGTTTCCTGCATGGAATTTTTTCTGCTCTGCCAACTGGTAGTATTCCTCCGACAGCTTTTCATAATTCAGGCGGGAAAGCTCCCGCTTTAATTCCTCTGCCAGCCTGTGGTTTTCCTGCTCCTTCGCATTTACCTGCTGGTACAGCAGTTCCAATTCCTGCCGGAAGGCGGCAATCTTGTTTTCCTGTGCGTGTACGCTGGCTTCACTCTTAAGATACTTCTGGTTCTGTTCCCTAATCCGCTTTGCCTCCTCCTGAAATGCACGGATGGCGTCACGCCGCTTGATTTTAGACTGGTTGTCCTTGTATTGGCCGACATATTTTTCCAGAATGGACTGGAACTCCTTCATCCTGTTTTTCTCTTTGTTCAGCTTCTGCTCCACTGCGTCCAAAAACCATTTTTCCACCAGCCCTTTCTCATCCTTGCAGTCGGAAAACAAATCAGACAGGCCGGATTCCTTCAGGTTCACTTTTTTGATAATCGTTTCCCACTCTTTGTAATTAATCTGGTACTCTGCCAGCTTGTCAAAATACTGCCGGGACTGGGCGCTGTTGTTCATGTCAAAGCTATCAAATTTCAGGGAATGATCCTTCTTATACCCCTCAAACATCTGGCGGCAGGCAGCAAAATTTTTAAGGACAACCTGCCGTTTCCCTTTTTCCACCACAGGCAGATGGTGGATGTCCTGCAGGCATGGCTCCTGATACTCGCTGATGAAATTAACCAGTTCCAAGCCTTCCCCGCTGCCTTCTTCCCCCTCTTGGGCCTTGCGCACCATCATCCCAGCCAGCACATAGCCGGCCCCTTGGTCCAGCGCCCACTCCACAAGGATGAAGGAGGGCTTATTGGTGGTAAAATAGCTTTCAAAGGGGCGTTCTTTCGCATCCCGGTAACGCTTGTGGACGAAAGGCGCCGTCATCATCTGCACCAGTACGGATTTCCCGCCCCCGTTGCGCAGGGAAAGCAGGGTGCTCTCCCCGTTGAAATGGAAGGTTTCGTCGCTAATCCTTATATTGTTATTGTTGTAATTGACATTGATCAGTCTTACCGCATTGATTTTACTCATGGTGTTCTCCTAGTACCTTCAGGATTCTCTGGTAATTGTTCTGGTTTAACAGGTTCCAGTCCATAAAGCTGTCCAGCTTCCTTGTGGTCTTTATCATTTCGTCCTGCTCCACATATTCAATCAGCCCCTGCTTCTGCAAAAACATCAGGATATGGTGCAGGAACCCTTCCTTGGTGGTCTTTGCCCGGGTGGATTTTTCGTCTGACTTCAAAGCCTCGTAAGCCTCCGTCATATTGGAAAATGCAATGCCAGCCCGTTCCTCATCTTCTGGCGGGACATTCTGGGCTCCTTCCTTCAGCCGCTTGGAAATGCAGTTCTGCAGTTCCCCTACCCGCATGTATTCCCGGGATTTGCTGCTGCTCCCCTGCCCGTCGAAAAACTCGACCAGCAAGGTCAGGACCACAAACTGGGACAGGTAGTAATCCTTGTCAGTGCCTGTGGATTTGCACAGGATGGACTTTAGCTGGGGCTTGGAAAAGCCTAGGAAATGGTTTTCTTCCTTTGGGATCAGGTAGATGACGCTGCCATACCGTTCGATGTTGCACAGGGCGATTTCCCCTTGGGATTTTACTAAGTTCTGGACGGATTCCTGTTCGGCATATGCCCGGAACAGGGACTGTTCTTCTTCCTCCTGCAGTTCATGGTGTTCCAGCAGGTAGTAGAAGATTTCTTGGCTTTGGCGGATTTCCTCGGACTCGTATGACATGGTGGGGTTCCTCCTTTGTTGGGTATGGTGCTTTTATTAATATAGTCTTTGGGGATGGACGGCAATGCAGGGCAGCTCTGCATTGCCTGTGTATTGAAAAAATATTTACTCCTCTTTTATTATCTGGAACATAATGTTAGAGCAACGGATGCTTTTTTTAGTTCCTGTTTCGTCTGGGACGTCTGGGAAAATTACTACTTTTCCATCCTGCAGCCGGTATGTGCGGATTTGCACAATATTAAGGAATTCACGGCAGTTGCCGGTGAGGTGGAGGAGGACTAGGTTTAGCTGGAATTCCCCGGACTGTTCTTGGATATATTCGCTCTGTTCTTTCCGCAGGGCTGGGATGTCGATTTCTTTATTGCGGATGAGCTCCACCATAATTTCCTTGAAAATCTCTACGTTTGGTATCAAGGTTTCCAAGTCTTGGCCTTTGGCCTGCACGGAGATTTCTTCTAGGGAAACCTCTCCTTTGGCGGAAACATGGCGGAGCAGGCAGGCTAGGCTCTGCTCGTAACGGCGCAGCTTTTCCCTGCGGCGCAGCTCCTGTTCCTGCTCCCACGCCCCGGCGTCAAAATCTAATGGTTCTGCTGTATCTGCTTCTTTTTTTCCGCGGATGGGCCTCTGCAGCTGGAAAGCCCGGTTTAAATTATAGGTTTTTCCAATTTCTTGGCAAAAGAGGGGGCGCAGGAAATATTCCAGATGCTCCAAAGCGTCTGGATATTCCAAAATTTTGTCATACAGCTCTGTCCGCAGGGGAAACCGCTGGATTAAGGACATCTGGGATAGGGTTTCCAGTTCCTTGGTATACAGGGATTTTAAGTCAAAGTGGCTGCTTAAAATTTTCTGGTGCTCGTCTATGGTGCGGTTTAAGTAGTGCTCAATTTCCTTCAGATGGTTTAGCTTTTCCTCCTCTTTTTCTGTGAGCCTGCGCACGTTGATATTGGATTCCTCCAGCTCTTTTGCCCGGCTTTTCACCAGTTCCCTGTAATTCTGGAATTTCTGCTTGGTATCGCTGATGGTATCCAGATTTTCATTTAAAATTTCCTGATAGTCCTTTACAGAATAATTCAATGCATTCCGGCGGATTTTCCCCATGGCCTCCTGAATTTTCTGAAGCTGGATGCGCAGCAGGTTGAATACATTCTTGATTTCATCCACTGCTTTGTCGTAGTTTTGTTTTTCCAAATGCATCTGGAAAATCATTTCGTGGATGGTAAGCTTCATGTTATTTTCAATTTCCAGTGTGGATAAAAGAAGATTATAGCCGTCATCCGTCAGATAATAAGAAGTGCGCTTCACATCCTGCTCGCTGTACACCACCCGGTTCGCCACATAGCTGATGTTCATCTCCTGATAGGCTTTCTGCTCAAAATGGAAACCTGAAAAATGCATCACCTTCCCCTCATTGGAAAGAATAACGTTGACAATAAAATCACCCAACGCACGGCAGTCCTCAAAGTCCATGGGTTTCTGGAAATACTGCATATTGATGGTATCAATATAGGCACCGATATCGTCCATGGTGCAGCGTTCCTCCCTCAAGGATTGCTCCATAATGTACAGGAGGACGGTGAAAATCATGTTGAACTGCTCATCCATTGTCTGGAATTTGTATTTTTTCCATGTGGCCTTCTGGATACTGTTTTGTACTAGGACGGCGTATAGGCCGACATTTTTCATTCTGCGGGGGAAATGCTTTAAAAATTCAAATTGCATAGGCGCTCCTCTTTGGAAAATCTTATGTATTGGTCCAGCAAAATACTGGCTGCTTTATCCTTCTGCCATAAAGTCTTTGATATTTAAAATCTCTTGGGGGATGTACTGGCCTTTTTCCAAAACCCTTTGCATCTGCTTCGCTGCTTCTTTCGAAAAATAGGAAAAAAATGCTCCGCTTATGTTCTGGTTCTGGAATTCCTTGGCGTCTGGCAGCCTGCCCGATTTCGCTGCCTTTGCGAGCATTGCCTGATATGCTGCCAGAAAAGGAACCAGCTTATGGTGCGCCGAAGACTGGGCGGCAAGGCTTTCATAAATGCCGATTCCCTCATAATCCAAATCCCCAAAATAGTAAAACCGGTTCCCTTCTGCTTTCATGTAAGGCTCCGCAGACAGGCCAAAATCCTGGAAAGATTTCACAATCCGTTTCCCTGCGCCGTAAATTAAAGTCCCTATTTCCGTCCCAAATATATGGGCGCTGCCTGCCAGCAGGAACCTGCGCATACTAAAAAAGGTATCCTTATTTTCCAGAATCAGCAAATTTTGGGGAACCTTTCTTGTATTTGAATAATAGGCAAATGGCTCTGCCGTTTCGTACATGTTGAAATACTCTGGCCCTAAGCCGCACCGTTTTAAGATTTTAAGGCCTTGCTCCCTTGTGAAGAATTTCTCCCGGTGAAAGATTTCAAAGCTGCGTTCGTTGACGGAAATGGGCTGCTTGAGCAGATGGCGGCTTTCTTTCAGGTATGTGTTTAACATCTGCACCCATGGCCTGTCTTTTTGGTATTCTTCCAGATGGGAAAGGTAATAGCTGATGGAAATCACCGGCTCTAAATGGTACTTTAATTCTTCTTCCAATTCTTGAGAACCGCCACCTTCCTCACCGGCCTGCCAGTAAGAAAGGCATAAGGCTGGCTTCTTGCCGTTGTGCCCGGCATTTTTTACTGGTTTCAGCTTTCCCTGCCCCAATAACTCCATAATGCGGGCATACTGCTGCTGGTAGGAATCATTGGGATGCTTCTGCAGCAATTCTTCCAAGGAAATGCGTTTCATGGGATGTCCCTCCGTTATACGGGCTGTTTTCCAAACATGTTGAAATATTCCTGTGCCTTCTGCATAGGGATATTTAACCTGTCCTGTAACCGCTCCAAAATATCATGTTCGGAAAGGCCAAGTTCAAAACCGGCTTCAATGATGCCTTCCGCACGGCCTTCCACGCGGCCTTCTGCGCGGCCTTCTGCCCATGTTTCTTCAAATACTGCCCACATACCTGCTTCTCCTTTCTCGCGAAATCCATTGTCCCTCCAATAATTCTTCACCACAGTATCTGGTTTTAATTTCTGTTCTTTCTTTGGCATGGTTTCATCCTTTTCTTTTTCTGTTCCTAGTATACTATGAAAAAGTGAAATTTTCAAGGAGAATCCCTACATCCCAATCCCTAACCCCCGGCAAATTGCGGCTACCGCCGGGATAGTTGCCACCGACAAAAGCGTAGTAAAAGCCACGCCCTTGGATGCCAGCTCACTGTCACAGTTATACTGCTGGGCAAGCATGGCCGTCATGCTGCCTACCGGGGTTGCCAGCATAACCAAGCAAACACCAAGCAAGGTTTGGCTATCCACAAATTTAGAAATGGCGGCCATGCCCAGCACAGGAATCCCCACAAGCTTAATGGCAGAAAAGGCCAACAGCCGCACATCCTTTGCCAGTTCCCCAAAAGACATCTGCCCAAAAGACGCCCCAATCACCATCATGCTCAAAGGCGCAGTCAGGCTTGCAAACATATCAAACACTTGTACAAACAGATCTGGCACCTGCACATTCCCAAAATACAGGGCTAATGCCCCAAGGCTTGCCAGCACGCCAATGTTCCCTATTTTTTTCAGGGCATCCAGAATGCCCGCCCTGCGGCTGCCTGTGCATGGCGGCTGGCTGGCCTGGAAATTTCCTTTTTCCCTGGCATGGCTGGACGGAGGCTGGTTCTGGCTTTTTCCCCCATCCCCCTGCTTTGCGTCCAGGCACAGAATCCCATACGTATAAATCAGCACATTATAAACCAGCACAAACAGCGCCGCGTACAGCAGGGATTCTTTTCCATATAAAGCAGACAAAATAGGAAAGCCCATAAACCCGATATTGGAAAATACAGTCATCACACGGTAAACCCCATACTGGGATTTCTCTGCCTTTAGGGCTATGGGCAGGACTGCCGCAGCCAGTATCAGGCACAGGAACATAGTGGTGGCAATGAGGACAGTAACCGCCAGTTCCTCCAGCTGGATCCGGCTCCCGCCAGACACGCTGGAAAGAATCATAGCCGGATTGGCAATGTTTACCACAATCCAGGATATTTTTTTGCAGGTATCCTCATCCAGAATCTTTTTTTGTTCTGCCAAAAATCCAGCCAGCATAACCAAAAAAAGGACAATCATTTGTTGTAAAATCAGCATAATCCTTGACACACCTCCATCATGCAGTTATTACTTCCGCTTCCGCGTGTCCTCCATCCCAAATGCCCGGAGTTCCTGATGGAAAGCAGTCCGGCGGGAATAGGCGCTTCGGTATTCTTCCATGATTCTTTTCTTTGCGCCCGG
>OFHM01001711.1_pt1 | contig 13732 bp, 13 predicted proteins | sample 1521311 | NCBI WGS metagenome assembly OFHM01 (sample SAMEA3504083, study PRJEB24116) | mouse gut metagenome | biome: mouse gut; feature: mouse-associated habitat; material: faeces | place: Denmark | collected 2011 | reverse complement strand
CCAGGGATTTCGCGTAAACCCAGCTACCAGATACCCGGCGAAGCATACCACCGCCACCAGGGTCGCATAAGGCAGCTGGGTTTCCACATGTTTCAGATGCTCGCACTGGGCCCCGGTGGATGCCAGGATGGTGGTGTCGGAAATGGGAGAACAATGGTCCCCGTACACGGAACCGGCCAACGTGGCCCCCAGAGACGGAATCAGCACAGCCGCGCCCTCTGTCCCCACACAGATCATGGATACAATGGGCAGCAGAATGCCGAAAGTCCCCCATGCCGTCCCCATGGAAAAGGACAGGAATGCCGCCACGGCGAACACCACAGCCGGAAGAAAGCTCAGCGATAGGTTGGCCGTGGTGACAAAATTGCTGACGAACAGCCCTGTCCCAATCATCTCCCGGCACACGCCGCCCAGGGCCCATGCCAGAATCAGGATCATCAGCGCCGGAATCATGGTCTTGATGCCGTCGATCACCCCCGTCATGAACTCCCTCAGGCTCATCAGCCTGCGCGGTATGTACATGGCCATAGCCACCAACAGGGCCGCAAAAGTGCCAAGGGTAAGCCCCGCTGTAGGGTTCTCCCCGATGGCTTCCGCGAAAGGGCGCCCGCTGAAATATCCGCCCACATAAGCCATCCCCAGAATGGAACAGATAATCAGCGTCAGAATCGGCACCACCAGATCCGGCACCGAGCCCTTTTTCACCCCGTCTTCCTCTTTCTGTACCTCTGCGCTATCCGAACTTTTGTTCTCCTCTTCCTTTTTCATAGGACCGAAATCAAAATCCGTAATGCTCAGATAAAACACCATCACAATCGTCAGAATCGCGTACAGGTTATAGGGAATCGTCCGGACGAACGCGTTCAGGCCCCCCGCTTCCTCCACCTCCGACGCCACCGCCACCGCCCAGCTGGAAATAGGGGCGATGATGCAGATCGGCGCGGCTGTGGCGTCCAGCAGATAAGCCAGCTTTTCCCTGGAAATCCTGCATTTATCCGTAATCGGGCGCATGACAGTCCCCACCGTGAGACAGTTGAACCCGTCGTCCACGAAAATCAGGAGCCCCAGCAAAGCCGTAGCCAGCTTGGCGCTGACCTTGTTCTTGATCCGTTTCCCCGCCCATTGCCCGTAGGCGTTGGAACCGCCGGACCTGGTCACCACTACCACCAGCGACCCCAGAAGGACCAGGAAGATAATCATATATCCGTTTTCCCCAATCTTCGCCGCAATCATGTCAAAAGCATAAGTCACCGCCTGAAGGACATTCCCTCCCGTGAGGAAGCAGTAGACGCCCATTCCCGTGAGAACCCCCAGGAACAGGGAGGAATATACCTCTTTGCTGATCAAGGCCAACGTAATCGCGATCAACGGGGGCAGAAGGGACAGCCATCCCGCCTCTATCATTTCCAGATTCATGCGCACCATCTCCTAATAATTTATACTGCCTATCCCTAAAAGATATGAAAGGAACCTACTCCCGAGCATAAACTACTCCACTGTCTCGTCGGCTGCCCACCGCTTCCTGGCAGTCCGGAGAATCCAGTCCACTGCCGCCTCCCCATGTACGGGCAGATTCCCGGGAACCTGGACAGCCTCTTCCCCCCGCTCCCCCGCGCCTGCGTAAAAGGCCTGCAAGGCATACCTGGCCAGCAGTCCCGACACCCGCCCCCGCTCCACGGAATCCTCGCTGCCGAAGACGATGACCACCAGATCATGTTCCGTCGTCCCGTCGTCCGCGGTCAGGGACGTGACCAGACAGGCCCCGGCCTTGTTGGTGGTCCCGGTCTTCAGGCCGGTGACCCCCGGGAGATTGCTCAGCATGGGATTGGTGTTGCGCACCTCCCGGCCCAGGGACGTCAGGACAGCGCTTTTCAGGGAAGTGATGTCCGTGACCTGGGGGTAGACTTTCAGAAGGTAGGATACCAGCCGGAACATATCCTCCGCGCTCATGCGGTTCTGCCGCTTTGCCGGAATGGCATCTTCCGTATAGCAGGGCAGACCGTTGCAGTTGAAAAAGGCCGCCTGGGAAAGCCCCAGCTCCAGCGCCCTCTGGTTCATCCTCTGGACGAAAGCTTCCTCCGAACCGGCAATCCTCTCCGCCAGGCACAGGGCGCACTCATTGCTGGAGGGAAGAAGAGTTCCCAACAGGAGATCCTGCACCGTGATCTGTCCCCCTGCCTCCATGGGTATCACCCCGTCGCTGGACTCCGACAGCAGCTGCGCCGCGGGAGAGACCGTGACCCACTCCTCCAGGGAAATCTGCCCGGCCGAGAGGGCCTCCATGGTCAGCAGACAGGTCATCAGCTTGGAAGTGCTGGCTATGGCCCAGGGCGCGTCCGCCTGATACCGATAATAGACTTCCCCTGTGGCGGCATCCCCCACCAGCACACCGTTGACACCATAAAAATAGCCTGCTTCCTCCAGGGCCTCTGGAGAGACATCGAAGGATTTCTGCGTATCGATCTGCAGTGAACCGGCCATAGGAAAACCAATGCCCACGTCCAGAATCATGGCCAGATCCGCAGCCATCATGAAACAGTCGTAATACCCGGAGGGCAGCCTTACAATCAGGGTATAGTACGATACCGTCTCTCCGTTTATCTTGCATTCGTTCCGCCGCAGTGAGGTGTCCGGCCCTTCTCCCGTCTCCCAGGGGACATTTTCCCCTCCTACAGGCGTGTAGGCATTCCCGGGATTCAGAGCGATGGCATTCTTCGTGACCTCCAGCGAGAAGGATTTGTCCGTATCCTTCAGGGCCATGGCTATATCCCGCAGGGAGTAATAGGTATTGCGCTCATAGTCATGGTCCAGGGTCTTTACCACCCATGCTGTGCCCGCATCCGTCTGCACCTGGCTAACGCCGGGAATCTCAAAGCCTGCCTGCGCATCGTAAGGCAGTGCGGCGCATACCAGAAGGACGGCCAGCATCAGGGAACATATTTTCTGCAGGAATATTTTCATGGCATCTCCCTTCCCGCTCATTTTCACAAGAAATGAGGGACATCGTATTCTTCGTTCCACAGGTCATTGATCCTGATTCGTTTCCAGCGTATATTCCATGGGGTAATGTTCCGAATCGGCGGCAAACGGAACAAGGTCTGTCCCCTGAGACAAAATCAGCCGGGAACCCTCCCGGATATAGCATTCCATCTTGGAGACAGCCGTCCCGCCGGCATCGAACTGCCTGGTCAATATGCCCTCCCCGGCCTCATAGGTGCCGCTGCCGTCATAGGCAGCCTGCAGCTCTTCCAGGGATGGCAGCAGGGCCGGGCCACAGGACATCAGATAGGAGACAGTGGACATGCCGAAGGTCTGCTCCACAAGGGCTTCCACGGCATCCCTGTCCGTCCCGCCCGCATAGCCCGCCATGCGCAGCCGCTGGGCCACAAGCTCCCGGAACGCCATGGCAAATGCCTCATAGGCCGCCTCCCGGCAGGCTTCATAGTTTTCCGGCAGAATATGGCAGCTGAAAGTCCCCTGGGTAGTTCCCCGGGAACGGCCGGTCTGTTCGAAAGACAGATTGACCGAAATAGTCAAACCCTGCATATAGGACTCTGTCTCCTCCAGGGTGATGGAGACGGCTTCTATGTCCTGGAGCCAACCAAGGGCAGTGACAGCGGCCTGTTCCGTCATGTCCAGCTCCGCAGTCCACTCCCCCGAAAGATTTCCCTCATCTGAGGCGAAAAAATGCAGATATGCCAAAAGCGCGGTGGAAGCGCTTAAGGAAAGGAACAGCAGCGTCAATACGATTGTTTTCACGGTTTTGCCCATAGAAATCCCCCCTGACCCGCAGCAGCGTGGGCCGCAGCCTTTTTTGACTTAAATATCGGCCGCGCCTCTGAAATCCGCTGCAAAACCATCATAACATTTTTCCATATTTCCGTCAAATCGTTTTGGCAGCGGTTTCCTCTGCATTCGTATTATCCCAGGAAGCCCTCCTAATGATTCACATCCCCGTCAGCCGCGTCCAACGCTACGCCACCCGCACTGTCCACCGGCACCAGCATGCCGTGGAGCACATAGCGCGCTTTGTAAATCAAAACCTCCTTCCCAGGCGATTGCCATCTCGATGAATCCCCGGAAAGGAGGCCGTCCCTCTTATTTCTCTATCAAAAATATCATCGGCCAGGGCGGCTGCACCCCATTATCGTAACCGTCATCCCGCATCAGCCCCTTTTCCATCGCCATGCGCAGGGCTATCATCAGCATTGCATGGTCGCTGTACAGATATTGCTTCTGCAGCGGAACGCTTTTGAGATGGGCCGGAATCGGCTTCTTTTTTCCTTTCATGTACTCCTTGAGCGGCGCTCTGAGTACTCCGGCCAGCTCCGCCTGTGTCGCCGCTAACATGCTGGTGATAATCCCGAAATCCGACTCCGAGAATACAGGTATTCTTAATTTCGGCCTACTGTCTTCGTAATACAGGACATTGCACTCCACAAGCCAGGGAATGCTCCTAAGGTAACGTTCCTCAAAGCCGCTCCGGCAGACATCAGCGCCGCTCTCGATAATGTACAGCAGTTTGACGAGCTGTTCCTCCCGAATGCCGTCCCCGCCCTCCGTGAACACCTTTATCGGGAAGCCTTCCGGATAATAAAGGCTCGCGCAGATGCCCTTCGTGTCCAGATAGCTGTCCAGACGTATGATGTTCTGACCGCCATAGGCGTATCTGTGCGCTTCTGCCCCAGCCGGAACCTCACCCGTATCCACATGCCCCATCGCAATCCACCTTCCGCCATTGGGCCTGTCCGGAAAAACCTGCTCCGCCTTTAATGCATCGGAAAAGGCTTTGTAAAATCCATAATCAAATAGTTTGAAAAAGCAGAACAGCTCCAGCGCGTCACGCCTGACACCGCTCATCCGCTGATACATTTCCGTCTCCCGCAGTTCCCCGTAAAATCTTTCGAATGGTCTCCAGATTTCCCCGAACCAGCGGGCAATGAACTCTTTCTGCTCCGGAAGATATCTCTCCATGTCTTCCTTTGTGTAAATTATGAAATCCGTGTAGAATTTATCCCCGATTCCGGCCATCAGCCCGCCGTCCACCAGGCGCTTTAGAATCGGCTCCACATAAGCCGCCGGGACTCCGACTGCCCTGGCAAGCTCCGTCTCCGTCAGCGGCTTCTCATACGCGAGATATAGCAGGTTCTGCGCTATCAAATCATTCTCCACCAGCGAAGCCGGCTCTCCCGCCATCCCTTCGCATCCGCTGTTGCTAATCGAAAGCCTGACAGGCCTGTAGCTCCTCACATCGTAATGTTCCATATCATCCATCCCTTTCCTCATGCGGTTCCTTCCGAAAGACAGCCTGCTCTTCACGGTTCCCTGGGGGATATCCAGCGCTTCGGCAATCTCCGCGATGCTTTGGCCGTCCATGTAGCGGCGGACGATGACTTCGCGGTACATCTGCGCCAGGAACGCCACTTCCCTCCGCACGCGCACAGCCTCCTCCGCCGCAGTCTCCCTTGCCAGCCAATCCTCGGGACAGGAAGCCGTGCCGCTTGTCTCAAACGTCTCATCGATGCTGACCACCGGCTGTCTGTAACGCTTCCGCAGCATATCATAGTATTTGCGTTCCATGACAGTGAGCATCCACCCGCGCAGATTGTCTATCCGACCGCCCCTTTCCTGTAAAAGCAGGGCCGACAGAAGCGTTTCCTGTGTCAGATCCTCTGCGTCCGCGATATTTCCGCATCTGTACAGCGCTGCCGACAGAAGGAACTCCATCTGATCTTCTATTCTCTCCATATGGCACCTCTTTTGAAAGCTTTCACTTATGATGTCGCTGGAATGGCGATTCGGTTCGATGGGTTTGTCAAATAATTCAATTTATTTCAATCCTTTCATCATGCGGGAGGAAATCAGGCATTCGTCTCCGTTCACCATGTAGATCACCTGGTTCTGGAAATCGATTTCCCGGATATTGTCTTTGTTCACCAGGAACGACCGGTGGCAGCGGTAGAACCGTTCGTCCAGCTGTTTTTCGATTTCCTTAATCTTCCCCAGGAATTCCATCTGGCGGTTTTTGCAGTACCTACCTTAAGAATTGTCGGAAATATACTAAACACCGATTAGATTTGCAGTTTATACTTTAGTTTTCATACAAAAAGCCGATAATCCAAATATAGGAATATTTGGAGATATATGGTATGAGTAAAAAATCAAATACAGATAGTAAAATACTCGAAATAAAATTACAGGGACACGCCGCAGGCATCCTGAACCAGGCAGTGGAATTCCTAAAAATCTTTTTGCCTGAAACTTTGGCCAAAAGGCTTGTTGCCATCATCCTGCTTGCAATAGGTGTTCCCGTTAAAACTGCCATCGGGCTGACGGGGTTATCCGAAAGGAGCCTTTGGACACTTCATAAGCAGCTGTCTGTGATGGATGTTTCTGAAATAATGATGTTTCATTATGGCGGTGGGCGTCCTGCAAAGGTATCAGGGCTGGAGGGACAGATACTTGCCGAGATAGAGGCCAATAACTATCATACGCGCCAGGAGATTGCAGATATGGTTTTGGAAAAATTCCATATCAAAATGTCCAGGACATCTGTAGGCAGGCTTCTAAAAAAAACGGCATCAAATGGCTGAAATGCGGCTCCCTTCCGGCAAAGGCTGATATCGGGAAGCAAAACAGCTATTTTGAATCTGCCCTTAAGCCGCTGATGGAGAAAGCAGCCTCTGGGGACATCGCCCTGCTTTTCCTTGACGCCTCACATTTTGTCATGGGATGCGACTTTCTTGGGCACATATACGGGAAAACGCGGCGGCTCGTCAGGACATTTTCCGGGCGCCAGCGTTATAATGTGCTCGGGGCCTTAGATTACGTTTCCAAGAAAGTCCACACAATTACCAATGACACTTATATAACAGCCACGGAAGTGTGTGCCATGCTGCGCCAGATCGCTTCCGAATATAAAAGTCTGCCGGTGCACCTGGTACTTGACAATGCGAGATACCAGAAATGCGCAGCCGTACAGGAACTCGCCAAAAAGCTGGGGATATCGCTCGAGTACATACCGCCATACAGCCCAAACCTTAACCTGATTGAGCGCGTCTGGAAATTTGTCAAGGGTGAACTGCGCTCAAAATACTATGGCGACTTTACAAACTTCCGGGAAAAAATTGACTCTACCATTTGTAGCACATCCGGAAGCAATAAAGCAAAGATTGACAGGCTGATTGGCAAGGGAGTCCAATTGTATCATGACATCAGGGCAGTAGATGGTAACACATTTTCATTCCCGGAAGGAGTAAATAATGCGGCCTAAATGGGCATATCTATTTACTGCAAATCCAATCGGTGCTTAGTATAACTGATACAGCATGTTCAGGAAAAAACCTGGAAATACAATGAATGCAGCTTTAAACCCATATCAGCTATTTCCTTTCGATTACAGGGTTCGCGAAGCGGTTCCTGTAATTTGTAGACACTTCCTTAATTATCACGAAATACCCGGGGATTGTCAACTTATACTTATAGCTCTTTCAGTCTTTTATCAGCTCCAGGAATGTGTCTTCCAGCGTCTCGGCCGCCTCATAGAGGCCTGTCAGCACCACATTGTGGGATGCCAGCAGTTTTGTCACGTCATTCTTTTCCTCTGTGCCGATGAGGATTCGCACTTCGTTTCCGTTATGGGAGTCCACATGATACCCGTTTTCCCGGAGGATTTTCTGCACCGTTTCTGTATCCAGGCTTTCAATGACATAGGACACCTGTTTCTTCCTGTCACTACGGAAATCCATGAACTGTAATGGCTTCCTTTTTTGACAACGTGGAGGTCACCCACAGGGAGCTCTTTTTGATGGCGGCTTCCCTTGTGCTTTACTTTCTGTTTACGGTCAGCATGCTCCTAATCGTGCTGCACATGGTGCGGAAAAGCTATGAGGCCCGGAAAAAGGTGGAGTATCTGGAGAACCTGAACGAGTACACCAAGAACCTGGAGATGGTATATGATAATCTGCGCTCTTTCCGGCATGATTATATCAATATCATGGCATCGCTGGCGGCTTATATCGATGAGGGGAAATATGAGGAGCTGGGGGCCTTTTTCTATGAGCATATTCTGCCTTATAAAAAGGATGTGACCACAAAGGGGGACGGGCATGGCCTGGGACTCCATATTGTGTCGGAACTATTGAGCCGCTATGGCAATATTTTTCATGAGACCCTGATGGAAGACGGGCTGTTCATACAGCAGGTGCGGATTTCGTGAAGGATGCGCTCTGCCAATGGGGCGGGGTCACTCCAGGAAATTGCTCGAAGCGCTGACCTCCGCCTATATTGCAATTACCACATACCTATGGTATGATATAAAAAATATACATAAGCCGCTACAGGAGCAACAGGCTGTGAGGAGGGTTCAAAATGGCAAGATACATTCAAGATTTAACTTTGAATCAACCAGAAGATTTCGTTACGTTTATCATGAACGATTATCTGCTGAAAAATGGTTTCACCATGTCTGACTGGAAAGGTGAACCTGCATACCGGGCAGGCGATGCCATGATGGAGGGATATAAGTATCTAAAGTGGTCCTATATCAACGGAAGGTTCCACCTGGAGGCCTGGCTCAAGGGAACTTTTGGCGGCGAGTGGGCACTGGACGGCTTTGTGGGAACCCTGCAGAAGAAACCTTACAAGAATAACTTATTGCAGCTTATGGCCGTGTTGCAGCAGTCTCTGCCGCCCAAGGACGGCATGAGGGCACAGACGGGCATGCCTCCTGTGATTCCCGTGCAGACTGTAGACAATTCCAAAGAGGCCACCCAGGCATTGATTTTCGGCATTCTCGCCCTGGTAATGTGCTGGTCTCCTATTTTCTGCATTCTGATAGCCTGCCTGGCTTTCTCCAGGGCAAGGATGGGGGCCGGTTCCAGCAAAGCAGGCCTGGCATTGGCAGGCAAGATTCTGAGCATTGTAGCCATGGTCATCACCCTTGTGCTGTTTACCCTGAGCCTTATGGGGCAGATATCCTTACTGTCTGCGTTGTATTAAGGAATTGTCTACAAATAACTGCTACGAGTTTAAAGCTGTTTTCCTTGCATTTCCGGGCTTTTTTCTAAAGAAGCTGTAGCAGTTATTTTCCTGTGGGATGTTTTTTATAACCCTTTCTCTGAAGAACAATAGTTGAACCTGCACAGGCAACTGGTGAATTCGCTAATTCGCTTTTTCCTTTATCAGTAATCATAATTATTAGAATTGTTGGATTATCTCTGGTACAAAGGATACCGGGGAGTAATCCGTAACCGAAGTTCCTGTTAAGTCAAGCGTCTCCAGATTTTCCAAAGCAGACAATGGGCTCACATCGCTGATTCCATAGCTATAGCTTAAATCCAATTTCCGCAGGTTCGTCAAACCGGACAGGACACTTACATCACTGATGTTACAATTCCGCAACTGCAATTCTTCCAGATTCGTCATACCGGACAATGTGCTAAAATCCACTACCAAACCGTCAAATAATCCAAGAGTCTTCAGATTGCTTAAACTGGCCAATGCGCTTACATCCTCAATGTTGTCCGCCTTGAAAGTGAAAGCGGTCAGATTAGGCATTTGAGACAGCGCATTTACCAGCGAATCCATATCTCCATCCACAGAAATATTGCTTAAATCCAATGTAGTCAACTGACTCAATTCAGTCAATGCATTAATGTCCACATAGTAACCTGTAATTTTCAATGTATCCAGCTTCTGTATATTTCCCAGTATGCTGAAGTCAGTACTCGTCCCATATTCGTCCTGATCAGATATTGTAAGCTTAGTCAGATTCGGCACTTCGCTCAATACAGCCAAATTACTCATATCGTGAGCAGCCTTTACCCCTGCCACATTTAGCTCCGTCAATTCACTTAATCCGGAAAGCGATTCCAGATTGACGGCTTCGCAATAACTTAAATCAAGGATAGCCAGATGATTCAGGCCGGACAATACGTCAATATTGTTGATGTTCCTACAATAACTCATGTTCAGCGAAGTCAGATTGCTCAATCCCGACAATGCTTCAATGCTACTGATATTACTGCAACCGCTTATATCCAGCGAAGTCAGGCTGCTCAAACCTGACAAGGCCCCTAAGCTGCTGATATTGTCACAAAAGGCCAGGCTGAGCGTAGTCAGATTGCTCAATTCGGATAAAGCCTGGATACTGCTGATATTCGTGCACATGCTCAGATTCAATTCCGTCAGACCAGACAGGGCGGATAAACCGCTGATATCGCTAAACTCGTAACATCCGCTTAAGTCAAGGGAAGTCAAACCGGACAGTTCCGACAAAGCGCTTGCGTTCACCTTGCCTCCTGCAATCTTCAGCTTTTTCAGCTTTGGCAATGACAGCGACACGCCGGAATAGGAATTCAGGGTAGGTTCCTCCAGATTTTCCAGCTCATTCAATGCGCTGATATCAGTGATCCCCACCCTCGACAGGTCCAGCTCTGTGATATCCCGCACGTCGCTGGCCATAATATCTCTGTCCGTAATCCCTGTCACTGTCTGCATATATCTTCCAAAGTTTCCGTCTTTCCAGTCGATGATATAATCCTCCTCAGGACTTTCCTCTTTCTCCCCGGGCTCCTCCAGTGCCACATCAGACTCTTCAGAGTCCTCAATCGTCTCGTGCTGTGCCGACTGCATCCCGGAATCCTCCACCGACTCCTGTGTCGTCGCCGAATCTGTCGCTTCGGAATCCTTACCGCCGCAACCTGTCATCTGAATGGCCAGCGCCAGCGCAAAGACCAGGGCCGAAACTTTTTTCCCTTCTTTTCGTCTCATCATACCTTTCCTCCTCGTATAAGTAATCTGTAGTATCCGCAGCATTATTTTCACTCAAAGCGACTGCGATCCTATACACTATACCCCCCAAAGTGGTTTGTCAATGATTTATTCCTTCAGCAAAATATAATTCATTTTCTTCACTAATTTTTCCCGTGACGCCCCCCGGAAAGCGCCAAGAAACGGAGAGGCTGCACTGAAGCTTCCAGCAGCAGCCTCCCCGTTCCTCTTCTATCCTGCAGGAGCCGAACCGTTACACTATAAATCCTTTTTCTGCAAAATGCCCATGCCCACAATCGAAAGCACAACACCTGTGACCAGGAACAAGGCGATATTTCTTACGCTCCAGTCCTGGTACAGCAGGAACTGGTCGGACTGGCAGAACAGCACATAATCCATCACTTTATCCAGCCCCGCCATCTTCTGTCCCATCATCTGGAGGATGCCGGGCATCATCCAGAACAGCACGATCAGATAGATAAAAGGCATAATCGTGCTGTTGCGCACACAGGTGATCATCACCGCGGTGGCGCCTATGGCAAACCCATAAATCATATAAATCAGGATTTCCTTTCCGATGACCGCCAGTAACCCAGGCACCGTCCAGGGCTGTCCGCAGATGACTATTGCCACGACATACAGAATGCTGCCGCACTTCCTAAACGATTGAAAATCCGTCGTAAGCGTAAAGGCATGGTCGCCCGTGGTCTCGTGCCGGGAAGGCCATGTCATGCGCAGGGACGGCACGGAATCCGCGAAAGGAAGGACAAAACACACAGCAGCAAAGAGCGGAAGCTGGAATACAATGCAAGGACTATTATCCACTCAATTCAGATGTATAAATGTGACTGCAGGCAGTCATGTCTCTTTACCATGACTGCCTACAGTGAGATTTTCGATTTCCGCCACTCTCTGGCTGATTGTGGGATGAGAGCTGGTCAAGGTCTCCAGGACCGGATGAGGAGAGAGACAGTAAAAGGAATTGCGGGCAAGCACCTTCAATGCGGAGACCAGGGCCTCGCCATAGCCGTTCTCCGCCGCGAACCGGTCTGCGGCATACTCGAACTGTCTGAAGAACAGATTGGTAAAAAGCCCCAGAAACGGCGACAAGAAAGAAAGGCATACCCCCGACAGCAGATAGAACCCAAATCCGTAATTCAGTCCCTGAAAACCAAAATCTCCATAGATCTCCGGCTTGGAGACAAGCCCCCATGCCAGCAGTACCGCCAAGGCTATATGAAAGATGTTCATAGCATAATTTTTCAATATATCCCTATGCTTGTTGTGCCCCATCTCATGGGCAAACACAGCCATGATCTCGTCCTCCGTCATTTGCTCCAGCAGGGTATCGTAAAGCACAATGGTCTTGGTACGCCCCATTCCGGCAAAAAAGGCGTTTGCCTTTGTGGAACGTCTGGAGCCGTCCATTACCCTGATGGCCTTGACGGTGCAGCCGTTATCCTCCAGAAGCTTTGTCAGCCGGTCCTTCAGCCCGCCTTCCGGCAGCGGCTGGAACTTATTATATATCTTCCCTATGACCGGCGTCAGCATCGCCATGACCAGCAAAAAGACCAGCATGATTCCAGTGAAAACAGGAAGAAGCCAATTGCCCAGCGCTTTATGTACCAATATGAACAGCGCGCAGATGCCTCCCGTCAGCACCAGCCCGATGACCGCCTGCTTTATCTGGTCAACGATAAAGGTCTTTTTTGTCATACGGTTGAAACCGTATTTCTGCTCCACCTTCATGAAATTCACATAGCTAAACGGGATGTCATAAACCAGACTGACCAGCATATGCGCCACAAGCACTCCCAGCGCCGCCGCGTAATCCCCTTTCAGGGACAGCCCGTCAACGATTCCGGCATATACGTCAAATCCTACGATTACAAACGTAATCACATAAAAGACGATATGGCGGAAAAGCGACAGCCTTGTTTTTTCCTTATAATAACACAGCCATTTCTGATAGGCATCCTTGTCGTACACATCTCTTACATTCTCCGGTATTTCTCTCTCCGCAGACTTTATCTGAAGCCATTCTACATACGTCTGAAACAAAAATGTGATTCCGATGATCGCAAGAGCAAAAATCTTAAAATTCATCATGTTGTTTTGTCTCCCATAACACTATTCTTTCTATAGCATGATGATTATACCGGCAGAGTTTTCAGAAACCGTTCAAAAAAGGTTAAGAAAAATTAAAGTTTCAGTCTCATTATCAAGGCAGAGATCCTATCTGTCGGAAACTGGTGAAGTCTGCCCTGTCCAGCCGTGGCTTATTTGTGATATACGCTATCTCAATAATGCCATGCTCCCGGTTAATTTGTTGACCTTCTTTTTTGCACCGCAGATGGCGATCCCAAAATAATTCAGTTCCGTTTCTGAAACACCCTTCATCTTTTCTATAAACTCATCATAGGTCTTGCATCCCTGCGCCAAATCAGAGAAATCAACCACCGTTAAATCTGAAAATTCCGGTTCATACAGCTTTTCACGGATGGCTTTGATTACATCCACATTGCCCTTTAAGATTGGCACCGGAAATTCAATAATCCCCAAATGCCCGTTACCTGTCTTGTCATACACATCTGCGCCTACAACCTCCGGCATCTGCTTTCCAAGCGTGATGCCCATGATAGCCGCCGTGTTTGCAATAATGCCAAGCGGTAGGTTCTCGTCAATCACCATGACACATTTCTCATTCTGTAAATCCATTTCCTGTATCCTCCTTTTGATAGCAGCGGTAAAGATAGGCTTTCTGAAAGCCTGCCCACAATGAAGAAGTTTGCCCGCAGCTTCCCTTCCGATTTCAGGAATAGCCGCGACAGTATCTCTGTGAAAAACGGAGCAACCGATATGATAACTCCCACATTGGAAGCCATCGTGTATGTAAGGGCGATATAGCCGCCGCTTTTAACAGTGAAACCGCGTCATTCCTTGAGAAGATAAAAAAGAA
>OFHM01001708.1_pt1 | contig 13744 bp, 10 predicted proteins | sample 1521311 | NCBI WGS metagenome assembly OFHM01 (sample SAMEA3504083, study PRJEB24116) | mouse gut metagenome | biome: mouse gut; feature: mouse-associated habitat; material: faeces | place: Denmark | collected 2011 | reverse complement strand
TTGACGTGGTAATCCAGCTGGGGGCCATCCTGGCGGTGGTGGTGCTGTTCTGGGGCCAGATCTGGCCCTTCGCCCTGACCAGGAGAGAGCGGGAGCAGACGGGGGAAACCGGCATCATGTCCTATTTCAAGAAGGACATCTGGATCCTGTGGTTCAAAATCCTGGTGTCCTGCGTGCCGGCGGCGGTGATCGGTATCCTGTTCGACGACGTGTTCGACGAGCTGTTCTATAACCCCACCAGCGTGGCGATCGCCCTGATCGTGTTCGGCGTGGCCTTCATCGTGGTGGAGAGCTGGAACAAGGGGAGGAGGCCCAGGATACGCAGGCTCTCCCAGATCACCTTCCAGACCGCCTTCCTCATCGGCGTGTTCCAGCTGATCGCCGCCGTGTTCCCCGGTACCTCCCGCTCCGGCGCCACGATCGTGGGCGCCCTGCTCATCGGCGTGTCCAGGACGGTGGCGGCAGAGTACACCTTCTTCCTGGCCATTCCGGTGATGTTCGGGGCCAGCCTCCTGAAGGTGGTGAAATTCGGCTTCGCGTTCACCTCCATGGAACTGACGCTGCTGATCGTGGGGACAGTGGTGTCCTTCATCGTGTCCCTGTTCGTGCTCCGGTTCCTGATGGGATACATCAAGAAGCACGACTTCAAGGTCTTCGGCTGGTACCGCATCGCGCTGGGGGCGGTGGTGCTGCTGTACTTCGGGCTGGCGGCGTAAAATCAAAGGAGGAACCTCCGGCCATTTGGCGATTCTGCGGGCAGAGGCAGGAAAAACATGGGAATCCTGCACAAATACCACAGGCCTGACATCATGGGCCGGAGGCAGACCGCGTATTTCTGCACGATCCCCGGGCCGTTTCCCCGGAATATTCAGCAGTGTCACGGAGCCGGGAGAGGCGTATCGGAGAAAAATGAACACTATATAGTTGACTTTTTTTGCAAAAAGGAATACAATACAGCAGGGTAGGCGGGACGGCAGGGCCGTTCCACGCCTGTTTCCAGCAACGGAACATAGATATGAGAGAAAGGAAGTGGACAATCATGGCAGGAAGAAAATCGACGAAAACTGCAGCAAAGACTACGGAAACAGTAGTGGCGGAAGCTATCGAACCCAAGGCAGAAGAGATAAAGACAGAAGAAATAGCAGAAACCAAGGCAACAGAGCCCCAGGAGGAGCCCAGGAAGGCCCCCGCGAAGAAGACCGCGGGCAGGCCTGCAAAGACGGCCAGGGCAGCCAAGACGGAGGCACCTGCGGAGGAGGCGCCCAAGGCCGCGAAAGCCGCCGAAAAGAAGACGGCGCCCAAGGCTGCGGCGAAGAAGGCTGTGGAGAGCGTCCTCCACATCCAGTACGCAGGCAGGTCCTACTCACAGGAAGATCTGCTGAAGATTGCCAGGGATGTATGGAAATACGACCTGAAGCGCAAGGTGGGCGAGTTAGAGAGCGTGGAGATGTACGTGAAGCCGGAGGAGAACAAGGTCTACTATGTGATGAACGGTGAAGTCTCCGGCTGCTTCGACATCTGAAGCCCATACGGAAAACGGATGCGGAAAACAGGATTCTTGCTTGGCGAGGATTCTGTTTTTTGTATGCGCAGGCTATTTAGATTTTTTTTAGAATTATTTTTGAGGAAATCGGTTGACAATGGATAGGGTAAGTGCTATTTTATGGTTAGTAGATGTTAGCACTCCCCTTAAATGAGTGCTAATAACAGAAAGGGAGGCAGCTTGGATGGAGCTGGATGAGAGAAAAAAGAAAATCCTGCAGGCAGTCATCCGCAACTATCTGGAGACAGGTGAGCCGGTTGGCAGCAGAACCATTTCCAAGTACACCGACCTGAACTTAAGCTCCGCGACCATCCGCAACGAGATGGCCGACCTGGAGGAGATGGGATACATTTTCCAGCCCCATACCTCCGCGGGCAGGATTCCGTCAGACAAGGGCTACCGCCTCTACGTGGACGCCATGATGGAGGAGAAGGAGCGGGAAGTGGTGGAGATGCGGGATATGCTGGTGGAGCGCCAGGACAAGATGGAGACGCTCCTGAAGCAGATGGCCAGGGTGCTGGCGCAGAACACCCAGTACGCCACCATGATCTCCGCCCCCCAGACCAAGCGCAGCAAGCTGAAGTTCATCCAGCTCTCCCGGGTGGACGCGGGGCAGATCCTGGCGGTGATCGTCATCCAGGGGAATGTGATCAAGAACAACATCCTCTCCGTGGAGGAGGAGCTGGACGACGAGACCCTGCTGAAGCTGAACATCCTGCTGAACACCTACCTGAACGGCCTGTCCATCGATGAGATCAACCTGGCCATGATAGCCGTCATGAAGCAGCAGGCGGGCATCCACAGCGCCATCGTCAGCGAGGTCATCGACGCGGTGGCGGAGGCCATCAGGGCCGAGGAAGACCTGGAGATCTACACCAGCGGCACCAACAATATCTTCCGCTACCCGGAGCTGGCCGACCAGCAGAAGGCCAGCGAGCTGATCAACACTTTTGAGGAAAAGCAGCTCCTGGGAGAGCTCCTTCAGGAGGCCCATACCCAGGGCGAGGAGACGGGCATCCAGGTGTACATCGGCGCGGAGACCCAGGTGCAGAGCATGAAGGACTGCAGCGTGGTCACCGCCACCTATGAATTGGGCGGCGGCATGAAGGGAACAATCGGTATCGTAGGGCCAAAGCGGATGGATTACGACAAGGTCGTAGGGACGCTTCGGGCCATACAGACACAGCTTGACGAGCTATATGGGAAGAAAGGATAGGGCATATAGAAGCTGATAGAAGCAAGACAGAAGCAAGACAGAAGCAAGACAGAAGTGAAATGGCAGTAAAATAGCGGCAAAAGGAATGGAGGTTGACAATCGGGGATATGGCAGAGCAGGAAAAGGATATGGAGATAGAAAAGGATCAGGAAGCCCCCGGGACGGAGGACAGGGCGGAAGAGTGCGCTGAGGCGCCGGAGCCCGAAAAGGGGCAGCAGGCCGGGGAGACCGGGCAGGAGGAGACGGCGGACGAGGCCGGGGAAGAGAGCGAGGCGGCTCCGGAGGGAGTAGATCCCAAGACCTGGGCGGAGAAGCGTGCGGCCAGGAAGCAGGCCAAGCTGGACAAGAAAGCCCAGGGCTATAAGGATCAGATTGAACAGCTGGAGGACAAGGTGAAGCGTCAGCTGGCGGAATTCGAGAACTTCCGCAACCGGACGGAGAAGGAGAAGCACGCCATGTTCGAGACCGGCGCCAGGAGCGTCATCGAGAAGATGCTCCCGGTGGTGGACAATTTCGAGAGAGGTCTGGCCACGGTGCCCGAGGACAGGAAAGAGGATCCCTTCGTGGACGGCATGAACCGGATCTACAAGCAGCTCATGACGGAGCTGGAGAATATCGGCGTGAAGCCCATCCAGGCCCTGGGGCAGGAGTTCGACCCCAACCTCCACAACGCGGTGATGCAGGTGGAGAGCGAGGAGTACGAATCCGGCACGGTGGCCCAGGAGCTGCAGAAGGGGTACACCTACCGCGACAGCGTAGTCAGACACTCTATGGTAGCCGTAGTAGTGTGAGGATGGTTCACAAGCGAACAAGTTCGTTTTGCAAACCAGCAGATTATCATTGGTTAGGTATCAAGGAAAAATTTCAAGATAAAGGCAGAACAATTCAGGAGGATATAAAAAATGAGCAAGATTATCGGCATCGACTTAGGTACGACAAATAGCTGCGTGGCGGTCATGGAGGGCGGAAAGCCCACCGTTATCGCGAACGCGGAGGGGGCGAGGACCACGCCTTCCGTGGTGGCTTTCACGAAGACCGGGGAGAGGCTGGTGGGCGAGCCCGCAAAGCGCCAGGCGGTGACCAATGCGGAGAAGACCATCGCCTCCATCAAGAGGGACATGGGCACGGACAACGGCCGCTCCGTGGACGGCAAGAGATATTCGCCCCAGCAGATTTCGGCCATGATCCTGCAGAAGCTGAAGGCGGATGCCGAGAGCTATCTGGGAGAGAAGGTGGGCGAGGCGGTGATCACGGTTCCCGCGTATTTCAACGACGCACAGCGCCAGGCCACCAAGGACGCGGGCAAGATCGCGGGGCTGGACGTAAAGCGCATCATCAATGAGCCCACCGCGGCGGCGCTGGCCTACGGCGTGTGGGCCTGGCTCCATAAGAACGGCGGCGGGGTCTACTTCCTGCTGTTCGGCATGGCGGCGATCTTCTTCTTTTCCGGGGCCAATGTGCTGCCTACCGCCAGGAACAACAAAAAGGCCGTGACCCGGGAGTGGGAGGCGGCCAGGGACGCGCTGCGGGAGTACGTGGGCGAGGGGAAGGAATTTCCAGTGCCCTACTGGTACGCTCATCCCATCGTCCTGGAGCGGATGATCCGTATTCTCCGGGAGGGGCGGGCCCAGACCTGCGGGGAGGCTCTGGAGGTATTGAAGGCGGATCTGAAGGCCCTCAATTCCTCCGTCCAAGTGGAGCAGGAGGAGTATGACGAGGTGGTTTGCATTAAGCCCATGTTCCTTTTGGAGGAGTATCGGTAGCGATGGGAAGGAGCCGCGCCGTGTGCCAGAAAAGATGCTCTGCTCTTTTTTGAATAGGCTTTGCAGGCTTCAAGGGCTGCTGCGAGGGCATGCGGAACGATATGGTGAAGGGCAAGCAAATCACGTTCGAAGAGGCTCTGAAGTAAAATAATACCCCGTTCCCGTGAAAAAGGAATGGGATGGGCCAGGTGGAACGACGTTCCATCGGGCCCGTTTTTTGAGGAGAGCAAATGAAAATTGAGATAAACTGGAGCGGGCCCGGCGAAGAGACGCTGGCTTTTGCCGCTGAAGAGCTGGAGGCGTATCTGACCCGGATGCTGCCGGCGGAGGGCGCGGACCTGACGGCGACGCTCCGCGCGGGGGACGCTGCGGAGGGACGGGAGTCCTTCTCCGTCGCCATGACGGAGAGCGGCGGGTCTATTACCGGCAGCTGTCCCCGGGGGGCGCTGCTGGGTGTGTACGACTATCTGCGCCGTCTGGGCTGCCGGTTTTTAGGACCGGGACAGCAGTGCGAGATCGTGCCCGCTATTGGGCGGGCACAGCTGGCGGCGGCGTATGGGAAGTGTGCCGCCTTCCGCCACCGGGGCGTGTGTATCGAAGGGGCCGACAGCCGTGAGAACGTGCTGGACTTCATCGACTGGCTGCCCAAGGCGGGATACAACAGCTTTTTCCTGCAATTCAAGAATCCATACGCCTTCTTGAAGCGCTGGTACCATCATGAGCGCAATCCCCTGCGGCGGCCGGAGCCCTATACCTCCCTGGACGCGGAGCGGGATATGGCGCTTTTTGAGGCGGCGGTCCGGAAGCGGGGCCTGCTGCTCCATAAGGCGGGCCACGGCTGGACCGGGGAGGCCCTGGGGTACGAGGCCCTGTCCTGGGACGCGGACGCCACGCCTCTGGCGGAGGAGAAACGGCCTCTGGCCGCCCAGACCGGCGGCACGCGGGGGCTGTGGCGAGGGGCGCCCGCCAACACAAACCTGTGCTTTTCCAATTCCCGGTCGGCGGATGCCCTGGCCTCCTTGGTAGAGGAGTACGCGCGAAAAAATCCCGCCGCGGATTATGTCCACGTCTGGCTGGCGGATGCGTTTAATAATGTGTGTGAATGTGAAGACTGTCAAAAGACAACCCTGTCCGACCAGTACGTTGCCGCCCTCAACGAAATTGACCGCCGTCTGACGGCGGCGGGGCTGGATACCCGGATCGTATTCCTGCTGTACCAGGAGCTGCTGTGGCCTCCGGTACGGGAGCGACTGAAGAATCCGGGGCGGTTCGCGCTGATGTTCGCCCCCATCAGCCGGACCTTTGAGGCGTCTTACGACCTGGACGGCCCGGAGGCGTCCATTCCGGTTTATGTCCGCAACCGGATCGCCCTGCCCACGGGCCTGCGGGAGAACCTGGCCTTCCTTCGGGGCTGGCAGAGGATCTTCGACGGGGACAGCTTCGTCTACGACTACCCCCTGGGCCGGGCCCATTATGGGGACCTGGGCTATGTCCACATCGCCCGGGTTATTGGCAGCGACGTCAGGAAGCTGCGGCGGATGGGGCTGGACGGCTATATCAGCTGTCAGGAGCTCCGCGCGTCCCTGCCCAACGCCCTGCCCAACTACGTGATGGGGTATACCCTGCTGGATGAGGGCGCGGACGCGGAGACGCTGATTCGGGAGTACTTCCAGGCCGCCTACGGCGAGGAGTGGGAGCGGGTTCTCGCCTACCTGTCGGAGCTGTCCCGCCTGAGCAGCTGCGACTACCTCAACGGCAAAGGGAGCCGGACTAACCCGGACATTGCCCGCCGGATGAGGGAGGCCCAGACCCTCTGCCGGGACTTTGCCCCCGTTTTGGACGCCCGCCGGGAGGACGGGCTGTACTGGCGGCTGCTGGCCTGGCACAAGGCGTATGCCCTGGGGCTCGCCCGGGCGCTGGAGCTGCTGGCCGAAGGGAAGGCGGGGGAGGGCCTGGCGGCCTGGCAGGCCCTGGGCCGTCTGATATGCGAAAACGAGCCGGACATTCAGCCCTACCTGGACGTATACCGGGTGCTGGATGTTACGGAGAACTACACGGGCTTCCGCAGCCATTGCCGTTTGCGTGAACCAAGCCACCTTCCCCACGAGTTCAAAAGCATCTGAAAGAACGTGTTTCATTCAGATGCAGCGCCCGCAGGATTCCCTGCAAATCAAACGTTTTGAAATCAGAAAAGAGATTGACAGAACGCCCTTCCGCCTATATGATGATAGGTATCCAAGAACCTGTACTCACAGACGCTAAGCGCCGTCTGGCCGGGTCTTTTACCACCCTGCCGCGTTAAAAAATCTTGAAATATGTCCAGTATTCCCGCGATTTTCTGCCTTGCAGGGCGGCAAAATCCCTCGCCCATCCAGCATTCCCCGTCTATGAATACAGGTTCTAAAACAAAGCAATCAGGTGAACCTAAATGAAGGATTATTTCAATATCTCCCTGGACGGCAGCCAGCTCCAGTCCATCAGCAGCATCGGCCTGGCCCATCTGGGGGACGCGGTGTATGAGCTGCTGGTCCGCTCCTGGCTCTGCGCCCACGGCAGGGCCACCGGGAAGGGGCTCCACCGGGCGGCGGTGGAGCTGGTAAAGGCCCCTGCCCAGGCCCAGCGGGCGGAAAAAATCCTCCCCCTGCTGACGGAGGAGGAGCTGGCGGTATACAAACGGGGCCGCAACGCCCACGTCCACACCATCCCCCACAACGCCAGCCGGGCGGACTATCTGAAGGCCACCGCCCTGGAGTGCCTGCTGGGGTGGCTGTACCTGCGGGGGGAGAAGGATCGGATCAACCGGCTGTTCGCCGTGATGATGGAGGAGGATGGAGATGCCGCTTGACGCCGTATGTTTATCGGGCGTAGTGAAGGAGCTGCGGGAGAGCCTTCTGGGCCTGCGGGTGGAGAAGGTCCAGCAGCCCGCCCGGGACCAGGTGGTCCTTACCCTGCGGGGGAACAAAAAACTGCTCCTCTGCGCCGGGGCCAGCCAGGCCCGGGTCCACCTCACCTCCGCCGTCCGGGAGAACCCGGCCTCGCCCCCCATGTTCTGCATGCTGCTGCGCAAGCACCTCACCGGCGGGCGGCTCGCCGCCATCGACCAGCCCGCTCTGGAGCGGGCGGTGATCCTCACCCTGGATATTGTGGACGAGCTGGGGGAACCGGGACAGCGGAAGCTGGTAGCGGAGTGCATGGGCCGGTATTCCAATCTGATCCTCCTGGATGGGGAGGACCGGATCATCGACTGCCTCAGGCGGGTGGATATGGAAATGAGCGAGCGGCGGCAGGTGCTGCCGGGGCTCTTCTACCATCTGCCCCCCGCCCAGGAGAAGGCGGACCCCCTGGCCGTGGAGCCGGAGGAGTTCGCCCGGATGCTGGACCAGGCCAACCCGGACCGGGAAGCCAGCGGGTTCCTGCTGGACAGCTTTTTCGGCCTGTCGCCCCTGGTGTGCCGGGAGCTGGCGGACCGGGCCGGCGGGGACGGCCCCGCGGGGGACCGCTCCGGCGCCCTCCGGGAGGCGTTCTTCGCCTGGCAGGAGCAGGTGAAGGCCGGGGCGTTTCAGCCCTGTATGCTCTCGAAGGAGGGGAAGCCGTCGGACTACTCCTACCTCCCTATCCGCCAGTACGGCGGCGCTATGGAGCTCCAGATGTGGGAGGCGTTCTCCCCCATGCTGGACGCCTTCTATGAAACCCGGGAGCAGCTGGAGCGGGTCCGCCAGCGGGGGCAGGACCTCCACCGGGCCGCCGCCAACGCCCGGGACCGCGCCAAGCGGAAGCTGGCCCTCCAGGAGAAGGAGTACGCCCAGACCCAGGACCGGGACCGCCTGCGGATTTGCGGCGAGCTGATCACCGCCAACCTCTACCGCATGGAGCGGGGCCAGTCCCTCCTCCGGGCCCAGAACTATTACGATCCGGCGGGCGGGGAGATCGACATCCCCCTGGACCCCCTGCTGACCCCCCAGCAGAACGCGGCAAAATATTTCAAGCAGTACAACAAGGCCAAGACGGCGGAAACCTGCCTGCGGGAGCAGATGTCCATCGCCCGGCGGGAGCGGGACTGGCTGGAGAGCGTCCTGGACGAGCTGACCAGGGCGGAGACGGAGCAGGACTTCCTGGACATCCGCCGGGAGCTCCAGGAGGCGGGGTACCTGAAGGGGGCCGCGCCGGGGAAGAAGGCCCCCCGCCGGGGGCCCAGCCGTCCAAGGGCCTTCCGCTCCAGCGGCGGGTTCCGGATTCTGGTGGGGCGGAGCAACACCCAGAACGACCAACTGGTCCGGGAGGCGTTTAAATCGGACTACTGGTTCCACACCCAGCGGATTCATGGGTCCCACGTCATCCTCTGCACCGAGGGACAGACGCCGGACCAGCAGTCCATGACCGAGGCGGCCGCGCTGGCGGCCTGGTTCTCCCAGGGGCGGGAGGGAGGCCAGGTGGCGGTGGACTACACTCAGGTCCGCAACGTGAAAAAGCCCAACGGCGCACGGCCGGGGATGGTGGTGTACGATCCCTATCAGACGGCCTACGTGACGCCCTCCGAAGAGCTGGTGAAAAAGCTGTCGGAGAAGGCGGCGAACGGGCCGCAGTAACGTTTTCCAAGAACAGGGGCCGCCCGCCGGGCGGCCCCTGCTGATCTAGTCGGCGCAGTTGAAAAAGCGCGGATTTCCCGCCCTGTAGCCGGCGGTTGCCGGATAGTTGCTTGCGTTAAAGCCCTGTTTCCCCTATAATGGAGGAGAAAGGAGGGCGCGTCATGGCTTTGCACGAACGTCTGAAAGCGTCCCGCAGCCGCATGGGCCTGTCACAGGAGCTGGTGGCCGAGCGGCTGGGCGTGAGCCGCCAGGCGGTGACCAAATGGGAGGCGGGGCAGTCCCGGCCCAACGCCCGCAATCTGCAGGCGTTGGCGGAGCTCTATCAAACCTCCGCCGAGGAGCTGCTGTCCGAGGGGGAGGCGAGCCCTGAAAAGGGCCCCAACCTGATCCTGCGGACAAACCTGACCCGGTGGGCGATCATATTGCAGGCGGCCTTCCTGCACAGCTGCACGCAGGCGGCGTACATGCTCCGCACACATCCGGACGACGGGGTCTATCGGGGGACGCTCCTCTTCTCCCTCGTACTGCTGGCCCTGTGCTCCGCCTGGATGGCGGCGAACCACCGTTACGAACCGGACATGGCCCGGAGGCGGAAGAATACAAAGATCGAGCTGGCCTACTGCGCGGTCCAGGCGCTGATCGGCCTGCTGACCGTGTACTTCGGCATGGGCCTGGCGGGGCTGGGCCTTGCGATTCTCGCGCTCCTTGTGTACATTTTGTATATCAACCCCAGATTCATGGGCCGGCGGCTGACCCGGTAGGGGCGTCCTTACGGAAAGGCGGGGCGCACAGCGGCGCGCGGCAGAGAACCTCTGATCCGGACCGCCCATGAAATTCCGGCGGAAGCGGGCCCGTTTCCGGTTGACAAAATCTCTTCTTCTCATTATAATGTGGGAGAAAATGCACAAGAAAGGACTTTCCTTCCATGAATAACCTCCATGTCTCCCCCGCCGTCCGCTACGTGGGCGCGGACGATACCTCCATCGACCTCTTTGAGAGCCAGTACCCCGTGCCCCACGGGGTATCCTACAACTCATACGTCATCCTGGACGAGAAAACCGCCGTACTGGACACCGTGGACCGCCGGGCCACGGCGGAGTGGCTGGACCGCGTGGCGGAGCAGCTCTCCGGCCGCCAGCCCGACTATCTGGTCCTCCACCACCTGGAGCCCGACCACGCCGGCAGCGCGGGCGCGTTCCTGGAGAAATATCCGGATGCGACGGTGGTGGGCAACGCCAAAACCTTCACCATGCTGTCCAAATACTACGCCTACGACGGCTCCCGCACCGTCACCGTCAAGGAGGGGGATACCCTCTCCCTGGGCGGGCACGTCCTGACCTTCGTCATGGCCCCCATGGTCCACTGGCCGGAGGTTATGGTGAGCTATGAGTCCAGCGAGAAGATCCTCTTCTCCGCCGACGGTTTCGGCACCTTTGGCGCGCTGTCCGCCAACCGGCCCTGGATCGAGGGAGCGGCCCGGTATTACTTCAACATCGTGGGCAAGTACGGCGCGTCCGTCCAGGCCCTTCTGAAGAAGGCCGCCGGGCTGGACATCCAGACCATCTGCCCCCTCCACGGACCCGTCCTGCGGGAGGACCTGGGGTACTATATCGGTAAGTACGACCAGTGGAGCCGCTACGAGGCCGAGGAGCCCGGCGCGGTCCTGGTGGCCTACGCCTCCATCCACGGCAACACCGCCCAGGCCGCCAGGAAGATGGCGGAAATCCTGGAGAAAAAGGGATGCGCCAAGGTCATAACCATGGACCTGTGCCGGGAGGACCAGGCCGCCGCGGTAGAGCAGGCTTTCCGCTGCGGCAGGCTGGCCCTTCTCAGCCCCACCTATGACGGCGGCCTGTTCCCCGCCATGGACCATTTCATGGCCCATCTCCGGGACAAGACCTACCGCAGCCGCCGGGTTGCCCTGATTGAAAACGGCTCCTGGGCTCCCTCCGCAGCCAAGCACATGCGGGGCTATCTGGAGGCCATGAAGGACGTCTCCATCTGCGAAACCGTCCATACGATCCAAGGCGCGGTGAAGGACGTTGACGTCGCCGCCATGGAAAAGATCGCGGACGAGCTGCTGGCGTAAAATTAAGGGCGCGGAACATCGTTCCGCGCCCGCTTTTTATTGCCTCACACAAAGCGGCATTTACGGAAAACAACCAATAATTGCCCCCCTTACAAGGGGGGCAATTATTGGTTGCGCAGGGGGCAATTATCAGTTGCCCCCTCGTTACCCCTCGCCGTAAGGCGGCACGTCCGCCGTGTACGCCTGATAGGCCGGGGACAGCAGGGCGTTGAGGTCCTCCAGGGAACTCAGGGCGCTGTGGTGATTGGATTCTCCGAAGCCCGCGTTGAGGTACGCCGCCAGGGCGCGGCAGAGGTCCTGGGCCTCCTGTCTGGTATGGCGGTCCAGGAGGTCGTTCAGCCCCGCCAGCTCCTCCGCAGGGCGTTCGCAGATGTACGACGGCAGGCGGTATTCGTGGGTAACGCCTGCCGTCAGGAAGAACAGGTCCGCCAGCTCCTCCAGGGCGGCGTTGTCCAGAGAGTTTTCCACGCCGCTGGACCAGGACCAGTCAGGGAACTCCACGCTGTAGCCGCCGGTGCCGAAGTCCGCGATATACCAGTCGCCCTCGGCATTCTTCGTGACGAAGACCTCCCGGCCCCAGCGGTAGTACCCGGCGAAGGGCCCTTCCGTGATGGGATAATCCAATCCGGAACCCGCCTGCCAGTGCATATAGTTGGGGTCGTCCAGCTGGACGCAGAAGTCCCCGCCAAAGCAGAAATTGGGGAGATCCTCGCCGTTGTAGACGTCGAACACCTCCGCGCTCTCCACCTGGAAGTCCAGGGGCTTCCAGTCCAGCCAGTCCGGTGTGTTCCGGTAGTTCTCCGCCACCTGTTCCGCCAGAAGCGCGGCGGCGTCCGCCGGGGACAGGCTTCCATCTGCTGTGCCGTCCCAGACCTGATTATTGAAGGCATCGTCCGGAATGGTCATCAGGAAGGAAAACAGGCTGTATCTCAAATGCGGATCCGGGTTCTCCGGGGTTTCCGGGTCCCAGACGTGGGCGTAGCGTGTCTCGCCATTGCTGGTTAGGGCCGCCATGTCGTCCCCGGAGCGGCACTGGATGGAGGTTTCCCCGTCTGCGCCGGTCAGAGTGAGGATCGTGCCGGGGTCCGCCAGGTCCAGCCACTCGGATTCCTCCGCCTCCTGCCAGACATAGGACAGGGTAAGGTAGTTGCCCACAAAGGCCACGTTATAGCCGTTTTCCCCGGTGATGTGGAATTCGTCGGTCTTGCCGTTGTGCTCCATCCGGGCGGTGAAATCATAGTCGCGGCTGTCAGGGGATGTCTCCCTAGTGATGTTCTGGTACAGGACCTCCGCATGCCGGTTCAGGGAGGAGTAGGGCTGCAAGCCGTTGCGGGTGACGAAATCATGCAGGATACCGCCCACCTGATCCTCCAGCTCCTGCCAAGGGGTAAAATCTACATCCGCATAATTCGTAATACCACTGCGGTAAAACTGCACATCGGTGGCGAAGGTGTGCATGTAGTAGTAAGTATCGTCCACGGCAAAGGGCGTAAGCCCGCTGCCGTCTCCGCCGATATAATTCTCCTCGTACCGCTCCGGTGTAAAACGGGTGATGCCGAACAGGAAGCCGCCGCCCTCGCTGCCATAATCGGTCAGGTTGTCATCATAGCTCTGCTTCTCGTAGACGCTGACCAGGTCGTCCCAGTATTCATCGCCGCCTCCGGGCTTAACCACCAGCCGGTCCGCGATGCTGTCGGGAATGGCGAGAGTCAGCCCGCTGTCCAGCTCGTAAAGCGCCGGCGGTTCGGTATCTTTATCCTTGGGCTCCTCCTCCGGCGGCGGGTCCGGCTCATTGGGCGTCGCCGGCTTCACGCCGTTGACCATGGCGCAGGCCCCCACCGCCGCCGTCAGGACCAGGGACAGAAAAATGACCATAGGTCCGGATTTTTTGTATTTCACAATACAGTATAACCTCTCTTTCAGCTGCTTCTTTTCCTCGCACAGCGTCACCGCCAGGGAGCCCAGCCCTCTGGGCGCGCGGGCCGCCAGGGCCAGCAGCGTCTCGCCGTAGCGCCGCCGCTCCGGGGCGGTGAGCCCCTTCATCACCGCCTCGTCGCAGGCCAGCTCACAGCAGCGTCCGATCTCCCGGCGGACCAGGAGCATCACGGGGTTGAACCAGTGGAAGCTGGTGACGACGGCGGCGAACCACTTTACCAGCAGGTCCTTCCGCCGCACATGGGTCAGCTCGTGAGCCAGAATGTCCCGCAGGCGGTCCGGGTCCGTCACGCCTGCCGGCAGCGCGACCAGCGGATGGATCACCCCCAGCAGCAGAGGCGTGCTGACCGCCAGGCTTTCCACCAGCTGGACCCGGCCCTTCGGGTCCAGCTCCCGCAGAACCGCCTGCGCCTCCGGGGAAGCCGCCGCGGCGGACCGCCGGACGCGCTCATATACCCGCAGGGACCCCAGCGCAAACCACCCGATGCCGGCCAGTGCGCCAAGCCACCACACAAGAGCCCAGAAAGCCGGGTCCCGCAAGGGATGTAAAGCGGAACTTGCGCGCGGGGCAATCGATAATTGCCCCTCTTGCCCGGGGGTAATGACTGGTTG
>OFHM01001706.1_pt1 | contig 13747 bp, 10 predicted proteins | sample 1521311 | NCBI WGS metagenome assembly OFHM01 (sample SAMEA3504083, study PRJEB24116) | mouse gut metagenome | biome: mouse gut; feature: mouse-associated habitat; material: faeces | place: Denmark | collected 2011 | reverse complement strand
TCCGCAGACGCCCCTTTTTCCTGCGCCCCTGACCTTTTTCCTCCGAACCGCCGCCATTGCCGCCTTCCGGACCTATACCGCCCTGAGTCTGGTACGTAGCATACCTCTGTGTATCCGCATTGGAATAGATTTCGTTTTCGTACATAATAATTACCTCCCTTTCTTAAAAAATGATCCGGCAATCTCATGCCACTTCATGTTAATCCATTTGACCTCTGCCCCCATACAGCCTTGGGAGAACAGCTCTTTTTCGTTCCTTTATAGATTCTAAGTATAACGGCCAATTGTGTCGGAATTGTGTTTACTTCATGAAGTGATTGTGAAAACATGATTCCAATATTCTTTATTTGTAGTAATTTTTAAAATCCAGCTTCTGGGAAGCCTGCGGTAATGCTTGCCCAGCAGATATCCCGCATATTTCCCGTCAATCGCAACCAGCACTTCCGCCCCATAGGCATCATTTTTATATTCTTTCAGGGAAACTTTATATTTCTCCATCAGCTTCCTGTTTCCACAGAGTACTTCACTTCCCAAAATCTCCGCACGTATGCCATGTCCCGCAATCTCCTCCAGCTCTGCAGGACTTTCCAGCTCCAGTCCCTTTTCCTTTGCCTTGATCCAGATCATATTGACAATTTCTGAAAAAAGCGCTCCTGTCTCATAGGAGACATTGACGATTTCCATCTTACCGGATTTGATCTTGGACAGGTCCAGAATATCGTTGATCAGTGTCAGCAGTATCTTACTGGCACTTTGGATGTTTCTGGCATTTTCCGCCACATCTTCCGGAATGTTTCCCCGCAGGATAAATTCATTTAACCCGATGATTGTGTTGATCGGAGTACGGATTTCATGGCTCATGCTGGAGAAAAAGTGATTTTCAGCCTGGTTCAGCTCTTCAATTTCCTTCTTTTGCTGCCTTGAAAATTCATTTTCTTCTTCATAGAGCCGGATAAGGAACAAAAGCAGCACACTGGTCAGAATACTCACCAGTATCACAGAAATGGCAGAACCAAAAAAAGAGTTTGTTTTGCTGCTCTGGGCGATTAACTCCGGATAAGAAAAAGCGGTGTAATAGCAAAGCAGTGTCTCTGCCGTGCAGAGCAGGAAAAAGACGGCTTTTCGTTTTCCCTCCAATGTAATACTGATGTAAATAAAGCAAAGGATAAACCATTCCGGCATACCACTGTAAAATCCGCCTGCTGTGAAAAAACTCAACGGGAAGAGAAAAAGCAGCAGTATTGTGATGAATGTAGCTCCTGTATTGATGCATTTCTTTTGAATGCTGACTTTTACGACCACTGTCATGCATATCAGACTTGCCGCCAGGATCAATATATTGGCGAGGCTTTTGCCCATAGGCAGGATCATCGCCAGTGCAACCATACAGATGCCCGTAACAATGCGAAACATACGTTCGTGCAGGGCAATTCTGTGGTTAAATATAATTTCAAACCATTTTTTTATCACCCGATATTTCCTCCTGTTTTCATAATCCGGCAATCGTCTCACAGACTTCGTCATACAGTCGAATCAGAGTGGGATGATCATGCTGAATATATCCGATGTTTCCTTTTTTACCGGCCTGTTCCAGCAGTTTTGCCTGTTCTGCCAGCAGTTCTGCACCAATCGTCATGGAGGTGCTTTTCAATGCATGAACCTTGACGGTATAATCCGTCCAGTTGGCAGCTTCAAACAGGTCAATCAGTTCCTCCCTCTTTTCCACAGCCTGTGTACAGAACATCTGCAGCATTTCAATGTAAAACTCTTCTTCCCCGCAGCAGTAATCCAGTCCAAGCTGTACATTCACGCCGATCTTGGTGAGCGGAGTAAAGGAGATAGAAGTTCCATACTCATCGGCTGGTTCGTCCGGGAGAAACTCATCCATGTCGGATTCTTCGTCAATGCTATCGTCAAAGTCGTCCGGATCTGAATCAAAGTCTTCAGCAAAAGTATCTTCGGAAGCATCTTCTTCGGAGAAAGCATTTTCTGAAAAGTCATCATCGAAAGAATCCATGCGGTAAGCACTGTCATCAGAATCGTCATAATCGGAAGACTCCATATGGTAAGCGTTTCTTCCTGAACCATCAAGGTCCGAAGCGTCCATGCGGTAAGCGGTGTCTTCTGAACCATCAAGGCCCGAAGCGTCCGTGCGGTAAGCGGTGTCTTCTGAACCATCATGGCCCGAAGAATCCATGTTATAAGATGTTCTTCTGGTATAACCACGACTGTAAGACTTTCTTCTGGAAGCGTTTCTTTTGGAACCGCCACGATCCGAAGACTCTGCACGGTAAGAACCGCCATAACCTGAAGAACCCATGTTGTAAGAGGTTCTTCCTGCATAATCATGACCGGAAGGATCTCTTCTGGAAGCGTTTCTTTCAGAACCATCCTGATCCGAAGACTCCGCATGGTAAGAGCCATCATCAGAACCATCGTGACTGGAAGGCTCCACATGGTAAGAATCATCATCCGAGCGATCAAGGCCGTCAGGATCCGTTTTGGAAGACCTTCTTCCTAAAAAGCCCCGGCCAGAAGGCTTTCTTCTGGAAGCGCTTCTTTTTGAAGTGTCATGATCGGAAGACCCTGCACGGTAAGAATCGTCATCGGACCCGTCCTGATCTGAAGATTCTGCAAGGTAAGAATCATGATCAGAATCGTCATGATCCACAGGATCCGTTTTGGAAGACCTTCTTCCTAAAAAGCCCCGGCCAGAAGGTTTTCTTCTGGAAGCGTTTCTTTTTGAATTGTTATGATCGGAAGACTCTGCATGGTAAGAATCGTCATCAGAACGGTCATGACCAGAAGACTCTGCATGATAAGAATCATCATCATACCCGTCATGATCCGAAGACTCCACATTGTAAGGATCATCTTTTAAAGAGTCGTAACCCGAAGGCTTCCTCTTGGAAGTGTTTCTTCCTGAACGATCATGGCCCGAAGGCTCCTTCCTGGAAGATCCGCTTTCTGAACATGCATGATCTGAAGGTTCCCTGTCAAAAGAGGTATTTTCTGCATAGACATCATCTGCCAAATCCTCCCTGACATCCGAACGTTTTGTGAGGACATCCTCATTTGGATCTGCCTTTGAAGCTGCATTCGCTGCAATCACTTTACCAGAACTGGATTTTCTTGATTTACCTCTTTTTGGTGCTGCTCTGTCTGGCGTTTTTCCAAATTCCGCGGCTTCTGTTTCGTACTGGATGGATTGCTTGGGCAGTACTTTGCGCAGCACTCGTTCCAGAACTGCACGTTCAATGGGCTTTGGTATAAATTCTGTAAATCCTTCGTTCCGGAACATTTCTCTCGCACCGCTGATGGTATTTGCAGTCAGGGCAATCACCGGGCGTTCCTGGTACATGCCATTGTTGACTTCACGAATCCGTTTCAGTGTCTCCACACCGTCAAAGCCGGGCATCATATGATCCAGGAATATAATGTCATAGGAAGCGTTGGTGCATCGTTCGATGGCTTCCTTTCCGCTTAAGCAGGTATCTACCTTAATGCCATAGCTGCCAAGGACTCCTTTCGCCACCACAAGATTCATCTCTTCATCATCAACAGCAAGAACCCGAACACCGTCACAGGAGAATGGCTTTCGTCCGGCAGCCTGTGCTTCTCCGAATCCATTTTCCTTTATTTCTCCATTGAGAAGATTTACCACGGAAAGAGCAAAAAATGGTTTGTGGATTGTCAGAAGCCTGCTGCGGGGATCCAGAGTATAATCCCGCTCGGCAATTACCACAACCCGAAGTGTGCAGGCAAGATTCTCATAATAAGAACGGTTTTCTTCATATTCTACCTGCGCGATAAATACATGAGTCAGCTCGTGGTTTTTCTGAAGCTTCAGCAGCCCTTCAAAATTGTGGGCCTGATATCCTTCAATGCAAAGCCCTTCCACCATGTGCAGAATCATATTGTCATAGTATCTGCGGATCTCGTCACTGGCGTATTTTTCTGTCCGGAAGTAGCATGCGACACAGAGCCGTTCGGGATGCGAGAGCACCATGGCCGGCGTGGCATCCTTCACACCCTGGGGAATGGTAATATGAGCATGAAGCCCCTGCCGATCTCTGCTGTCAAAGTGGATAAATCCACCCATGGCGTGGAGCAGTCCCCGGGCAATCGGAAGTCCCAGTCCCAGTCCGCCTGCAAAACGGCTGCTGCCGGAATCCGCCTGATAAAAATCATCGCACATCTGCGTGAGCTGAGAAGCCGTCATGCCGATTCCGGTATCATAAATGTCTATGACCAGATTGATGCCGTAGTCTTCACATCGATAACCAATGCAGATGTTGATGCCGCCTTCCTCCGTAAACTTAATCGAGTTTTCCAGAAGAATTTTAAGAACATGAGAAATTTTTTCCGCATCTCCAATCAGAACGGCTGGTGTTCTTGGATCAAGGTCAAAGACCATCTCCAGCTGATGCTTGCTGTTCTGCATGGCGGTCATGGTAATAATATCATTGAGGACGGAAGTGATCATGTAAGGTTCTTTTGCCGGAGTCAGCGTGCCTTCTACGATCTCAGTGTAATCCAGCATGTTGTTGATCTGATTGGACAGGCGCTTGCCTGCCAGCTGGATGGACTGCATGTCAGTGCGGATTCCAGGAGAAATATCTTTTTCCAGTATGACTTCGCTGAGTCCGAGCACCATATTGATGGGAGTCCGCAGTTCATGGGATACGTTGGACAAAAATTCTGCATTCTGCCGTCCGGCAGTTTCCAGCTGTGTCAGTGTACTGTCATATATGTTCCGGGATTCCTGCCTTCTGTTGATCCGGTATCTTGCAATCGCGATAGCGCCTGAGATGACAATGGCTCCAAGTCCCAGCCGTATGAGATTCTGTGTACCTGTGTAATGTCCGATTGTATGCAGAATAAAGAAATGATACAACAGGATCAATACGTACAAGGCGGCTGTCATAAACAACAGCCGCTTTTTGTCAAACATGGAAAACACAAGAATCAGCATACAGGCTACTGCAGGCACATCAAAAAGGGTGCTTGAATGTACGCCGAAGAAAAAAAATCCGATCATTAAAAGTCCGACGCACAGATTTTCATAGAAGCTGTCCGAACCGGTTCTTCCGATATGTAGAATCCAGACGAGGGTATTGCCAGTCAGAATTACCGGAATCATCCATGGTTCCCATGACAGGGCCAGGATAGTCAGAATCAGCAGTGTACCGTACATGGTCACGATGCTTGCCAAAAGCAGATGGATACTGGTCTGTCCTTTTGCTCTCATTGCTCATTCAACCCCAGTTCTACCCGTTTTAACAGCTCTTTCGGGAAAAATGGTTTTTTCAGATAATTCACTGCACCCAGGCTGATGGCAGTCTTTACATCATCTTCATATCCGGATGCCGTCAGAAAGATAACGGGAATCTCCACAGAAGAATCTTTCATACGCCGGAAGGTTTCGATGCCGTCCATGATGGGCATTGCTATATCAAGAAGAATCAGATCAATTTTTTCATATTTGATTTTTTCAAGTGCTTCTCTGCCGGATTCTGCGAGAAGTACATTATAATGCTTCTCCAGGATCATCCTCGTTCTCTTCAAATTCATTGCATCATCGTCCACTACCAAAATACGTTTGCGCATACAGCTGCCTCCTTCTATCATCTTGGGATTTCCAAGATCCCCATAAGAATCATTTTAAATCAGGTCGACAATAAAATCAAGTATGATGACCGTCCATTTCACAAATGATGGATCATATTTTGGGACAGATTGTCCACAGTAGAAGTAAAAGTGATTCCGTAGCTCTGGATCTTGTCCTGGCACATGCAGATATTTCTGGGATTTGTGCAAAAAGCTTCCATATTTTTCTGCAGCCTTTCGGTATTCAGTTTGAGGGTTGTAAAGACCTTTGTTAAGGTGGTATAGGTATCGGTCTCATTCGGTGACCCAAAATTGTAGACACCGCCCGGGAGGGAAAAAGCTTTTTCCAGGTTTTGCACCACTTCCGTCACATCCGTGATTCCCCTTCGGTCATAGATCGGAAGCCTGATGGGTTCTCCGTTTTTGAGGCTGAAAAGGAGTGTGCGAAAAAAGTCCCCGTGTTCGTCCGGTCTTTTTGTCTGGACATCATACATCCAGGACAGCCGAAGAAAGATGCAGTGAGGATTGGTTTTCAGACATTCCTGCTCCGTGGTCAGCTTCTCCTGGCCATACCGGTTGACGGGGAAAAGCACTTCTTCTTCCCGGTGGGCGTCTTTTTGCCGGCTTCCAAAGTATACCTGATCAGAGCTGCAGAGGAGACAGACTGCACCTGACTCTTTTGCTGCGTTTGCCAGGTTGAAGCTCCCTTCCACATTGATCTTCCAGGACCTTTCGGGTTCTTTCTCACACAGGCTTACATCAGAGACTGCCGCACAGTGAACCACGCAGTCAGGCCTGTGATGGAGAAAATAGCAGGATACATGCTGGGCATCGGTAATATCCAATTCATGATGAGATGGTGCGAGGATCTCATAACTTCCCGTATAAAAATCGACAATCCGGCTCCCCAGAAAGCCGGATGCTCCAGTAATCAGCAGCTTTTTCATTTGGAATCGTCTCCCTCCTGTTCAGGTCAGTTCATTTATCCTATATTATAGGTACCTGCCTGATGACTGTCAACAATGGACAAAATATGAGCAGTCGTTAATTTTTTTGAAGAATATCGGATTGCTGCTCCGTTGTGGAATCCACCTCTCTTTGCTATGATGGAGATACCAAATATGGCACAACGCGAAGGAGGCAGTTTTATGCAGATCGGCAAAGTGATCCGAACATACAGGAAAGAAAAACATATGACCCAGGAAGAGATGGCCGGCCGTCTTGGAATCACGGCCTCGGCCGTCAACAAATGGGAGAACGGAAATTCGTATCCGGACATCACGCTGCTGGCTCCCATTGCCAGACTTTTGGATATTTCTCTGGATACACTTTTGTCCTTCCAGGAGGAGTTGAGCGGCAGGGAGATTGGCGAAATTATTTATGAAATGGACACTATGATGAAGGTGCGACCGTATGAAGAGGTATTTCAGTGGGCCAGGGAGAAGCTGGAGCAGTATCCAAACTGTGAAGAGCTGATCTGGCAGATTGCACTGGTTCTGGATGTACAGCGTACCGTTAAGGAAATTCCGGAGAAAGAAAAGTATGATGAGGTTCTGCAGTCCTGGTATGAGCGTGCGCTGGAAAGCAGCGAAGAGATCATACGATATCGTGCGGCAGATGCACTGTTTGGTTTCCATATGAGAAAGAAGCAGTATGACCAGGCAAAGGGATGTCTGGCGTATTTTTCCAGGCAGGATCCGCTGCGAAAAATCAAACAGGCACAGCTTTATAAGGCGACCGGACAAAGGACAGAAGCGTATAAAGCTTGTGAAGAACTGTTGTTTGGCAGCTATCAGGTGATAGACGGGGCACTGCATATGCAGTACTGCCTGGCATTTGAAGACCGGGATATGGAAAAGGCGCGTTTATTTGCCAGGAAGCAGGAAGAGCTGGCGAAATGTTTTGAATGGGGAAAATATTATGAGGTTTCTCCCTGGCTTGAACTGGCAGTTTTTGAGAAAGATAAAGAGGCGGCGTTTGAAATTATGCAGAAAATGCTGTCCAGTATCACACAGATCGGAAGCTATTCAGAAAATCCGCTCTATGAACATATGCATTTTAAGGTCAGGGAGGAGTTTCGCGGGCAGATGAAAGAGGACCTGCTGAATGCTTTTCGGAAGGAAGTCAGGTTTGAATTTTTAAGGGAAGATAAACGGTGGGAGGAACTGATCCGGTGACCGCTTTTTGGAATCTTAGGAAATTTCTAAGAATTTCTGCAGAAAATCTCAAAGAAAAACTGATCGCTTTCTGATATCCTGAAGCCAGGAGCATTCATGCCTTTTTGGCAGGACAGTTGTGTCCTGTCTGTATTCTATTCAGATAAACCTCCTTGCCTAAATTTTCGTCGGACTGCGTGTCCGGCGGTCAACGATGCCGCCGCATCGCCTCCCTGATGAAAATTTGTTTTACGGAGTTTCACCAGATAGCATGCAGACAGAACCATAGATAGGAGGTCAGAATGAGTATCAGAAGAAAGATCATAGAGTATTCCAGAGGTAGCAATCTGGAGCATTTTTGGAGACTGTACCGGTGGCAGAAGCAGATCAGCAGCGGTTTTCTGCATGATGTGCTGACCTTTCTTATGAGCCGGTGTGCTTATCGTCATGGGGGATATATCGGACCGGATGCAGTGATCAAAGGCAGGCCGGTCCTTCCCCACGGACTGCAGGGGATCTTTATTTCCCGATATGCCAGTGTGGGTGAGGGCTGCAGGATCTATCAGAATGTGACCATCGGCGAGGTAGACCGAAGAGCGCCTGTGGTCGGAGATCACTGTCTCATCGGTGCGGGGGCGGTGCTCATCGGGGATATCCATATCGGAGACCGGGTGAAGATCGGAGCAGGCGCCGTGGTCCATACAGACGTCCCGGATGATGCCACGGTGGTGCCGCAGCCGGTAAGGATCATTTTGCCGTAGAATAAAGGAAACAGAATAGAGAAACTGTGTTGCAGACCGGTAATCCGTCATGGAGGACCGGTCTTTTTCTTTTTGTTTCTCCTAATGACTTGTCTGAATTTCCATCTGCCGTGTGATCGTCGGTCAACGATGCCACCGCATCGCCTTCCGCCTTGCAGGCTGAAAATCTATGCTGTGTCATTTCACGGAATATAAATTGGTCAGTACACCAGGGCAATGCTGCAAAGCAGGATGCTTATTTTCTGCACAGAAAATACGGGATGATTTTTTTGGAAAGAAGAATGCTTTGTAAGAAGTCAGACACTTATATTAAGAACATGGAAGCTTGATAAGATCCATACCTCTTGTGATTATGCACAAAAATCACTTTTATATTTATCTAAAATGCTGAATTTTAAAATAAATATTGACTTTTATTCCATAAAATGATATATAGTACATATAACATCCTACAAAGGATGAGGGATGAAGAAAAAAGGAAGGAGATATGCTTTATGAAGCAGAAGATGAAGGGGCTGATGCTTGCAGCGGTACTGGCATCGGGGATGCTGTCCGGATGCGGTTCCGGTACGGAGCAGGCGTCTGCGGGAGCCGATGACGCCTATCAGGAGATCGAACTGGTGATGGCGGTCAACGGAACGGATATCCAGATCGACACCATGGTGGCGAAGAAATTCGCAGATCTGGTGGCAGAAGAGTCCGGCGGCAGAGTTACCGTTGCGGTATTTCCAAACGATCAGCTCGCAGGGGGGAATTCTACCAAGGGAATCGAGATGATCGCAGTGGGAGGCGTGGACCTGGCTGCGTATGCCACTTCCGTCATGTCAGTGCTGGACGGCCAGATGTCCATCGCCACGATACCGTGGAGCTTTGACAATTACACGGAGGCCAGAACCGTCATTGATGAGACCGGGGGCGACTACTATGCGAAGGTTCTGGCAGAGAAAGGAATCACATATCTGGGATCTTTCCACAACGGATTCCGTCAGATCAGCAACAGCAGACAGGAAGTGCGGACACCCGAGGATGTGCAGGGGCTTAAAATCCGGGTGCCGGGCAGCGAGGTCTACATGGATTTTTTCCGGGCGCTGAAAGCAGACCCCATCTCCATGAGCTGGAGCGAGGTGTTCACCGCCATCCAGCAGGGGGCCATCGACGGACAGGAGAACGGCGTGAGCATCACCGACTCGGCCAAGATGTATGAAGTACAGGACTATATGACGCTGTGGAACTACACTTATGAAAATGACCTGTTTGTGGCAAACACCGAGATCTGGAACAGCCTGGAACCGAAAACCCAGGAACTTCTGAGAGAAAAGGCAAAAGAAGCCTGTGACTGGGGAAGAGATCAGGTGGAGCAGGAAGAGGCCGAGATCGTACAGAAATTCCGGGACGGCGGTATGACTGTGACGGAACTGACGCCGGAAGAACTGGAAGTATTCAAGGAAGCCGTACAGCCGGTCCGGGAAAAATTTATGACAAAATACGGAGAAGAGGCGTGCACGGCTTTCCAGATCGACTAGCAGAGCATGCAGAAAGGGGTAATACATGCGGATATTAGACAGAATAGAGGAGATTGTGGCGGCTGTCTGCCTGTCGGTCATGACAATTCTGGCATTTGCCAATGTGGTAGCCAGATATGTGTTCAGCGCTTCCTTCTCCTTTTCGGAAGAGATTACAACGTACCTGTTCGTACTTTTGAGTCTGCTGGGCACCGCCATCGCAGCCAGAAGAAGAGCACATCTGGGTCTGACCATCCTGACGGACGTGGTAAATCCCGGAGTTCGCAGGATCTTACATATCATTGGCTATGTGTTTGCCGTGGCATTTACCGGAGCGATTTTTTACTACGGCATCCGGATGGTCTTAAGTCAGAGGCAGCTTCATCAGGTGACTGCCAACATGCAGTGGCCGGAATGGATCTTCGGTTCCTTCGTATCCATCGGGGCGCTGTTCGCCACGGTCCGGTTCGTGCAGGTACTGGTAGAAGAGATCCGGGGAACGGATGAGAAAGGGGGAGAAAACTGATGGTTGCAGTTGTATTGTTTCTTGTATTTGCGGTTCTGCTGCTGATCGGGGCGCCGATTGCAGTCTGTCTGGGGGCGTCCAGTGTGCTGGCCATGATCGTCCAGGGGGCAGGAAGGCCGCTGGATACCATCATGAGCAGTCTGCCAAGGCTGGTGTCCTCTTCCACAAGTAAATTCGTACTCCTGGCGATTCCGTTCTTTATTCTCGCCGGGAACATCATGGAAAAGGCAGGCATCTCCGGAAAGCTGATCCGGCTGGCGGAGGTCTGTGTGGGACATTTAAAGGGCGGTCTTGCCATTGTCTGCGTCATCGTCTCCTGTTTCTTTGCAGCCATCTCCGGTTCCGGTCCGGCGACGGTGGCAGCGCTGGGACTGATTATGATCCCGGCTATGATCAAGGCAGGATACAAGCCGGCTTTTGCAGCGGCGCTCATGGGCGCTTCGGGAGCCATCGGAGTGGTCATCCCGCCGTCCATTACCTTTGTGGTGTACGGGTCCATCGCGGATGCGTCCATCGGAACCCTGTTCCTGGCCGGAGTCCTTCCGGGACTTCTGATGGGTCTGGGGCTGATGGTCACGGCGCTTCTGGTGGGAAGCAAAAGCAAGCTGGAGACATTGCCCAAAGCATCCGGGAAAGAACGCTGGGATGCATTCAAGGATGCTTTCTGGGGACTTCTGATGCCGGTCATCATCCTGGGCGGTATCTACGGAGGAATCTTTACCCCCACAGAGGCGGCGGCCGTGTCTGTTATCTACGGATTGTTTGTAGGGATCTTCATTTATAAACAGATCCGGATACAGGAGCTTTATAGTCTCCTCCTGGATTCCGTATCCACCACGGCGACCGTCATGTTCATCACGGCGGCGGCCAGCCTGTTTGCCTACGTACTGACCCGTGCAAGACTGGATGTGGCGATCAGCACGGCGCTGCAGCAGGTGACGGGAGGAAGCACGATCATTTTCTTCATCATTGTCAACATTATCCTTCTGATCGCGGGTTGCTTCCTGGATTCCACGTCGGCGCTGTACATCTTCACTCCGCTGTTCGTGCCGGTGGCAAATGCCCTGGGTATCGATCTGGTGCATCTGGGCGTGGTCATGATCGTAAACCTGGCCATCGGACTTTTCACTCCGCCGGTGGGCGTCAACCTGTATGTGGCCTGTGGTGTGGCGGATGTGAACCTGAAAGAGATCTCCAAAGCAGTGGTGCCGCTTTTGATCGCTTCCATTGCCATACTGTTAATCGTTACTTATGTGCCGGCGGTATCTCTGGCCTTTGTATAAAAGACAGAGCAGAATCTCTTCCCTGCAAAAAACAGCGCTGCAGACTCTGCACGGAAGTGCTTGCATTTGATCACGGCCTGTGATCTTTAGGCATGTATTCCGAGGAGCAACTGGCGTTCTTCAAGAGCTTTGACCACTGCCCGCGCTCTTAGGGCATGTATTCCGGGGACCAACTGTCGCTCTTCAAGAGCTTTGACCACTGTCCGAGCTCATGGGGCATGTATTCCGGGGACTAACTGGCGCTTTCAAGAGCTTTGATCACTACCCGAGCTCATAGGGCATGTATTCCAGGGAGCAACTGTCGCTTTTCAAGAGCTTTGCTCACGGCCTGTGATCCTTGGGCGTGCAGAAAAAGCAGCACATGACCGGCTGGGGGAGCGGCGGGCATGGAAGGGACTGTTCAGATGTAAAACGGAACTAAAATGAAACTAAAAACAGCATCTGCTTACAAGGTACTCGAATCATTTTGAGGATACGAAAAAACGGATGCAAAATTTTCAATAAGAGGTGAAATCATCATGAAAGAAGCAAGTGTAAAAGATTTACAGAAACAGTGTATCGAACTGAAGAAAAAGGTCATCAGCATGATCCATAAGGCCCAGTCCGGGCATCCGGGCGGCTCTTTGTCAGCGGCAGATTTTGTGACGGCTCTTTATTTCCGGGAGATGAATCTGGATCCGAAGAACCCCAAATGGGAAGACCGGGACCGTTTTGTCCTCTCCAAAGGCCATGTGTGCCCGATCCAGTATGCGGCGCTGGCCGCCAGAGGTTTCTTTGATGAGGCAGTGCTGGATACGCTTCGTCAGGAGGGCTCCATCCTTCAGGGACATCCGGACATGAAGAAATGTCCGGGGATCGACATCTCCACCGGTTCTCTGGGCCAGGGTTTTGCCTGCGGTGTCGGCATGGGCATTGCGGCAAAGGCCGACAGGAAGGACTATCGGGTATTTGTGGTGCTGGGAGACGGCGAATGCCAGGAGGGCGAAATCTGGGAAGCGGCTCAGACAGCAAACAAGTATCAACTGGATCATCTGGTCGTATTTGTGGACAACAACAACCTGCAGCTGGACGGAACAACGGACGAGGTCATGCCCAATATCAACCTGGGCAAGAAATTTGAGGCATTCGGATTTGAGACTTTCGATGTGGACGGACACAACATGGAAGAGATTCTGGCGGTACTGGATAAGACAAGGGTATCCAGAAACGGAAAACCCAAATGTATCTTTGCACATACCGTGAAAGGAAAGGGCGTGTCCTTTATGGAAAATCAGTGCGGCTGGCACGGAGTGGCACCCAACGACGAGCAGTACGCACAGGCGATGAAGGAGCTGGATGAACAGCTGGCGGCGCTGGCGTAAGAGCTGCATACAGCCTGATCAGAACATCCGGTCATGAAACGAATTTCTTTTTAGATCAGGGCCCAGTCCGGATTGGGGCGCTGCGTGGGAAATGGCAACAAACAATAAAATCATGGAAAACAGGAGAATATAAGATGAGTGAAGTAAAAAAAGCAACCAGAGACGGATTTGGGGAAGAGATTGTAGAGCTTGGAAAAAGAGACAATAAGATCTATGTGGTGGATGTGGATATCGGAAAATCCTGCAAGACCGGTCAGTTCCGCGCAGAGCTTCCGGAGCAGTATTTCAATGTGGGCATCGCAGAACAGAATGCGGCAGGTGTGGCAGCAGGTATGGCAACCTGCGGAAAGATTCCCTTCGTGGTTACCTACGCGGTGTTTGGTTCTCTTCGGATGTGTGAGATGATCCGTCAGGAGATCTGCTATCCCAACCTGAACGTGAAGATTGCCTGCTCCCACGGCGGTGTGACGCCGGCCAACGACGGCGCCAGCCATCAGTGCATCGAGGACCTGGGCGTGCTGCGTACCCTTCCGAATATGACGGTCATC
>OFHM01001704.1_pt1 | contig 13751 bp, 4 predicted proteins | sample 1521311 | NCBI WGS metagenome assembly OFHM01 (sample SAMEA3504083, study PRJEB24116) | mouse gut metagenome | biome: mouse gut; feature: mouse-associated habitat; material: faeces | place: Denmark | collected 2011 | reverse complement strand
GAAAAAAGTGGGTGATTTTTGAAAAATAGGTTCTGAAAGCCCCATGAAATAAGGGCTGGAGATTCCGAGAAGTTATTATATTAAGAAGGAGGAAACGAAAATGATTATCACACTGAAAAGCGGCGACAAAAAGGAGTATTCTGAGAGTAAATCCGTATATGAAATTGCAGCAGATATCAGCGAAGGTTTGGCGCGTGCGGCATGTGCGGGCGAGGTGGATGGTGAAACCGTGGATTTACGCACCATAATTGACAGGGATTGTGAGCTGAATATCCTGACAGTAAACGACCCTGAGGGATTGGCGGCGTACCGCCACACAGCTTCCCACATTATGGCGCAGGCAGTGAAACGTCTTTATCCGGATGCAAAGCTGGCAATCGGGCCGTCTATTGCAGATGGGTTTTATTATGATATGGACAGGGAAATTCCGTTTACGCCCCAGGATTTGGAAAAAATTGAAGCGGAGATGAAGAAGATTATTAAAGAGGCTCTGCCGATTGAGAGATTTACCAAACCGAGAGAGGAAGCTATCGCATTTATGGAGGAACGTGCGGAGCCGTATAAGGTAGAGCTAATCAGGGATTTGCCCGAGGATGCGGAAATCAGCTTTTACAGCCAGGGAGAGTTTGTGGATCTCTGTGCAGGCCCTCATCTGATGAGTACAAAGCCGGTGAAAGCATTTAAGCTTACGAATCTGGCGGGCGCGTACTGGCGGGGAGATGAGCATAACAAAATGCTCACACGTATCTATGGAACTGCATTTGGAAAGAAAGCGGAGATGGAAGAATACCTGACCATGCTGGAAGAAGCCAAAAAGCGTGATCACAGAAAACTGGGAAAAGAGCTGGGGCTGTTTATGATGAGCGAAGCAGGTCCGGGCTTCCCATTTTTCCTGCCGAAAGGAATGGAACTGAAAAATGTGCTGCTGGATTACTGGCATGAGCTTCACCGCAGGAATGGATATCAGGAGATTTCTACTCCGATTATCCTGAACAGGAGTCTGTGGGAGACTTCGGGACACTGGGCGCATTATCAGGAAAATATGTATACTACGGTGATTGATGAGCAGGATTTTGCGGTTAAACCTATGAATTGTCCGGGAGGCATACTGGTATATCAGTCGGAGCCGCGTTCGTATCGTGACCTGCCTCTGCGTCTGGGGGAACTGGGAATGGTTCACAGGCATGAGAAATCAGGACAGCTCCACGGGTTGATGCGTGTGCGCTGTTTTACGCAGGATGACGCACATATCTTTATGACTCCGGATCAGATTAAGGATGAGATTAAGGGTGTGGCAAGGTTGATTGACGAGGTTTATAGCCTGTTTGGATTTAAGTATCATGTAGAGCTTTCTACCCGTCCCGAGGACAGCATGGGAAGCGATGAGGATTGGGAGATGGCTACAGATGCCTTGAGAGGCGCACTGGATGAGCTGGGACTGGACTATGTGGTAAACGAAGGGGATGGGGCATTCTATGGTCCCAAGATTGATTTCCATCTTCAGGATTCTATTGGCCGGACCTGGCAGTGCGGAACGATTCAGCTTGATTTCCAGCTTCCTCTGCGGTTTGATTTGGAATATATTGGGGCAGATGGGGAGAAGCACAGGCCGATTATGATTCATCGCGTGGCGTTTGGTTCAATTGAACGTTTTATCGGTATTCTGATTGAGCATTTTGCAGGGGCATTCCCTACATGGCTGTCCCCGGTACAGGTTCGTGTGCTTCCAATTTCTGAAAAATACATGGATTATGCGGGCAAAGTGCTGGATACGCTTAAGGAGTCGGGAATCCGTGCAGAAATGGACAGCAGAAGTGAGAAGATAGGCTATAAAATCCGTGAAGCACGTTTGGCAAAGATTCCTTATATGCTGGTAGTTGGCGCGAAGGAGGAAGAAGGAAATCTTGTTTCTGTAAGAAGCCGTTTTGCCGGAGATGAGGGACATAAAGCCCTTGGATTGTTTATTGACGATATAAAAAAGGAAATATCAGGAAGACAAATACGCGAAGTAGAAGCATCAGAATAAAACGCAGCTGTTTCCGTAGATTTTCTGAATAAAAATGTTGTCGTGGCAAATACTATAGTGTATTCGTTTAATATATATAATGAAGGAGGCCATGACGATGCCATCATTAGTTTGTTCAGCACAGAGCTGCGTCTACAATAATGGGATGTACTGCAGCAAAGGAGATATCAAGGTAGGCGGCGATAACGCCGAGACTTCTGAGGAAACCTGCTGTACCAGTTTCCGGGCACGTACCAGCGAAGGAGCGAAAAGCTCTATGGGTACGCCATCCCAGAAGATTGAGGTTGCCTGTGAGGCTTGTGAGTGTATGTACAATAAAGATTGTGTCTGTGATGCAGATAAAATTGGAATTTCCGGTGCGTCTGCATGCAAATGTGAGCAGACAGAGTGCAGCACATTCCAGAAATAGAAATGGTTAAAAATACAGGGATTCGCCAATAGTCGTGAATCCCTGTATTTTTTAATGCTTTTATTTGATTTTTGCTTTTTTGCTCATGCCTGCTTTTTTCATTTTCTTAAGCAGTGCATTCCGCAGTGTCTTTTTCATTTTCTTTGGAGTTTTTACCGTCATCTTTGTGGAGGTTTTCTTGAAAGCGCCTGTTTTGATATTCTTCAGCGCTGTGCCTTTGAGCGTAACCTTGGAGAGCTTTTTACAGCCGTTAAAGGCCTGCTTTCCAATGGAGGATACGTTTGCGCCTATGGTGATCTGTTTAAGCTTTTTGCATCCGTTAAAGGCTTTTGCGTCAATCTGGATAATCTTGTAGTCTGCGCTGTTGATTTTTACTGTGTTTGGTATGGTAATGGAACCGGCTTTTGTATTTTTGCATTTTGCTGCGGAAACGGTCTTTTTATCTGCATCCAGAACTTTGTACTCTACATTTTTGTAAGTAATCTTATCTCCTTTTTTTGTGACAGGCTGCGGCGACGGCTGCGGTTCGGGATTAGGAGCAGGATTAGGTTCAGGATTCGTAATTTTTTTCAGGCCGTTCTGTGCATTTTTCAGGTTTGCCAGCAGGTCTGCCAAATCTGCCGGGCTTGCGTCGGCAGGTGGGTTTACGGCAGATTTGTAGGCGTCCGAAAATATTTTCCAGCTATCAGGCGTGTAGCCTGCTGAGCCTGCGGCATAAATGCTCTGTGCATCAGCAACTGCTGTTGTGAGGTTTGATTTTGCCAGTTCAAGTTTCGCGCTGTCCAGTTTCTGCTGAGCCAGAGTCAGAGCCTTGAGGGCTGCATAGAGATCATCAGCGCTTTCGCTGTCTGCCGCCTGTTCTGCGTTTGTGAGAGCGGTTGAAAATTCTGTCCAAATGTCATTTGAAATACCTGAAGGCGGCTGTGTGTCTTTTTTTGCAATGTTTAATGCTGCAGCCAAATCAGATTTTAAGGATTCCGCAGATACTTTGATTAGGGCTGCTTTGGCAGTCTCTAAAGCCTCTATTTTTTCGTACAATTCCAGGAGGCTTAAGTTGCCGTCTGTTGCTTGTTTACAATCTGCCAAGACAGCTTTGAGAGAATTCAGGGATTCTGGTGTATACAGCCCGTCATCTTTGCTTGTGTTGTTGGAGTTTTCGTATTTTTCCATAAACTCGGAATATGCGGAAGTATATATAAATTCAGTTTTTGTGTGAGACTCATCGCGGCGGCAGTGGTAAATCTGTTCGCCGTTTTCTGTTTCCGTAACAGGTTTGCTGACAGAACCTTCATCCCATTCATGTCTCAGGGCAGGAATTACCTCTCCGGGGGTTATGATGCCGTCACATTTGGAGCAGATGGAATCCCCGGTATAGCCTGCCGTGATGCAGGATGCCTCCAGCTTATTTTTTTCTACAGGGGTATGTGAACATCCGTCTGCCAGTGCAGGATGCTCTTTTGTTACCCGAATGCTGTAAGGTGTGCCGTCAATAACAGCCTGGGTGTGTCCTTCGCCGACTCCGGTAATAGAGACAAAGGTAGTTATAAGCGGCTTTGTGAGATCTACACGTTTTGTCTGTGCGTTTGTACCATTTGTCGGATACAGGATGAGGACATTGTTTTCATCCCAGATACGGGCAATCAGGTAACGCTTGCCGCTTGTGATGCCGGATGTTCTGGACAATCGTTTATATCCCGGAATTACGTCGTCATCGGAGACAGTATCCTGTTTCTCCAGAAGAGTCAGCTCATAGCTGACGTCGTTTGCAGTAAAACCACTGTTTGCATTAAAGGTCATGCTGGGAGTATGGAATATGACATATCTTGAATCGTTGTGCTGGCAGAGATAGAAAAGATCGCTGTCAGCCGTTGGGGTTACTTTCATATTTATGGCAGAATCATTAAAGAAGGTAGAGGCGTTTGTGTTTGTCAGATACTTGTTGGCTGCTTCATTCTTAATGTGCCAGTAATTTCCTGAGCTGGTAAAGGTAAACTCTGCATCTGCAAGATTCAGTGATTTGTTGGGAGTTGAGGAAAAACTGTTTAAACTGGAAGCGACAGCAGTCCCGCTGTGTTCGTACAGTGCGTAAGTAGTTTCCTGACGGGTGGATACTGACGCACAGGAAGCGTCTGGCTGTGTGTTTACTGTACCGGTTCCTTCGTGTGTAAAGGTTTTTGTACAGGTTTCGCCTTCGGCAACTTCCATTTTTACAGGAGTGCTGTCAATGATTCCATTGGGAACAACATCCTGGATATCATAATTATTGAAGAAGATACCGCCGTTATTTCCTTTTTCCCACAGAAGGGCAAGAGAACCGTCGGCCTGCTCTGTCAGGCAGGAGTAAGCATATCCGCCGCTTCCGAGTGCATAGGCATTCAGCAGTTCCAGCGTGTGCCGGTCATCATCGTTTACCAGGAAGGTGTATATTTTACCATTGGAGCGTCCTGTACTGGGGCAGGCAACCATAACAGCCTGTTTCCCATTGATTTTTTTTGAATAAGAAATAGCAGATAGGTTACAGGTAGAACCGGCAGGGACATTCGTGATTACAGTTCTCTTAAAAATATACTCACCTTTGTTATTTTTCTCAGCGTCGGCATAGCATATTTTACTGTTTCCGTTGCGGAAGAACATGCGCAGCGTACCCTTGCCATCTTCTATTTCTACAATTTCATTTTCAGAAGACCACATATTTGGCACATCGTTTGTTCGTTTCCATGTCTTTCCGCGGTCGGAGGAATAGACGATACTGGCATTTTCCTGTTCTCCCGTGATATTTCCAGAGTTGTCGTATACGCCAAATACAATCGTTCCATCACTTGTGACCATTCCCTGTCCGGGTGAGACGAGGATGGCGTGTTCGTTGGTGCGTCTTTTTACCTGGTCGTTAATATCCCGCGGATTTGTCCAGGTTTTTCCATTGCCATTGGAAGTTACCATCCAGATATGGGCAACGCAGTAAATGTGGAATTTGGAATCCTCATAATATATGTTCTGTTGTACTTTACCAATAGGATCTGTATTAATGGAGTCAGAACGTACCTGCATTTGTTTTAAATCATCAATATATTCTCCGTCATCGTTTATTGTATAGAGATTATACCATTCATCTACGCCAAAACCTGTAGGAGAGTTGTCTGACCTTGAAAGAATAGGGGCGAATCCGTCCGTAAAGTCACTTACATAGTAAGGATATGTTTGTAAATCAGTGTCGGATGGTTCCGTCATGACTTTGGTGTAATCTTCTGTCACCGCAAGACGGCGTTTCCCGTCTACTGTCACGTATCCTGTTCCGGTTCCTACGCTTCCTGTGCATGGAAGAGCCGGGTTATTACCTATATAGCGAAGGATATTTGAATTGTTTGGGTCTATGTGCGCCTGGTTTTGGTAGAGAGTGGTAGCTCCGGTGGGGTTTACATCTGCAAAGCAGTAAACGGTACCATCCGGTCCCTGCAGGATACAGGAGTCGATAATAGTCGTAGCGTCGCTCCAAAGAGGGTTAGAATCATGTCCGGAAAATCCATTGCTGTCTGGGAAAAAGAAAGGAAAGCTGTAATTCCAGGTCTTTCCTCCATCACTGGATACGGATGCAATGGTATCCAGTCCGCCGCCGTCGGCAAATCTTTCCCACCGGGCATCGGCAGTTGCCAAAAGGTCGCCGTTTTCCAAGGTAATTAATGCAGGGATACGAAATCCTTTACTGCCGGCAGTATTTGTAGCAAAGGGCTGGTTCTGTGTGACATTCTCTTCACATACAGATAAACTTCCGGCTTTTTTAAGTACAGGCTTGTCTGTAGCCGCAGCGGAAGAGGAGAGTGAAAAAGCAGGGAGCATCGAAAATGCCACGGTACTTGCAGTAACGATGGTTAGACCCCGTTTCCACATCTGTGAAAATTTGTTTATCATATAAAACCTCCTGTTAAGTTAATAATCTTATTATAATAAAAAAAGAAAATTCTTTCAATAGAAGAAAGAAAATAAATGAAATCATTAAATTTAGGAAATTTAAAAATATCGGAAATGGTTTCAAAAAATTATGAAAATAAAAGACCGCCCGGGCAATACCCGGGCAGCCGTTTTATTTAATTTTTGCTTTTTTACTCATACCGGCTTTTTTCATCTTTTTCAGAAGAGCGGTACGCTGGGACTTTTTGAGTTTTTTCGGCGCTTTTACAGTCATTTTAGATGAAGTTTTCTTAAATGCGCCAGATTTAATGTTTTTGAGTTTCGTTCCCTTTAGTGTTACCTTGCCCAGCTTCTTACAGCCCTGGAATGCGTTTTTTCCGATGGAAGCCACATTTGTGCCAATAGTAATTTGCTTGAGTTTTGTGCAGTTTTTAAATGCATTTGTGTCAATTTGAATGACCTTGTAGGATTTTCCGTTAATTTTTACTGTCGCAGGAATTGTGACAGAAGCAGCCTTTTTATTTTGGCATTTTGCTGCGGAAACTGTCAGTTTTTTTACATCCAGAACTTTGTAGTCTACGCCCTTATAAGGAAGGATATCCCCTTTTTTGGTTATAGGCTCAGGCTGGGGTACGGGAGCAGTTTGTTTTAGGTTCCCCTGTGCGCGCGTCAGGTTGTCTAACAGTGTTTTCAGGGCAGAAGCATCTGCGTTTGCCGGTGGGTTTGCGGCAGCATTGTACGCTGCGGCGAATGCATTCCAGGTTTCAGGGGTATAATTACCCTGTCCCTTTGCATAAATGCCTTTTGCCTGCGAAACAGCGGCAGCTAAATTATTTTTTGCTGTGGCCAGCGCTTCAGCCACGAGCATTTCTTTGGCGTCGTTCAGGTCTTTCAGCGCCTGGTTCAGATTTTTCAGCAGTGTCCAGATATCTTCTGTTTCTGCATCATCTGGGATAGGTGCAGAGGCTTTTTGCAAAGCATCCTGGAACGTGTTCCAGATATCAGCGGAAACTCCGCCCTGAGAAGCGGCGTCCTTTTGTGCTGCAGTTACTGCCTGGGTCAGTTCTTCTTTGAGAGTTTCTACAGTCTTTGGTTTCAGAGCATTTTTTGCAGTGCGCAGAAGGTTTTCCAGGCGGTACATTTCTGCGCGGGATGCATTTTTGCCGGAAAGGGCTTTCTGTGCAGAGTCATAAGCTGTTTGTAATATTACAGCGCCGACGGATTCGTACATATCTAAATTTTCTATCAAAACTTCGCTCTCCTCACATGCATCTGCCAGAAGGGAAAATGCCGATGAGTAGATGATTTCTGTTTTTTTATGGAAGGCGTCGTTCTGGCAGGTGTACACTTTTACACCATCCTCTGTACGGGAAACTTCTTTTGTGATGGTTCCCTCGTCCCATTTGTGCCCGCCAAGGGAGGGGATTTCTTCACCGGATTCAACAAGGCCGCCGCAGAGGCTGCAGATTTTATCTCCACTGTACCCTTCATCTTCACAGGAGGCGGGTAATGCATTTTTTATCACGGCGCTGTGGCTGCAGCCGGAGTCTGCCTCGCCGTATTCTTCTGTTACATGAATCTGATAACGGACTCCGTCAATGATGGCTGTGGTATATCCTTCGCCAAGTCCGGTAAAGGTGAGCGTGGGGTTGTTGACGGAAACAGCAGGATTCAGGAGTTTGGTCTGCGCAGCCGTACCGTTTGTGGGATAGAGGATAATCGCTTTGTTATCCTGCAGGTGTGCGATCAGGTATTTCTTTCCGCTTGTAATAGATGAAACCTGTTTGTAACCCGGAATGGTATCAGTTTCTGAAACCTTGTCCTGCTTTTCAAGCAGTACTATTTCATATTTGCTATCGCCATCTGTGTAATTTGCATTTGTGTTAAAGGTCATGTTAGGATTGTTAAAAGTAATATAACGTGTTCCGTCCTCTTTGCAGATGCGGAACGTGTTCTGCCCGGCAGTCGGCGTAACAGTCATGTTAGCAGCAGTAGTTGAGAAAAATGCCTCCGCAGAATTATCGTTTGTCAGGTATAATTTTTTTGATTTATTTTTTATTGTCCATGTAGTTCCTGAACCTGTAAACGTAAATTCTGCATCAGAAGGCAAAAGGGAAAGATTTGCTTCTGATGAAAAGCTGTCCAGGCTGGAAGCAACATCGCTGGTGTGGTCGTACATTGCAAAGTGGGTATTTTCTTTGCCTATAGATACAACCTGGTTATCCGGCGCCTGGGTGATGTTTCCTTCGTAGGTGTAAACTTTTGAGAAAGTGTCTCCGCTTTCAAGGTTTATTTTGGTGGTAGTGCCTTCGATATTCCTGTTTGAAATAACATCTGAAATATCGAATTTGCTAAAGCGGATCGCGTAGTGGTTGGGTTCCCACAGCAGTCCAAGGCTGCCATCCTCCAGTTCTGTAAGGCTGGAATATACGAAACTTGCGTAGCCGCCCTGTCCTTCGGGGATTTTGAAGGTGTTGATAAGCTCCATAGAGTGCTCTGCGTCATCGTTTACTAAAAGGGTATGGATGACGCCGTTTGCACGCACACCCGAAGGGCATGCAACCAGAATCACCTGCTTGCCGTCTATTTTTTTGGAATAGGAAATCGCGCTGAGGTTGCAGCCAGTTTGGTGGGAGGCGGGACTTGCTTTGGGAGCGCCCATCTCATAAGTGCCGTCAGGCTGTTTTACGATATCTGCATATGCCAGAGTTCCAACAGGGTTCCTATAACCGCCGCGGCGGAAAAACATACGCAGAGTGCCGTCCTCAAGCTCTACGATTTCATCCTCGGAAGAACAGGTGTAATCTTCAGTTGCAGGAATATTTTCCGTGCGCTGCCAGGTGGAACCATTATCAGTAGAATATACCATACTGGCCTGTTCGCCTCCTTCTGTTTTATAAAAGCCAATTGTGATGTCGCCATTGCTGATTGTCGTTCCTTTTCCGGGGGAAACCAGGAGGGCTGTCTCTCCTTCTTTCTTAATCTGTGTATTTAGAATCTGTGGGTTGTCCCAGGTACGTCCGTGGTCTTTCGATTCTACAGACATAATATAGCCTGTCCGGTACACATGAAGGTCAGAACCGGCATAGAATGCATTCTGCTGTACCATAACATCCGGCTCATCTTCGTCGGCACTTTCCTGTTTAACCTGAACCTGCCGCAGAGTGTCTTTATATTCGCCGTTTTCAACAGAGTAGAGGTTGTACCATTCATCGACGCCATATGCAGAAGGGGTTCCGTCTTCCATATTGAGGACAGGGGCAAAACCTTCTTCGTCAAAATCACCTACATAATATTCGTAGCCTGCATTAGCCTCGTCCGGGCGGTTGTTAGATTTGGAATAATCGGATGTAAGCGCGAGACGCAGCGTGCCGTTTACATCCACATAGCCGGTTCCGGCTCCGGGAGATTTAAATCCGGACATGGTGGTAACACCCGTGGGGTTTACGTCGGCAATACAGTAAATCGTGCCGTCGGGTCCTTCCACAACGCCTGGGTCGATGATAGTGGTGGCGTTTGCCTTGGTGCTGTTTCCGGGATAGCCGTCGCTGTCCGGAAAGTAAAATGGGAAGCTGTAGTACCAGGTTTTTCCTCCATCGCTGGATACGGAAGCGATACTGTCCAGACCGCCGCCGTCAGGCGCGTCAGAGCCGTCAGCGACTCCGTACCTGGCGTCTGCGGTAGCCAGAAGGTCTCCGTTCTGCAGGGTAATCAGTGCAGGAATGCGAAAACGCTCGCAGCCTGCCGTTCCTCTGGCAAAAGGTTCGTTCCGCGTGAAGTTTTCTTTGCTGACAGGGACGCTCCCGGCTTTCAGGAGAGAAGGTTTTGTGGTAGCAGCGGCAGAGACGGGCAGCGACAGAGACGGCAGCATAGAAATTACCATAGCTCCGGCAGTGACAATACCCAGACCACGTTTCCACAGATGTGAAAGAGTTGAGAGTTTCAGTAACATGTGGCACCTCCTAAAAATTAATAAATTTTTCTATATTATAGTAAGAAAACAGGAATGTTTCAATAGAACGGTTGGTCGAAAAAGCAAAACAGTCAGGCAGAATCTACAAAAGTACGTAATCTGTAATATTAGGGAGCGGTAGTAGACTTTGTATTTTTTCTGTACTATAATAAAAATGATAATAGCAAGGCTTTGCATATATAAAGGAAGAAGGGAAAAATTGTGAAACAAAGAGTAATTTCTATACTTCTGTCTGTGGCTTTGGCATTGCAGCCATGTATGGCAGGAGCCGCGCAGGGAAGAGTAGAAGCGGCAGAGGAAGCAGGGAGGAAAGAAAGCTGGCAAGTACAGCATGAGGATGGATCTGACAGGGAAGCGGTGAATCCGGGCGTGGAAAAGGCGTTTACGGAAGAAGCGCCGATAGAGCCGGACGACGGGTGGATACAGGTAAACAGAGGTGTTTTGGATAAGAATACGGAATGGAACCTGGTGGATAAAGAAAACGGACAAGAAGAGAAAAGTAGAGTAAAAGCGCGGGAAGCAGGAATAGCTGACACGGATACAGTGACGGGCGCTTACGGGGAAAGTATTACATATTCCCTTGATTTGTCAACGGGAACGCTTACGTTTAGCGGTTCCGGCGATATGGCAGACAGTATGGGTTCTGCTTCCGATTCACCTTTTTATTTGTATCGGGAGAGGATTACTTCGGTAATCGTTGGGGATGGCATCACATCGATTGGAAATTATGCCTTATACTGCTGTACGGAGCTGAGGACAGTCCGTATGCCGGGAAGCGTGACCCGGATTGGCAGCAGCGCATTTCGAAGTTGTGAAAACTTAAAGGAAATTGTAATTCCGTCAAATGTGACGGCGATTGGGCAGGATGCTTTTTTGCACTGTTATAATCTGGAGAGCATAAGCCTGCCATCCGGGCTGAGAACGATAGGGGATTCCGCTTTTTTTGAGGCTTGGAAACTTGCGGAGATTCAGATTCCTGACAGTGTGACGGAGATTGGGAGGGGTGCGTTTACACAGTGCTATGAGCTGGAAAGAGTAACTTTGCCATCCGGAATTACAGAGATATCGGACAATCTTTTCTTTAATAATAGAAAATTGCGGGAAGTGGTATTTCACAAAGGAGTCCAGAAGATTGGGGAAAATGCATTTGCCGGATGCGCCTTGACAAGCATTGAGATACCGGAAGGCGTGACTTCCATCGGGGAATGGGCATTTTCAAGCTGCAACAGCCTGGCAGAAGTTACATTGCCGGATAGTCTGACTGTGATTGGTGCAAATGCGTTCAGCGGTACTGCCTATGAGAAGAGCTTTTCGGGAATTGAATTTGTGGTACTGGGGAACGGGATGCTGTATCAATACAACGGCAGCAGCACATCGGTAACGGTGCCGGAGGGAGTAACCCAAATCGCGGATGCCGTATTTAAAAACCATAAGGAGATTGTGGAGATGAAGCTTCCGGAAAGTCTGCGATCCATTGGAAAATCCGTATTTGAGGGCTGCGCTGCACTGGAACGGGTGACAGTGCCGGAAGGTGTAGAATGGATTGGGGAAGATGCGTTTAGAGGAACGCCGTTTCTGGAAGCGCAGGAGGATGGCGTCGTAGTACTTGGAAAAGCAGCATATACCTACCAGGGGGCTGATAATCCTGTACAGCTTCAGATTCCGGACGGAGTGGTTTCCATTACGCCGTTTGGTTTTCGATTCCTGGGTTCTGTTGAACGGGTTACGATTCCGGAAAGCGTGACGTCGATTGGCGAGGGTGCATTTCTTGGCTGTACTGCACTGACACAGGTGAGTGTTCCGGAAAGCGTGACAGAGATTGGCGCGCGGGCTTTTGGGTATTACTGTGTAAATGGAAGCAGCGGGACATATCTTTCGATGCATATCGCACTGGCAGGATATACGGGGACAGCGGCGCAGGATTATGCGGAGGACACACAAAACGATGTGACATTTCTTCCGCTGGATGCGCTTTCCGGCTCTTGCGGGGAAGATGCAGCATGGTCGCTAGATAGTGAAACCGGGGAGCTGGTAATCAGCGGAAGCGGCGCTATGAAGGATTACACTTCTTATGGGGAAGAAGCATCGCCTTTTAAGGCTTACCGGGGCTTCATTACTTCTGTAACGGTTCAGGAGGGAATTGCTTCTATTGGGGCATATGCGTTCTACGAGCTGGATAAGCTGGAAGAGGTCAGCCTGCCGGGCAGCATTACGGCGATTGGGAATTATGCTTTTAGAGGATGTACGAAGCTGGGTTCCCTGGAGATTCCACAGGGGGTTTCGTCTATTGGTTCAGAAATTTTGGGTGGCTGCAGCAGTCTGAAATCTGTTGAAGTGGCGTCAGAGAATGAGAGCTATTGTTCGGATAACGGGATTTTATATAATAAAGAAAAAACACAGCTTTTGATGATTCCAGGGGATTTTCCACAGGAAACGCTCCGCATCCCAGAAAGTGTAACAAGAATCGGAAATTATGCGGCGAGTGAAAACAGGAACCTGCGGTGCGTATATTTTCCGGAGGGGCTGAGTTATCTTGGGTATGGAGCTTTTTCGGGATGTATTTCCCTGAAGAATCTGATATTTGAAGGGAATGCGCCGGGTTTTGGATCTTATAATACTGTAAATACAGAGGGAATTACAATTTACTGTGGTTTTTCCAAACAGGGATGGACAGATGAGATGGAGAGTCTTAGCTACCCAATAGAGAAAAGCTGGGTGGATTTGGATGAGCTGACAGGCGTTCAGACCCTGGAGCTGGAAGCAGAAACAGATACCCTTGCAGTGGGGGATACGCTGAAGCTGAATGCAAAGCTGGATCCGGAGCTTGCATTGGATTTTGAATGGACGAGCAGTGCGCCGGAGATAGCCGGGATTGCCTCAGATGGGACGCTTTCGGCGTACCGTCCGGGAGAGGTTACGGTTTCTGTAAGGAGCCGGGACGGCGTTTATCAGGCGGAGAAAAGATTTACCGTTACGGGAGAGCTTTATGAGATTCCGCAGGCTGAAGTGACGGAATTGCCGCAGGAAGCGCTTTCTTATACGTCTGTCAATACCGAGACGGTGCAGATTCCGTGCGCACAGCAGAATGGAATCTATTTCCTGAATGGAAATAAGCTTAGTTTTTACTCGCTGTCAGCGAAGCAGGTTACTCCGGTGTATACATTTTCAGGGGTTACCTGTTCTTACAGCGCAGGAGAAAAGCTGTATATCGTATACCGGCAGCAGTGCACAGTTTATGATTTGCTGAAAAGAAAGGTAGACAGAACGGTCTATATACCAGGATATACGGCGACAGCCGTGGGCGCGGATGATCTGGGGCGCATTTATGTTGCGGCGGATAACAGCAGCAACCAGTATGACCACAGAGTTTTCTTGTTTAGCCCGGAGGGAACGCTTCTTTCCTGGATGGCTTCGGGAACACGCGTATACCGCTTTAA
>OFHM01001703.1_pt1 | contig 13756 bp, 12 predicted proteins | sample 1521311 | NCBI WGS metagenome assembly OFHM01 (sample SAMEA3504083, study PRJEB24116) | mouse gut metagenome | biome: mouse gut; feature: mouse-associated habitat; material: faeces | place: Denmark | collected 2011 | reverse complement strand
GTGACGGAGCAGTTAAAGGCACAGGATCAGATGCTTTGGGTGCGGAGAATGAATAGCATTAGGGCGAGAGCAGAGGAGATTGTGAGGGAAGAAATTATATTTGTATTATAAGAAGGTAGCTGCCGGCAATGTTGCATCGGCAGCTATTTTCCGCTTTCATATTATTGTTATATTGTCATGAATTGTATTGCGTTTTCATGAAAAATCATTTATTATAGGGGTATGGGAAATATATTCTCATATTTGAGGAGTTTTATATGGAAAAATTAGTGGATTTTGAATGTTATCCCGTCAAAAAGGCATTAAAGATATTATTGCAGGATAAATCAACAAAAAAGAATATTATATGGGCAACGGACCCACCGGATTTAGTCGGAATAGAATATTCAGACAGAAGTCAAATTACAATAAATCAGATTATATCTTTTCCAAATGTGATTCAGCCAAGAATTAGTAAATTTTCAGAGGAACAGCAGGAGCGAACAAAAAGGAAGGGGGAAGTATTTACACCGGCATGGGTATGTAATGTAATGAATAATTTATGTGATGAAGAATGGTTTGAAAAGAAAGATGTGTTTAATCGCCAGGAAGATAGAATGTGGATTACGAATAAGGGAAAAATTGTATTTCCGGATACAAAGAGCTGGATGCAATATGTGGATTCAAGGAGACTAGAAATTACATGCGGCGAAGCGCCTTATTTGGTATCCAGATATGATGCATCGACAGGGGATTATATTAAACTACACAATCGCATTGGAATATTAGACCGTAAAATGCGTGTAGTAAATGAAAATACAGAGAACAAAGACGAGTGGTGGAAATGGACTACAAGGGCGTTTCAGAGCGTATATGGATATGAGTATCAGGGAGATAGCCTATTGCTTGCGAGGGCAAATATTCTGCTGAGTTTTGTTGAATACTATTTTGAACGATGGAAGAATGAGCCGAAGGAAAAAGAAATATTAAGTATAGCTAATATTATTGCGTGGAATATATGGCAGATGGACGGACTGAAGAACACAGTTCCATTTGGGAAACCATATGAGGAATTTCGGCAGATAACAATGTTTGATCTGTGCAAAGAGCAAGAACAAGAGAAACAGGAAGCAGTACCATGCAGAATTTATGACTGGCGCGCTGGTAAGTCTATACTATTTATATCGTTAAAGAAAGAAGGATAATAAGATGAAATTTGATTTTGTTATAGGGAATCCACCGTATCAAGATGAGTCGAATGGAGAAAAAAGAAACTATGCACCACCCGTATACAATTTGTTTCTAGATGAGGCATATAAAGTAGCAGATGTAGTAGAGATGATACATCCGGCTAGATTTTTATTTAATGCTGGTTCTACGCCTAAAGATTGGAATGAGAAGATGCTGAGCGATTCACATTTAAAAGTTCCTTTCTATGAACAAGACAGTGATAAAGTTTTTCCAGGAATTTCGACACCTATTAAGGGTGGAATTGCAATAACATATAGAGATAGTAATAAGGAGTATGGGGCTATTCAGGCTTTTACGCAATATGAAGAAATGAATTCCATTGTACACAAGGTAACAACTCGAAAAGATTTTGTCAGCTTGTATGATATTGTATACTCCCGGACATCGTATAGGCTTACGGACGAAATGCATAAGGAATATCCTGAGGCAGTAAAAATACAAAGCAAAGGTCATTTATATGACATGTCATCAAATATATTCAAGTTACTGCCCGAAATATTTTATGATGAGGTTCCAGATGATGATAATGAGTACATAGGAATTGTAGGAAGGGATGGTCAAAGAGTAACTAAATATATTAAGCGTATATTTGTTAATGATGTAGATAATCTGAAATTTTATAAATTGTTTGTTGCACAGGCAAATGGAAGTGGTTTATTTGGAGAAGTCTTAAGTCCGCCTATTATAGCAGAACCGAATTTGGGACATACAGAAACATTCTTGAGTATTGGGAAATTTGAATCGTTATATGAAGTACAAGCATTAGAAAAATATATAAAAACTAAGTTTTTAAGGGCATTGTTAGGGGTCCTGAAGGTGACACAGAATGGTAACAAGCCTGTGTGGAGAATGATTCCAATACAAGAATTTTCGCAAAACTCAGATATAGATTGGAGCCTATCTATATCACAAATTGATAAACAATTGTATGAAAAATATGATTTAAGTAATCAAGAAATGCAATTCCTTGAAACGAATGTAAAGGAGATGGAGTAATGGCAGAAATCAAGCTGAAAACTACAAAGAAAATTGTGCCAATGATTTATGCTTACTCCACGCCTGAAATTGCGAGGCACAATGGTTGGACAAAGATTGGATATACAGAGCAGGGTGTTGAAAAACGCTTAAAGCAGCAGACACATACAGTAGATGTGCGTTTTCATGAGGAATGGCGGGGAAATGCTATTTATGAAGATGGTACAGGAGAAGCATTTAGGGATACGGATTTTCACGCTTACTTACAGAAATTAGACATTGAGCGGGAAGAACATACAGAATGGTTTCATGTGAACGGCGCAGAGTCGAAAGGGCATTTCTATGATTTTAAATCCAATCATGGAGTATTGGATCTGCCCGACACCGTTATGCCCTATCAGTTACGAAATGAACAATCAGAGGCAGTTGAAAAAACGATAGACTATTTTAATGCTCATGAAAAGGGTGAGTTTCTATGGAATGCAAAGCCGCGATTTGGCAAAACACTTTCCATATATGATTTTTGCAAGAAAATAAAAGCAAAAAATGTTTTAATCGTTACAAATCGTCCGGCAATTGCAAATAGCTGGTATTCGGATTATGTTCAGTTTTTGGGAGCAGAATCTGAATACTATTTTGTCAGCCATGTGGCGGCATTGGTTGGAAAGCCATATGTTATGACGAGAGAAGAGTATATCAAAAAGATTATCACTGAAAGTATAGAGCATGGCTGCATTGAATTTGTCAGTTTGCAGGATTTAAAAGGTTCTCTTTACTTTGGTGGTCAGTATGATAAGCTTGCAGAAGTCAGTGATGATCCGAAAAAAGGACAGACATGGGATGTTCTTGTGATTGATGAGGCGCATGAAGGTGTTGATACCTATAAGACGGATATTGCGTTTAATCGTATTAAAAGAAGATTTACAATCCATCTGTCAGGTACTCCGTTTAAAGCGCTTGCAAATGATAAATTTCTGGCGGATGCAATTTATAATTGGACATATGCAGATGAACAAGAGGCAAAAAGGGAGTGGGTTGGAGAGGTTGGAGACCAGAATCCATATGAAAACCTGCCCAAATTAAATCTTTATACTTATCAGATGTCTGAGATTATTAAAGATGAACTACAGCAGGGTATAGAGATTGAGGGAGAAACAGAAGAATATGCTTTTGATTTGAATGTATTCTTTGAAACGCGAAATGAGAAGTTTGTGCATGAGAGTTCTGTTGATAAATTTTTGGATGCCATGACTACACAGCTGAAATTTCCATTTTCGACAGAAGAACTGCGGCAGGAGTTGAAGCATACATTTTGGCTTTTGAATCGGGTAGACAGTGCAAAGGCGCTTGCTAAAAAACTGGAAGAACATCCTGTATTTGGCGAATATAAGATTATTCTTGCAGCAGGAGACGGGCGATTGGATGATGAGGGTGATACAGAAAAATCATATGATAAGGTAGTTGACGCCATTCGCAAATATGAAAAGACGATTACCCTTTCAGTAGGGCAGTTGACTACAGGAATTACGATTCCTGAATGGACAGCGGTACTTATGCTCAGTAATATTAAAAGTCCTGCATTGTATATGCAAGCAGCGTTTCGTTCGCAAAATCCTTGTTTATTTTCAAATAATGGAGAGTTTTACCGAAAAGAGAACGCATATGTGTTTGATTTCGATCCGGCAAGGACTTTAATAATATATGAAAAGTTTGCAAATGACTTATCAAAAGAAACTTCAGAGGGAAAGGGAGATTCGGATAAAAGGAAAGAGAATATAAAAAATCTCTTGAATTTTTTTCCGGTTATTGGAGAAGATGAAGCGGGAGAAATGGTAGAATTGGATGCCGAAAAAGTTCTCTCGATTCCAAGAAAAATCAAATCACAGGAAGTTGTAAAGCGTGGATTTATGAGTGATTTTCTCTTTCAGAATATATCCAATGTGTTCCATGCGCCGCAGGAAGTCATTGACATTATCCAAAATTTTACTCCGATACAGGAGCAAAAGAGCAAGGTGGATATTACTCCATCAACAGGCAAGGAGTTGTCTTTGGACGGGAATGGAGAAGTATCATTGGAAGATGGGTATGTTATTGGCAAATCGGCTGAAATATTTGGTGATAAGATATTTGGAACAGTACCGGATTGTCTGCATACTGCCATAGATGAAATATCAGTGGAAAATGAGGAAGTTGCAGAAGAACCAATTGAGAAATTTAAAAAGTTACTTCATACACAGGCGGTAAAATCGATTGTAGAGACTGCTAAAGAAGAGTATGGCTCCGATATGAAAGTATCTGATAAGAATCGTATTGAGAGTAAGATGAAAGAAGATGCAAACCGGCTGGTGGATAAAGCATATGCTGATTATTCGATTACCCAGAAGGTAATTGAAAAGGAACGACAAGAGCTGCTTGAAAATTGTGTAAGGGAATCTACCGACTGGTATGCGGTAAACAGAGATTATGATGAACGACAGAAGAAAGCAACGGAATCCTTAATTGCGACACTGAAAGATTCAGTGGATGAATTTGTACAGTCAGCAAGTCAGGAAATTGTTAAAACCGTGGAAACAAAGAAAAAGGAGCAGGAAAAGAAGGGATATGAGGACACCGTTCGAGATCATCTTCGAGGATTTTCAAGGACAATACCGTCATTTTTAATGGCGTATGGAGATGATACAGTAACTCTTGCAAATTTTGACCAGATTATACCGGATAATGTTTTTTTTGAGGTTACAAGCATTACATTAGAGCAATTCCGATTTTTGCGCGATGGAGGTGCCTATATTAATGCCGTTACAGGAGAAGAAGAAATTTTTGAGGGAAAGCTCTTTGATCCGGTTGTGTTTGATGACTCTGTAAGAGAATTTCTGCATGTGAAAGAAAAACTGGCGAATTACTTTAATGAGGAAAACACCGAGGATATTTTTGACTACATACCGCCACAGAGAACGAATCAGATATTTACACCGAAGTGGGTTGTGAAGAAAATGGTCGATATGTTAGAGGAGGAAAATCCCAGATGCTTTGATAACGCAGAAAAGACGTTTATAGATCCGTATATGAAATCAGGAATGTATATAACGGAAATTGTGAAACGTCTCTATCAAAGTGAAACAATGAAAAAATTATATCCCGAAGATAAAGGAAGGTTGCAGCATATTTTTGAAAAGCAGGTGTACGGGTTGGCACCGACGGAGATTATCTATCGAATTGCGCTTAGTTATATTCTTGGGTTTGCAAAGGGGGATATGACTATTAAGCACAATTTCCAACAGGTTGATGCACTGAAATATGCAAAAGAAGGAATTTTAGAACAGAAATTATCGGAGATTTATGGAGGGTAAGATAGTGGCAAGAGCAAAAAAGGATAATGTGCCGGTCAGTGTGCGGTTGGAGAAAGGAATATTCGATAAATTAAGCAAATTTTGTGAAGATTCCGGACAACCAAAGACTGTGGCGGTGGAGAGGGCGTTAGAAATGTATATTGACGATTATTATGAGAAGATAGGTGGAATTGTAAACAATAAGGATTTAAACAATCATATATATGGATAATAATTTTAATGTAAACATATGCTTGATAGCTCTTGTGAGTAACATTGAAAACAAAAAGGAAATGAATGAAAGATGAACTTGGTAAAAGATTATAAGCAATATTTTACCCCTCAAAAATTAGCAAAATATATGGTTAGTATTATTCCAGAGGAAATTATAACCAATGTTATAGATCTTTCAATGGGGGAATGTGGGTTATTGGAAGAGGCAAGGGAAAGATGGAATAATGCAGAGTTATATGGTGTGGATATAGATAAGATACTGATTAAAAAAATTCGGACAAAAAGTCCATATATTAATACATTTCATGGAGATAGCCTATCTTGTAAACTGGACAAATGGGACAAATATAATAATATTGTGACTGGAAAGGGTTTTGATTTAGCAATTGCGAACCCACCATTCAATTATTTTGATCAGAAATATGTATTAATTCAGGATGCGCAAAGATTTTTGTTGCCTATAGAAATAAGATTTTTATTAAAATATATAGATATTGTACGTAGTAACGGATATATATGTATAATTTTGCCATATGGTTTTTTGTCGTCCGATTCTTATGTTAAATTTAGAATGGAGTTACTTAAAAAAGTCGAAATTTTAAAAATAGTTAAGATTTTTGGTGGATGTTTTGAAAAAATAGATGCCGACACATGTTTGATTCTTATGAAGAAAAAAAATAAATGCGAAAAGAATATGCAAGGCGAAATTTGTATAGAATATTTAGATAGTAATTATAATGTGTGTAATTTGGTGCGAGCCAATATAGAGTTGAGTACTCGTTGGGATATAGAATATCAAGATGTGCAAGAAAAAAATAGAGTGTTTGAAAATAATTCTCAGTATACTAAAACGAGTTTTAAACAATATATCTGTTCTTGTAGAAGAGGAAAAACTGTTACAAAACACAAGGAACTTGTTTGTAAGGATGGAAAAAGGTACATACATACTACAGATGTTAAAAAACTGTATATTGATAATAATACACCACGATTTGTGAATAACGATACACATTATTTTGATGACGCATTTTTACATGAAAAGGAATTGTTGATTGGTAGAGTAGGACGAGGATGCATAGGAAAGGTTGCAATTGTACATAAAAGATATCCAAGAATGACTTTTAGTGATTGCGTTTATGCGATATGCCTTCAAGATGTTAACCCATATTACATGGCCTTGTTTTTGGCTACTGATATCGGTCAAAGGCAACTGAAAGGGGCATCTAAAGGTTCATGTAGCAGATATATTACATGCGAGGAATTAAGCAACATAACCGTTTTTGTGCCTAATATAGAACAGCAAGAACAGTGGTCGAAGCAGTATATGAAAATACTGTCGCAATCTGGCAGAGCTAATAAAGAAATATTACTTAATGCCTTAACTGAAAAACTGGACGAGGATATTAGAAGGAAGGGATGATTTTTAATGGCTTGGTCATCATTTGCACATTTGCCTAATAACGTGGATGAATATATAAATATTTTGAATAAATTGCATGATGGGATGACATTAATAGACGTTGATGCTATAATAGCAGAAGTAAAAGGCAAAACTCGAGTTCAGCATCACTATAGGAGTAATTTATGCCATCTGGGACTTTTTGAAATTAGGGATAAATGTATTCTGTTAAATTATTCTCCAGAAGAAGTATCTGATGAAAGTATAAAACATATTTTAAAAGAGTGCGTTAAAAAAAATAGAAGTAAAGAGATAGGAACTATAAGGAAAATCATTAAAAAAATTGAGTCGTATAATTTAGATATTATTGCTTCTGAAATTATGAAACAAGAGCCATATCTTGAAAAGCAGAATTTGATTAGGTGGATAAGGCCTATTGTTAGTCTATTAAAAATTGTAGATTGTTCAACAGATATTGATGAGAAACAGGAATATAAAGAGTGCCTGCAAAAGGCATATTTGAAAATAGCAAATGGTTATGGTGATGCAATTGCGTTAGAGTTAATTGATAATATTCTTGTAAGAAATAAACCTCATAAAAATGTTGTGGAGATTTTGCAGACTGTTTTGAAAATACCAAATATAAAATATAAAATAGAACTTCTAATGAAGCCCGCATGGGCAAGTAAATGTAAAGCATATAAATTGAACGAGGATTTATTTACACATATAAAACTTAAAAAAGAATTATAGAATGTGAGGATGGATAAATGAGAAAGAAAATCACAGCAAATGATTGCAAGGCGATATTTAATGATAGATTCAATTCTTTGTCGAGTAAAGAATTAGGTATTGAACTAAAACATTTTGCTATGGGAACGGCACCTGAGAGTCCCTCATTTTTAGTAAATCAAGATGAACTTAAAAAAATTATGATTGAAAAGCTTTGCAATTTTTTTGATGAAAATAAGTCACAGGGGCTTGAAATTGTTTTTTTGAAAAGTAACTATGGAAATGGAAAATCACATTTTATTAGAACAATATATACATTTTTGAATGAATATGAGAATGTTATAGCCAAAATAGTTTCTTTAAAGCAAGAAGAAACAGATTTAAAAAAGAGAATTCTTGAAAGTGTTTCTCAAAAGAGAATCATGGAATGTGCAAATTATATCGTAGAAAGCGTTCAAGAAGAGGTAATTTCTGATGAAAGTATTGCTGTTGTCAATATGATAGTAGAAAAATATGAATTAGATATAAAATTGGCACGTTTACTGTATGAGATTGCAAGAGGTGAAAGCGTAGAAAGAAAAATTCAAGCAATTGCAATTTTAAAGAGAAATTTTGAGGCAGATTATATAAAAAAGTTTAACCTGCAGAAACACGATTTGGATAATGACTTTTATTATAATGTTATTCGTATAATTTTATACTATTTTCAACAAAGGGGCTTATATCTTGTGGTTGTATTTGATGAATATGAGCATGTTTGTTTGTGGAAAGATAGTAAGGCTAGAAATAGTATGTATGAAGATATAAAGCTTTTTTCAGATAATATAAGAAAATTAGAAAATATGTTTATGGTTTTTGCTGAAAGTGATTCTGTAGATAATACCTTAGAATTTAAGGATGATCCAGCTTTTATGTCGAGAAAAGCGAGTATGACATATGAAATATCGGATCTTTCATCAGAAACAGAGGTAGATAGACTGTTTAAGATGATATTGAAAAGATATGAAAAATATTATAATCTTACATTAGATAGATATATTGATGAAATAAAGGAAATGATAAATGATGATCCGCTAATTGGGGGAAAGACTAATTACCGAGCATATACGCAAGCAACAATGAGAGTATTAGACTTTTATAGGAATAAGCCTCCTAAATTAAAAAAGAAAAATAATGCGAAGAGTTTGAAGCAGAATATTGAGGTAGAAGCGGAAGATATAAATTTCGAAAATAAATGGTTGTGTGCTACATCAATATCAAAAAAAACTATATTATGTGATGTTATAAAGCAAGGAATAGAACAAGTTGGGGGGAGAGTATTATCAATTGCGAGGAAACAAGGTAAAATAGAAGTAGAGATAAATAATGATACACGAATAATATTTGTTATTTCGACAGATATTCCAAGTGCAAAAGATTTGGATAAAAGAATGGATTCATTTGTATCTGAATCAATGCAAGAAGATGTATTATATCCGTATTTTGATGAGTGTAAGAATTTGAAATATGAAAATGTTACTTTTTATGATAGTCACACTGTAATCACAATGGAAAGAAATCTTAATACTAAGGATCAAATGTATGAGTCTTATGAAAATTTCTTAAAAGGATTAGATATAAGGAGCCAAAATGTACAGGAAAATTAGAGTAAAGCAAGGAGACTGCTCAGAAGCCTTTTTTGAGATAGGTGATTATGCTTTCGAAAAGGTTGATGAACAATGCAAGAGTACAGAAGTATATAAATATCAATTCCAAATTGAAATGTCAATAAAGTCAGAAATAGACGTACGATTATGGATTGAAGATATAATTTCACAAGTAAAGTTTTTGACAATTGCACCAGAAGAATTAAGAAAATATATACAATTATTTGAAGAAAATACAAATCCGAATGAAGAATGTCTGTTTCATGATTTTAGAACGAGGTTTATTGACTTTGCAGTAATTAAATATGAAGTAAATAAAGAAATGAAAGAAGATATTTTTCTTTGTGGGTATAGCATGGACGAAAAATATGTATATATTGTAGTTAAGGCGTTTTCGTTGATAACTTTAAGTGAAGTATATACTTGTATTATTGAGAACTGTTTGGCACAAGATTTAAAATTTATTTTAGACGAGGATATTAGGTGGATAAGATTAAATAGCTATAAAGTTAAAGATGATATACAAATGCCTTCTGCTCAAGATAAGGAATTTTTGAAAAAAACATTAGTATCAACAAATTTTGACATATTTTACAAAATTTTCAGACAAATTGACGCAGAGGGATTCTTAAGTAAAAAACTTTACCATGAATATCTGTATAGGGACGAAAAACCATTAAAACAGGTTAGTAAATTCTTTTCGCCTTATTGGAAGCTTAGCAGTAGTATGCCAGAGAAAACAAAGAATATTTTATATTTACATGACGAGGTGCCGGAAGATGAGCATATTGATTCTTATGTATATGCGTTTAAGCCAGGTTTAATGAAGTATTATTTACAGAACTGGTTTGAAGATTTTACTTTAAGAGTTGTGCAGGATATGGATTGGGGTAGCTACAATGTGATGCATAGCATGAAAGGGTGCAGGTTTAATTTTTTTAATAATGATGATGAAAATAATGTGCGAGAGATTGATCTAATAATAGAAATTCAAAAAAATAATTGTTCAAAAATAATAGCTATTGAATGTAAGAAAACCTTGTCTAGGAAAGAGATACAGATGACAAATAAGAAGAGCAAAGAAAAAGTTTTGGAAAGTGGTAATAATATTTTTGATGCATTTATACATATTGGTTGCTTTAAGGGGGATGTTGAATTTGATATACCGTTTAATGGTACAAGGGAAAAATATAAACAGGGAATTATAAATGCAGAAAGTGATAGTTATGATGCACCGTTTTACGCTTTTACCATTAAGTCAATTGGTGATTACCAAAAAAAGATATTATATATAATAGAGGAAATATTTAAAAATTGGTAATAATATGTTATGTGGGATATGTTATAGTGGCTACAAAATGGCTACAAAAATTTTGAAACTACAGAGAAAATCAATATTTTCAGAAAATATGATGACAGAAAACCCCGAAAACACGCTATTTGCCACACTTGGTTCTCCCAACCTAATCCGTGAGGGTGGTAGGACAGTAGGTTCTGGTAGGGTTGCTACGATTATTGAGTAATTTGCGCGAAAGCAATGAGATAAGCGCATAAAAGGCGATAATAACAGGGACTTCAAGTTTACTTGAAAGTCCCTGTTTTATTGACTTTGCGGGCATTTGACGAATGCCCGCGACCGAGGAAATGCGAAGCATTTTCGAGGTGCGCTTATGGGGCTTTCCGAGAAATCGGGAAGCCCTTTTTGAAACTTTGCAACAGTGAAAAAGTGGAAAGTGGTGCCAAAACGGTGCCAAGAGATAAAGTTTTGAAGTATAGACTATTTTGGAAAGTAAAAAACACCCATACACATATGCGCATGAGTGTTTTTCAGCCATAATCAATATGGCTATCTCTGTCTTAGTATATTACCACATTTACAAATTTATGACAAGGGTTTGCAGAAAATTTGTAAAAATAATTTATTATAGAGTATCGAATTTATGGTACTCAATTTTTGATTTTGGTAAAATGATTAAGGTATCAAGAATATTCAAATTTTTTATTCCCATTTGACCTCTGACATTATCAAAAGCATTTGGTTGTAGGGTGTTTTGCAATTCTACTAACATGTTTTTTAATTCAGTAATCATAGGTGTAAATTCTTCTTTTGGAAGATAATATTTAAAGTAAACAAGAAGGTCGAAAATATTTTTTTCGGTACATCGACTATATGATGCGGGAAGTTGTGTATAATAAGGATCTAAAATGCGTCCGCTCGCAGAGTTATTCCGAACCTGAGTTTGGTGGATACAATAAACACGTTCGTTGTGTGCACAAGAGTTTCGGACTCTTCGTAACCAATGTAAACTACCAATTAATAGTTTTACATTGGGCAAATTATTATTGTCATACATAGAATATAATTTGCAAATAGCATGAGTTACATTTACTTTACTATTGCGAAGAACATCAATAAAAGTGGAAAAATTTACAACCTTTATCATAATCCATGTTGGAATTTGTTCATGATTATTCATATAAAATTGTACATATTCTGATTTGCTCTTGCTTAATTCAGAATAAGCAGATGAGATGGTGCTCATTTTAGATTGCAAAGTGGCATCGGGGGAATATGCGCTTGTTTCATACCACGGTATTTTTCCATTATCATTACATTGGTCAAATTTGTAACCAGTTAATGTTCTTGCTTCTTCTTCGACTTGTGTAATATATTTGAGTAAAAATAATCTTAATGATTCATCAAATTTTTTTAGGCTATTAATTTGACTTAAGTTTGTATTTGGAAAATAGATGTGATTTCCAGAAACATCCGTGCCACAAGTAAAAGGCATCTTGTAACCATTAATCATATTAAAATACCCAGAACGTACCAGAGATGTTTTGTGTGGGGTTCCATTACAAACAATCCCTTTATCTGTGCGAAGTTTTTTCATTTGTTGATTATAAGTTAGAAAAGATTTATCGCTTGCCATTTAGTATATCTCCTTGTAGCATATATCTGTAACATGTATATAATAACATTTTAAGGATGAAATTACCATCCTCTAATTTGTTTAACCTGTTCTGCCCGCTCCGGCGCATTACAGTGGGCAATCACCGCACGCCCGTCCCCGTCTTTCCCTCTCTCACGAATCGCGATCTCACACATTCTGGCAAAAGCCTTCCCCACGCCTCTGGCCTGATCCAGCTTGATGATCACGCCGTGATCAGCCCCCATCACCGGCTTAATATTAAGAGCCGTGGCAAAAAATGCCTGCAATCCGGTCAGCCTGCCGTTCTTGCGCAGATACTCCAGGGAATCTAAGACAAAATACGTCCTCTGCTGATCCCGCATTGTCAGAATCTGACTGGAAATCTCCTCAAACTTCATCCCCTTGTCATACATCTCACAGATCGCCATAGCCAGGGACAGCTCCCCTGATGCCGCTGACTCCGAATCAAGAATTAAAATATTCTTATGTCCGTGTTCCTCCTCATACAAGCTCTTGCCCACCATGGCACTGTTGTAAGAACCGCTCAGATGACTGGAAATCGTGATCACATAAATATCCTCCTCCTCACACTCATAAGCTTTCTTAAAAGCTTCCGGAGAAGGGCAGGCAGTCTTCGGACAATCCTGGCTCTCTTTCACCAGCTTCAAAAACTCCGCCTGATCAAATCCCTCATCGTCCACAATCATGGCATCCCCTACCTGCAATGTCAGCGGCACAATCTGAAACCGCGGATCAATCCTCATTTCCTTCGTCAAATCCAGACAACTGTCGCCGACAATCTTATAGCTCATCTTCATCCTCCTGAAATCATCTCTATATTACGTAGTTTTAATTACTACTTATTATAGCATATATTTCAGATATTTCAATACTATCTATTTTTCAATATTAGCCATGATATCCATTTCATGTAGTTTTCCCTATAATGAGCAGGTTTTGGAAAATTTCATGTACTAATCAGGACCGGCCGGTCTTGCGGGATTTTTTATTTTCATACATTTTCTCGTCAGCCTCTTTTAACAGCTTCTGATAATCAGTATGGCCCTCTATCAGACAGCAGCCAAAGGAGAAACCAAGAGGGACATACAGATCATCGTTCAGACGAGCGCGGCTGTTGTTCTGCAGCTTCTCCAATGTAAGGACAGCATTAGAAAGCTCCTCCTTTGTCTGATATTGATATAAAAACAAGACAAATTCATCGCCTCCTAGTCTGGCAGCAATACTGTGACCAGGCTCAAATTTCTCCAAAAGGCCGGCAAT
>OFHM01001699.1_pt1 | contig 13776 bp, 15 predicted proteins | sample 1521311 | NCBI WGS metagenome assembly OFHM01 (sample SAMEA3504083, study PRJEB24116) | mouse gut metagenome | biome: mouse gut; feature: mouse-associated habitat; material: faeces | place: Denmark | collected 2011 | reverse complement strand
TATTATAATAGATTTTGATAATAGAATCATGTTTTAGATTCTATTATAGGAACAGAAAAAGTAACTTCCGTTTCGGATATGGGCACCCATTGGGAAGCGGTTTGTGGATATGCATTGTGAATAGCAGATAAAGAATTTATAATGATATACATAAATCGGCATTAGGAGGAATTGAAATTCTTATGGAGAGATGGGATATGGAATTGAAGATACAATCCTATACAAAGGATAGAATACCGGACGTTCTGGATTTTGAAAGGAGATTGCGCAAGGAGGAAGATTTCTGGAGGTGGGAGTTAGAAATTTTGCCAAAGGCATAAAATTCTAAAAAAGGAGAAAGGAAAGGGTCAGGGTGTTTATTATGGGCGTTTTATCGGATTTGGAACCGAAGAAAGTGTTTTACTTTTTTGAGGAGATCACAAGGATCCCTCACGGTTCGGGGAATGTAGGACAGATCAGCGATTATCTGGCGGACTTCGCCAAAAAGAGAGGACTGTTCTGCATTCAGGACAAGCTGAAGAATATCATAATCGTGAAGGAGGCTACCTCCGGGTATGAGGGGGAGCCTGCGGTGATCCTACAGGGACATATGGACATGGTGGCGGTGAAAAAGCCGGATTGTGATATGGACATGAAAACGCAGGGCCTGCAGGTAGCCGTCCGGGGAGACGAGGTCTATGCCGAGGGAACCAGTCTGGGAGGAGACGACGGTATTGCTGTAGCTTATGCGCTGGCGCTTCTGGATTCCGATTCCTTGTCCCACCCCCGGCTGGAGGTAGTGATCACAGTGGACGAAGAGGTGGGGATGGACGGGGCCAGAGGAATCGACTTGTCCATGCTTACGGGAAACCGCATGATCAATCTGGACTCGGAGGAGGAGGGGATCTTCCTGACCAGCTGTGCCGGAGGGGCCAGAGTACACTGCAGACTGCCTCTGGACAGCAGAGAGAGGCAGGGAAGGGCAGTGGAGGTGACACTGGGAGGTCTTCTGGGAGGACACTCCGGAGGGGAGATCCACAAGGAAAGGGGCAATTCCAACTGTCTTTTCGGCAGGGTGTTATATAGGCTGGCCCAAAAGCTGCCGGTGAGCTTGTGTCAGGTGAAGGGCGGATTGGCGGATAATGCCATTCCCCGGGAGACCAAGGCCTTATTGGTGACGGAGGCGGAAGCTGCCGGTGAACTCTGTGCCATGATAAGGGAGTTGAGAGAGGAGATCAGGGCGGAACTGGGTTCTAAGGATCCCGATTTCTACATTGAGGCGAAAGAGGGCAAAGAAGGAAGCTTTTCTTGCGTCAGTCCGGAGCTTACCAAGGCTGCAGGGGCATTTCTGTGCGCTCTGCCGGGTGGAGTGCAGGCCATGAGCGCAGATATGCCGGGACTGGTTGAGACCTCTTTGAATTTGGGGATACTGAAATATGAGGAGGGGAACCTTCTGGCGGAATTCTCCGTCCGCAGCAGCGTGGAGAGCGCAAAGAGGGCCCTGATCGATAGAGTGGGCGCAGTGACCGGGCTTGCGGGAGGCGCCATTGAGGTCAGCGGTGACTATCCCGGCTGGAAGTTTCGCAAGGATTCCCCTCTGCGGGATAAGATGGTGAGGCTGTATGAAGAGATGTATGGCGCGGCTCCCAAGGTGGAGGCCATCCATGCAGGGCTGGAGTGCGGAATTCTTGGGAGCAAGATAGGGGATCTGGACTGTGTTTCCATGGGACCTGACATGAAGGCGATACACACTACAGAGGAGACTTTGAGCATTTCTTCCGTGAAGCGGGTGTGGGAGTATCTGGTGAGGCTGCTTGCCAAGAAGGATGAAGCATAAAACAACACAGAGGAGCATGGCTATGACAAAAAGAGAAAGGCTTTTGAACGCATTTGAAAACAAGCCCGTGGACCGGATTCCCGTGGGGTTCTGGTATCATTTTTCTCCGGATGAGGATCTGGGACAGGAGACGGTGGAGCAGCATCTTCAGCTGTATAGGGATACGGGCATGGACATGATCAAGGTCATGTGCGACGGCTATTTCAATTATCCCAATCCTTATATCCAAAGGGTTGCTTGTGCAGAAGACTGGTTTTCCATGACGCCTCTGGGGGAGGATCATCCCTATATCACCAAGCAGGTTGAGCGGGCCAAGGGTGTGGTGAAGGGGGCGGCGGGAGAATGCTGCGTCTTCTATAATGTGTTCTGCCCCATGTCCTTGATGCGGTTCGGCACCAGCGAGGAACTGCTGATGCGCCATATGCGGGAGAACCCTGACGCCGTGCGCCATGCTTTCAAGGTCATAGCGCAGGATATCAAGGCGCTGGTGAGGCGGCTGATAACGGAGGCAGGCTGTGACGGCATCTATTATTGTGTGCAGAATGCCGAGAAATTCCGGTTCACCGCCGAGGAATACCGCAGGCTGGTGACTCCGGCGGAGCTGGAGGTGCTAGAGTACGCTAACGGGCTCAGTGACAACAACATTCTGCACTGCTGCGGCTGGGCAGGGGACCAGAACCGGGTGGAGGTCTGGCAGGACTATCCGGCGAAGGCGGTGAACTGGGCGGTGTATGTGGAAAAGCTTACGCTGGCGGAGGGAAAGAGATTCTTTGGAGGACGCTGCGTGCTGGGAGGCTTCGACAATAGGAAGACGGGAATTTTGTATTCCGGGAGCAGAGAGGAGATAGAGCGGGAGACGGAAAGGCTTGTGGAGGAGACAGGCCGTATGGGCGTGGTTCTGGGAGCGGACTGCACTCTGCCCTCGGACATTGATTTGGAGAGAATGAAATGGGTGAGGGAAAAGCTGGAACAGCTGGCGTGATAGGTATGGGGCATAGTGCGAAATGCGGTTTCTGCAATGTGCCTATCCGGATTAGAATTGCGGGGCAGAAGGAAGCAGGCTGCCCCGCAGTCTTTTTTTCAGTTTTGGAGAAAGGGCCTTTCGGGGAAAAGGCTTGGATGGACGGGGTTCTGACAAGGCAGACTTGCAGGAAAATTTGAGGGAAAACAAGGGAGAAATCGTCATATGGATAAGAAGCTATATGAGAAGGTCGGTATCTGGCTTGAACAGCATAGGAAGCAGATGGAGAAGGACATTATGAGGCTGGTAAGGATACCCAGCATATCCGCGCCTTGGGGGGGAGGCGGCGTTTCGGGGAGACAAGAGGCATCGGAAGCCCCCTTCGGACAGCCCTGCAGGGATTGTCTGGAGGAGATGCTTGCCATAGGCCGCGAACATGGGTTTTATACGGAAAACTACGGAAACCGGGTGGGGAGCATAGGGGAACGGGAGAAGGACTGGGACAACATGATCGGCTTTTGGAACCATATGGATGTAGTGCCTGTGGGAAATCAATGGAAGTACGAGCCCTTCGTTCCTTTTGTGGAGGAGCCTTTTCTGATAGGACGGGGGTCTCAGGACAACAAAGGGCCTGCGGTGGGGATACTGTATATGATGGAATGTCTTCGGGAGCTTCAGGTTCCTCTGGGACATCAGCTGTGCTTGTTCGTGGGAACGGACGAGGAGAGGGGGATGGAAGATTTAGAGTACTACATACAGCGCTATCCTGCGCCCCGTCTTTCCATGATAGCTGACAGTGGGTTTCCGGTGTGCTATGGGGAAAAGGGAATCATTGAAGGCGGCCTGCGTTGTCCGGAGCTTACATGGGAGGGAATTCGGGAGCTAAAGGGAGGCAGTGCCAGCAATATGATTCCGGATATGGCGTATGCTGTTTTGGAACGGACGGTTGCGGCAGAAAATGCGGTCATTAAAGCTTTGGACAGGATAGAGAAGGGGGCGCCGAAAGGACAGACGCAGGTTCCCGCAGAGGCGCAGGCCCAAATAGAAGCGGTTTTTGAGCAGGACAGAATCCGTGTTGTCTCCAGAGGGAGGAGCAGACACAGCGCCTTTCCTCAGGGCAGCGTCAACGCCATTCACGGACTGATGGGTTTTCTGGCCGGGCTGGAGATTCTTCCGGCTGAGGATGCAGGGCTTTTTGGCAGGCTGGCATTTCTGTCAGAGGAATATTTCGGGGAGCATATGGGAATCGCCTATGAGGATCAGGTGTCGGGACGAACCACTTGTGCAGCCACTGTGCTGAATATGGAGGAGGGAAAGGTATTTCTGCACTTCAATATCCGGTATGCCATCACTGCAAATCAGGAAGAAATGCTTAAGAATCTCCGTCGGACAGGGGAGGAAAACAAAATGAGCTGGGAACTCGGGCGAAATTCCGGGCCCAGCTACTTTCCGAAGGAGCATCCGGCGGTAGAGCGGCTGACAAATCTTTACAATGAGATTACGGGCATCCGGACGGAGAGCTTTGTCATGGGCGGCGGCACCTATGCAAGAAAGCTTCCGAGGGCTTTTGCCTATGGGATAGGCGCAATGAAGGAATCGGAGGAGGACAAGGAGGTCCGCAAGAGGCTTTTTCTGCCGGGACACGGCGGGGCCCACGAGCCGGACGAGGGGCTTAACGTAAGGCTTTTGACGGAGGCTATGAAAATATATGCCATGGCCATGGTTGAGCTGAAGGATTGTCAGCTATAGTGAGCGGCGCTGAATAACTTTTGAAAAAAGGGGCTTGTGGAATTATTTATAATCGTCTACAATAGCATTCATACGCTTAGAGGAGATGATGGATTATGTGGGAAAAGGTAACTAGCTTGTTCGGAAAGGTGGACATGACTCAGGGACGGCCCTGGGAGAAAATCGTTATTTTCACGATTCCGATGCTGATCGGAAATATCGCCCAGCAGCTTTACAACACGGTAGACAGTATTGTGGTTGGAAAGTATGAGGGAGACAACGCTTTGGCGGCAGTGGGAAGCGCCGGCCCTGTATTCAATTTGCTTCTGGTGCTTTTTGTGGGTATATCCATGGGTGCCAGTATTATGGTGTCCCAGTATTTCGGCTCCCGTGATAGGGCAAATCTGTCAAAGACCATCGGCAGCACCATTACTTTGACAGCGGCGGCATCGGTGCTGCTGATGGTTGTGGGGGTGCTGACGATTCGGCCTCTGCTGGTACTGCTGGGGGCGGATGAGGCCACCACGCCTGCCACGGCGGCTTATATGCTGTGGACGGTGTCCTGCGGTGCGGTTCCGGCCATCCTCAATGTGGTGCTGGCCTATCTGGTGCGCTCCGAGGGAGCCTCTTTCCACGCCAGCATCGGCACCATGAGCGGATGCCTGCTGAACATTGTGCTGGATCCTATATTTATCATGCCCTGGGGGCTTGGCATGGGTGCGGCGGGGGCCGGACTGGCCACCTTTTTGTCCAATTGTGCCGCCTGCGCCTATTTCTTTATACTGCTGTATGTGAAGCGGAAAAGCACCTATGTGTGCGTGAATCCCCGGATGCTGGGCTGGAACAAGGCCATTATCCTGGGCATCTGCGGCGTGGGGATTCCCGCTTCCATCCAGAATCTGCTGAATGTGACGGGTATGACGATCCTGAACAATTTCACCTCCGAGTATGGGGCGGACGCGGTGGCGGCCATGGGCATCTCCCAGAAGATCAGTATGGTGCCTCTGCAGATCGCGCTGGGTTTTTCCCAGGGCATTATGCCGCTGATCAGCTACAACTATGCCAGCGGCAATCATCCCCGGATGAAGAAGGCCATTACCTTCGCCATGAAGATTATGATGCCGGGGCTGTTTGCCGTCATGGCTCTGTTCTGGATTTTCTCGGCGGGGCTGACCGGAGCCTTTATGGAAAACGAGTCCATCATCGCTTATGGCACAGAGTTTTTGCGGGGCTTCAGCATCACCATGCCCTTCCTGGGCATGGATTTTCTGGCGGTGGGAGTATTCCAGGCCCTGGGCAAGGGCAAATACGCTCTGGTCTTTGCCCTGCTGCGCAAAATCGTGCTGGAAATCCCGGCTCTCTTTGTGCTGAATTGGCTGTTTCCTCTGTACGGCCTGCCCTATGCCCAGCCCTTTGCGGAGATGGTGCTGGCGGCCGCCGCCGTATTTATGCTGTGGAGGATTTTCAGACAATGCAACCTGCAGCAAAGCCAATAGCGGCATTCCTGCGCAAAACGCGGATGCCGTATCAAAAGGAGAATGACTTATGGAACCATTGGAATTTCGCTATGACACACAATTACTGATCGAGGGGCAGAACTTGGACGAGGACGCTGTCAACGATTATATCACAACGCATTTTAAAGGGGACTGCCTGCTGGCGGTGGGGGATGAGGAATTGATCAAGATACATTTCCATACCAACGAGCCCTGGCAGCTGCTGGAGTACTGTGCAGGTCTGGGAGAAATCTATGATATCGTGGTGGAAGATATGGACCGCCAGGCCAGGGGGCTAAAGGGGTAGAGCACGTACGGCTTTGTAAGGGATGCCGGAAAGTTCTATTATAAAGGAGAGTTTTGCCATGGAGTGGAGCAGGCTGCTTAGCGATGAACGGATTCGCCCGGTGTTTGGGCGGGGCGGGTCTGGAGACCTGAGAACTGAATACGAGAAGGATTATCACCGAATCATCGGCAGCGCTTCCTTTCGGCGGCTGCAGGATAAGACCCAGGTTTTTCCGCTGGATAAGAGCGATTTTATCCGCACCCGGCTCACCCACTCCCTGGAGGTATCTTCCTTCGGCAAATCCCTGGGGCAGAATATATCCCAGAGAATCCTGCAGGAGGTAAAGGACCCTGCTTTTTTGCCGGAGTATCAGGGCTATATCTGCGATATTCTGCAATGTGCCGGGCTGCTGCATGATATCGGAAATCCGCCCTTTGGGCATTTTGGAGAGATGGTGATTCGGGAGTGGTTTTGGGTGCATATGGGAAGTCTGCAGTTATGGCAGCGGCCTTTGACAGAACTGCTGTCCGAACAGATGCAGGAAGATTTTTATGCCTTTGAGGGCAATACCCAGGCTTTGCGGCTGGTGACAAAACTTCACTTTCTGGTGGACGAACATGGCATGAACCTGACTCAGGCGCTGCTGGGCACCATCATCAAATATCCGGTATCCTCTCTGGAAATTCGCAAAGGCAGCGGGGATATCCGCACAAAAAAGATGGGGTATTATTATGCGGAGAAAGAATTGTTTGAGCAGATTCAGCATACCCTGGGAACCGAAGGACGCAGACATCCCCTGGCATTCGTGCTGGAGGCGGCGGATGATATCGCCTACAAAACCGCAGATGTGGAGGATGCCTTTAAAAAGGGCTGTATCACTTATGGGCAGTTGGTGAGGGAACTGCGGAAACAGGAGCAGGGCGAAGGGGAAAAATACAGAGAACTGGTAGATGCACTGGAGCAACGGTATAAAAAGGGACAGGAGCGGGGGATTTCCGATCCCGAGACCTATGCGGTACAGAACTGGATCGTGCGGGTGCAGGGAGAACTTCTGGCCTGCGCAACGGAACAATTTGCCGCCAATTACGAGGCCATTATGGAGGGCAGTTACCGGCAGGAACTGCTGGCGGAAGGCGAATGCGCCAGGATGGCGCAGGCCCTGGGAGACATTGCCTATCAGTACGCCTTTACTTCGGAACCCATCTACAAGCTGGAGATCGCTGCCGAAACCATTCTGGGATTTTTGCTGGAGCGCTTTGTGGATGCCGCCATCGTGTATGACAGCGGGGAAACCATGACGGCGGTACAGACCAAACTGATGGCTTTGGTCTCGGACAATTATAAGGCTATTTACCGGCATTACAGCCAGAACAAATCCCCGAAGGAGAAGCTGTATCTGCGCCTGCTTCTGGTGACGGATTTCATCTGCGGCATGACGGACAGCTATGCCAAGCGGCTGTATCAGGAATTGAGCGGTATAGTATAATGGTCTTATTTTCCTTCCAAATACATATATTAGCTAAAAAAGTATCGGGAGTCATGATGCTGGAACGAATTAAAAAATGGAAATGGAAGGATGTGGACTGGAAGAAGCTGGACTATCCCAGGATCGCTCTGACGGCGGTATTTCTGCTGGCCATGTTTCTGCTGGGAAGGGCGGTGGGGGCCGCCACCCACAGCACGGCGGCAGCCTCCGCAATAGCCCGCTCGCCGGAGAACTGGGGCCTGGGATTTGGCCAGGAGGGCAGCCAGCCCAGCGGCAACGCATCCGCTGCGGAACTGGCCAAGTACAATGCTTACTATGTGGGCAATGCCCAGGACAAGGTGATCTATCTGACCTTTGACGCGGGATTTGAGAACGGCAATACGGAACCCATTTTGGACGCTCTGAAAAAACACAATGCCACGGCCACCTTCTTTGTGGTGGGACATTATCTGGAATCCGCCCCGGAACTGATAAAGCGGATGGTGGCGGAAGGACACACCGTGGGAAACCATACCTACCATCACCCGGATATGTCCGGTATCTTAGACAAGGAAACCTTTGCCAAGGAGATGAACGATGTGTCGGCACTGTACAAGGAGATCACCGGGCAGGAGATGACGCCGTTTTACAGGCCGCCCCAGGGAAAATACAGCATCGAGAATCTGAAGATGGCCCAGGAGATGGGCTATGCCACTTTTTTCTGGAGCCTGGCCTATGTGGACTGGTATCAGGATAAACAGCCCACCAAAGAGGAAGCCTTTGACAAACTTCTTTCCCGGATTCACCCCGGGGCCATTGTCCTCTTACATAGTACTTCCCAGACCAACGGAGAGATTATGGATGAACTGCTGACCAAATGGGAGGAGATGGGATATACTTTCAAACCGCTTTCGGATTTATTAAATAAAATGGATAATTGATATGTATGGGTAATGAATGTCCGTGGGATAGGAAGTAAACTATCCTGCGGATTTTTGCCAATATCAGATATAATGCAGGATTAGGTGGAAAAAGATAGTGTAAAATTGCTTGCTTTGTGCTATGATACTGATAGAAGTAAAGGGGCAATGTATAATGAAGTTTGAATGGGACGAGAATAAAAATATTATAAATAAAGAGAAACATAAAATATCGTTTGAGACGGCCGCACACGTTTTTGATGATCCAAATTATATAGAAATGTTTGACTTTGAACACAGTGTGGATGAAGACAGATACATTGCAATCGGGAAGGTTGGAGATGTTCTATTCGTAGTATTTACAGAAAAAAAGGAAACAATCCGAATGATATCGGCTCGACTTGCAACGAGTATGGAAAGGAGTCTTTATTATGATCAGAACATTTATTATTGAAAATGGACAGCGACCTACAGAAGAGCAGCTTAGAGAAGTAGAAGAGGCAAAAAAAAATCCAATCACTTTTGATGAAGATTGCCAGGAACTGTCCCCGGCGATGAGGAAAGCGTTTAAGAGTGCTGTGGTACAGAGAAATCGAAAGAAAAAAGCATAATTATAGGGCCAGACCCGTTGGGGGCTGGCCCTGCTTTACTAATATAGATTACGCGTTCTTTCTTTTGAGCAGATATGCTCCGCCAAAGCACAGGCCGGCGCCCATGACCAGCAGGCCGGGCAGAGCCACAGGCTCTCCTGTCTTGGGTACATCGTCATAGAGACTGTCGGAGGGCGCAGTGGGAACCACAGGGACTACCGGTGTTACAGGAACTACCGGTGTAACCGGCGCTACGGGAGTTGTGGGATCTACGGGAGCCACCGGCAAGGCAGGGGTGTTGGGATCCACAGGCAGAACCGGCGGAACCACGGTGGGCAGGATGCTGAACTGGCTGGCATCCGTCTTCAGTACGCCCTTTTCCTGCCGGAAGGAGTTGGCCTGGAAATTGTAAAGTTCACTGTATACCTTCTCGGCATCGCCGGTCTTTACATAAGACACCGTACCCACCACAGCCACGGTCTGCAGGGCATCCCGTTCCTTGGTGATATAAAGATTGGTCACATTGTTGTTGAAATTGGCGATGGCATTGTCGTACACATGGGCATTTACTACATTGCCGGTGATGGAAGCCGTGCTGTCCCGCAGTACATATACATTATCCGCACCCTTCACAGTGACGGAGGCGCTGTATGCCTGCTTAAAGGTGAGATTGCCCAGATTTACGGGCAGATCCAGGGTCAGTCCATGGCTGCCACCCTCAATTACCACCAGGTCGCCGTCTTTCAGGGCCTGTTTCATGTAGTACAATTCCCTGTGGCCCCGATAGTCGTCCCAGGGACCTTCCTGGAAACGCCATTCGCCGCTTTCTTCCACATATTTCAGGGAATAGGTGACAGGTTCCGCAGCGGAAACCTGCGCCTGTTTTACGCCGGGGGCCAGAACCAGCAGGGCTGCCGCCGCAAACAGGGAAACAATTTTTTTCAGTCTCTTCATGTTATTAACCTCCTAAAATTTGATTGATACTGTTGTCTGGCTCCCGCAGGTCATGAGGCCGCGCGAAAGCCGGTGACAAATCTTTGGAAATCAGCGGAAGGGGGCGTAAATGTCCTCGTATCCTGTTTCTTTGGCCACCACCACAAACCGTCCCCGGTCTACATGGTAAGAGCAGGTGGAGAGAGTCAGGAACCGATCTCCGAACTCGGCTGTAACCCCGGTGTCATACAGGGAGAGTTCTTTGATATTGTCATAGAAATAATCGAACTCTTCCTGGGTGTCCGCCTGGAAAAACTGGTAAAACTTAAATACCTGATCGGTCTTTTTGTAGACCTGTGAGGGGAACACGGCAATCACCTCATAGGTGTGAAGCCCGTCCTCGGTGTGGAGCATCATTTCCCGGTGTTCCTGGAAATAGGATTCTTCCTGATACTTGTCCAACTCGCCGAACATGGCCCCTGATTTCATATTGTGGCCGTGGATAATCAGGTTGGTGGTAATGGGATCCACGCAGCTGTCCGTGTCCAGGATCAGGCAGCCGTTCTGGTTGCTTTTGCCGTCAAAGCCCCGGCGGAGATAATAATTCTCGTCCCGGGGGGTCCACATCACGGGATAATCCATCTTTGTGTCCGGTACCACCAGCCAGGCCGCCATATCCTCATTGGCCAGAAAACTGTCCTGATAAGGGTTCTCCACCGGCTCCGGGGTGGGAAGGGGAGTGGGGCCGGGAGTCTCCTGGGGCGGCGCTTCGCCGGACATATCCTGCTCCGGGATGTCTGACGGGGTATCTGCCGCGGGAGTTTCTTCCGTTCCTTCGGGAACCTGCTGTGTGTAACTTTCCGCCGAGGCCCGAAGGGCTTCCAGCGTCTCCTGTGCCTGCCTGTCCATCTGGTGGCGGTACAGCAGGATTCCTCCCGCCGTCGCCAGACAGCATATGCCGACTGCGATAAGTGTGATGAATAGGGTTCTTGTGTTTTTTCTCATGGCTCCATTATACGATAGAGAGTGGGGATTTTGCAATAAGTTTAGAAAAATATAAGAAATTTCTATTTTATTTGTAACGATTTACCAATAATATCTGACAGTTGAGATAAGAGCTGCAGGAGTCGTTTATCTACAAATAGGGAGGCAAATTATGAGAGGAAAAGAGAAATGCCGGGCTTTAAAGGAAATACGCGGACAGATCGCCCGGGAGAATGATATCCCATTTGCGGTGTCACAGTGTACTTACCAGGGGGAGTGCAGGGGAACCTGCCCGAAATGTGAGGCGGAACTGCGCTATCTGGAGCGGGAACTGGCCATCAGGAAGGGGCTGGGCAAGGCCGTGGCGGTGGTGGGGATTTCCGCCTCTGTGTGCGCGGGTCTCACGGCCTGCAGTCCCATGGACAGCGTGCCGGACTTTTTTCAGAGCCCGGAAAACGGAAGCGACCTTGAAATTGCAGGAAACATAAGCGAGGCAGAGCCTTTCACGGAGATGCCGGATCTGAATGTGGAAGGAATGGTGGAGGAACTGCAGGGTGACATTGCCCCTCTGGAGGAAACGGATACCGACGTGGAAAACGGAGCCTCCGGGGAGGATGCGCCTTGAGTGTCATGCTTCCTGTTTTCTCCATAGCGCGTCACCGGCTGGTTACGGACGGGCAGGGAGTGACTACGCTGGTGGGGGCCTACGGCTGCCCTTTGCAGTGCCGATACTGCATCAATCCCCATGCCTGGCGGCCATCCACTCTGGAGAAGTGCATGCGATTAACGCCGGAACAATTATATGATAAGGTTAAGATAGACAATCTTTACTTCCTGTCCACGGGAGGAGGCGTGACTTTCGGAGGCGGGGAATCGCTGCTCCACGCTGCTTTTATCGCCGCTTTCCGGCAGGTCTGCGGCCCGGATTGGCGTCTGACGGTGGAAACTTCCCTGCATGTGCCGCCCGAAAACCTGGAGCAGGTGTTGGAAGCGGCGGACCATTTCATTGTAGATATCAAGGATTTGGACCGGGAAGTATATGCCTCTTACACCGGTCAGCCCCAGGACCCTCTGGAGGAGAATCTGCGGCGGCTGGCGGCATGCCTGCCCCCGGACAGGGTGCAGATTCGTATTCCCCGCATTCCGGGCTATAATACGGAAGAAAATATTCGAAAATCCCTGGATAAATTAAAGCGGATGGGATTTACCCGTTTGGAAGTCTTTCATTATATCCTGCAAAAATCGTAGTGGCAGTTTCATACAAGGCATACTCTGAAAAAAATTTAAATTTAGCATATTATACCAAAGAAAAAGTATTGCGAAAATTTAAACAATGTATTATAATAGCCTTAGTAAAAAAATACGAAAGGAGACGAAGTATGAAACTGAATCCGAGAGAACTTGAGGTGTTAAAGATTCTGCATGAGAATGAGCGGGCTTTGACATCCACCGAGATTGTCAATTCCGGTGAAGAGTTGACCCAGAGCACCGTACAGGCCGTGCTTCGCAAGATGCTGGCAGCCGAGCTGGTAGAGGTGAAAGGTGTTACCCACAGCGGCAATGTGCTGAGCAGAACCTTCGGCCCCACAGCAAAGTCCAAGGAAGTATTGGTGGAGAAGTTTCTGGGGGATATCAAGAATTTCCATACCATTATCAGCAAGACGGCCATTCTGGCAGGGCTGCTGGAACTGGATGAGGAAGGTCCCGGGAAGGAGAAGGAGATCGACGAGTTGATCAACTATCTGACGGATCTGAAAAAGAAGGGTAAGAAGTAAGTGTGGCGTCATACATAGCGCCATATGAAAAGGGCCGGACTTGAAAAGAGTCCGGCCCTTTTATGGGCAAAAACAGGGGGCTTTGCTATATGTGCAGGTCCTTTCTGTCAAATATCAGGAGGCCCGATGCGTAAAATACCGCGGCGCCTGTCAGGAGAATAAATATACCTGCCACGGCTTTGCTTTCGCCTGCAATGATGCCATCAGCATGGAACAGGGTGAAGAAAGTAAAATATTTTGCTTTTTCCGCTTTGCCGCCCACATTGGCAAGCATCTGCAATACATACATGAATATGGGAATCCCTGCTCCGAAAGCAATGCTGTATTTTGTATCCGAAAATATGCAGGAAGAAAGAAAGCATATGCTGCCAATAAACAAATGCAGGCACAGCAGTCCGCTGTTCAGCGCAAAAAGCGCCTTCACATCCAGTTCTCCCGGGAAACCGCCCGCGGCGCAAATCAATTCCAGGATTGTGGTGTAAAGAACCAGCAGCAAAATGCCGCTTACCAGCACCATCATCTGGGTAAAGGCAATGGCGCGCCGTTTTACAGGCGCGGCCGCCAACAAAGCCATGGAGCCCTTATCCACATATTTCGCAATCAGGGCATTTCCTCGCAGGATGCAGAATAACATGGGAAAAATCAGCAGTATAAAGCCATAGAGGTAGGATGCCATAAATCCCAGAAGAGTCGCCGCAGATGCTTTCATACCCACCGAGGCCATCAATTCCGGCATGACTTCTACGAAACTGTCTAAGGTTTTCATCAGTTCGGGATCGTACATACTGATAATAATGGAAACATACATGGTAATGATTGCGC
>OFHM01001696.1_pt1 | contig 13790 bp, 10 predicted proteins | sample 1521311 | NCBI WGS metagenome assembly OFHM01 (sample SAMEA3504083, study PRJEB24116) | mouse gut metagenome | biome: mouse gut; feature: mouse-associated habitat; material: faeces | place: Denmark | collected 2011 | reverse complement strand
AACGGGCACATCGGATTCAATGAGCCCTGCGACGTGTTTGAGAAGGGCACCCATGTGGTGACGCTGACGGAGGAGACCAGGCAGAGCAACGCCAGGTTCTTCGCTTCTATAGACGAAGTGCCCACCCACGCCCTGACCATGGGGATCGGCGGCATCATGGGCGCGAAGAAGGTGCTGTTGCTGGCATCCGGCGAAGCCAAGGCCAAAGCGCTGTACGATTCCTGTTTCGGCCCTGTCACCCCCGGCGTGCCCGCTTCCATTCTGCAGTTCCACAGGGACGCCGTCATCATCGCGGACGAAGCGGCGCTGGCTGAGATTCGCAAGAAGATAGGCTGGGAGGGAGAAGTCTATGATAATTAAAAACGGCCTGGCCTACCAGGAAGACAAGACTTTCGTCAAAAAGGACTTATATATAAATGACGGGAAAATTGTGGAAGGCCCGGAGGAGGTCACGGACAAGACGGAAGTGGATGCAACGGGTCTTCTGGTGCTTCCCGGCCTGGTAGATGTCCACAGCCACGGCGCGGTGGGATGCGATTTCTCTGACGGGGACATGGAAGGGCTGGGGAAGATACTGACCTATGAGCGGGCCCACGGCGTCACTTCCTACTGTCCTACTTCCATGACCATTGACAAGGAGGAGCTGCGCAGGATTTTCAAGGCCATGGGGAGTTTTACGGAGAGCGGGGAGATGGCTCATGTGGCGGGCATCAATATGGAAGGGCCTTTTCTGGACGTGAACAAGAAGGGCGCCCATCTGGCAGAGCATGTCATGAAGCCGGACGTGGACTTTTTCAGGGAGTGCAATGCGGCCAGCGGGAACAAGATTCGCCTGGTGACGCTGGCCCCCAATGTGGAGGGTGCCATGGAGTTCACCCGGGCGCTCCGGGACGAGGTGGTGATCTCCCTGGGGCATACCGCGGCGGATTACGAGACGTCGAGACAGGCTTTGCAGGCCGGGGCCAACCATGTGACCCATCTGTGCAACGCCATGATGCCTCTGGAGCACAGGAAGCCGGGGCTGATCGGCGCGGCTTCGGAGGATGAGAACTGCTATGCGGAGCTGATCAGCGACGGCATCCATGTGCACGAGAGCATGGTGCGGGCGGTGTTCAAGATGTTCCCCGGGAGAGTGGTGCTGATCAGCGATTCCATGCGGGCTACCGGCATGGAGAACGGCACTTACGACCTGGGCGGGCAGCAGGTGACGGTGAACGGCAAGCTGGCCACATTGGCATCCGGCACCATCGCAGGCTCCGCCACCAATCTCTACGACTGCATGCGCACGGCTGTGTCCTTCGGCATCCCCAGGGAGGAGGCCATCGCCGCCGCTACCATGAACCCGGCCAAGAGCATCGGCATCTATGATGAGGTGGGCTCCCTTACCCCCGGCAAGCGGGCGGATGTGGTGCTGGCGGATCAGGATTTGAAGCTGGTGAAGGTGCTGTAGGACGGAAGGATATAGACGGAATTGCGTTAAAAGCCACTCGTTTCCAGGCTTGTGAGACGGGTGGCTTTTTGACAGCCTGTTGTCGATTTCACCGATACTTGAAGAGAGGGAGAGGGCGCTCGCTGGGCGAATATCGGTTCCAACGGACTTGCAGGGAACTGTCACAGAGTACAGGGTACAGGATGAGGATGGGGAGGAAATGTGGCTCCCTGTTCTGTGGTAAAGGGGCTGACCGGGGCGGGTATCTGCAAGGCAGTTAGCCGAAACAGGCAGAAACTGTCATGACGGCTGCGCGTGATTCGTATATACTTCTAAGCAGACAGAAAGGAAAGCGGGGATGGGCGGATGGAACTGATGGAATGCATGCAGAGAGCTATCGACTTTATGGAAGACAATCTGTGCGGCAAGCTGAGCATGGAAGCGATAGCGGGCCAGGCCTATATGTCAAGCTTCCATTTCCAGCGTCTCTTCTCGGTGGTGTGCGGCGTCTCGGTCAGCGAGTATATGCGCAACCGCCGACTGGCCCTGGCCGGGGGGAGATAGCGCGCTCGGATGCAAGGATTATCGACATAGCGTTAAAGTACGGCTATGAGTCGCCGGAAAGCTTCTCCCGGGCATTCGCCCGTTTCCACGGCATATCCCCCATGGCGGCGCGCAGCCGGAGGGGAGGGCTCCGTGCATTTCCGCATATATCTGTCAAATCTATGATAGGAGGCGGCCAAATGATGCAGAATTTGAAGGAAAGAGGCTATACGGTGAAGGAGAACGGCCCTATTTACTACACGAGGGATATGGACAGGACCGCGAAATGGTTCGAGGATGTCCTGGGGTGGTACGGGGCAATCGACCAGAGGAACGAGGAAGGCCAGGGGACATATGGGTGCCTGCTGCCCATGCCCGTGGAGATATTCAGCATGACGCTGCAGCCCTTCAACGGAATCCATATGTTTATCGGCGAACCCACCGGGCAGACCGTGGCTTTCATGCGGGTGGACAATGTGGAGAAGCTCCATGCTTTTGTGAAGAAGAGCGGGTGGACACAGATCGGTGAGATCAGGGAGCAGCACTGGGGCGGGAAGGAATGCGATGTCACCACGATCGACGGGGGCGTGATCAGGTTCTTCGAGCTGGAGGAGTACCACGGCAGGTGAATCCCGTCTCGCAGGGCTGAAGCTGTGGTCTGCGGGAGAAGAATTGGGCGGAAAAACGGAAGCCCAAACCCGAAAATCTGAAAATGCGGCCGGAAAATTGTCAGAAAATGGGTTAATTAGACGGTTGCATTTCGTAAACTGATGTGATATACTACAGACCGTCAGGATTTACAGTGATGCCTCCGGGAAAGTACCGGCTGACGGTCTGTAGTCGGGTTGTGCTGTGAGTTTAACCGGTGCGCAAGATAAAATACTGACTCAAGTGAATAAGGACATGACAGGTGCCGGAGGGCGGAGGAATCCGCCCGGTCCGGTGAAAAGGGAAGCAGGTGCGAGGCCTGCACGATCTCGTCGCTGTGAGAGAAGAGTCATGCTTCATGCTGCCAAGGGGCAGCGGATGTCACTGGGAAGAAGAGCCGTTTCCTGCAGGCAAGGGGCCGGGGCTGTATGAGCCTGGCGGATGGCTGCGGAAGGGCCGGATTCCCGGGAAGGCGGAAGCTGGCGGTGACGCTCAAGTCAGAAGACCTGCCTGTCATGTGTGCCATGAGGCCACGAGGAATTGGCTGGCGCGGAATGCGCGTGGAACGCGCGCGTTCGGTTCTGCGGAAAGGTGTGCAAAAGCTCTGCCGCGGAATATCCTGCTGAAAACGAAAGGATGGAAGAATGCCTTTCTGTTTTGAGTACGCCAACTCCTGCATAGCGCGGGAGTTTTTTCATGTGCCGAAATGGGCCACAGGGCACAGGCTTATCGCTGAAAAAAGGGCAGGCCGGATGTGCATGCCCGGAAAGAGGCTGCAAATGGCAGCAGAAAGCGGAGGAGAAAAAGAGATGGAAAGCAAGAGCGGAAGCAACAGGAAATTGATCGTGGGCGCGGTGGCGCTGGTGGCAGTGGTGGCAATCCTGGCCATCGTCTATATGGCGTTCCGGGAGAAGCCGGTGGAGGGCGCGAAGGCCATCACCATCGAGGTCACGGGGAAATCCGGAGCCGTGGAAAAGTATGAGCTGAACACGGACGCCCAGTACCTGCGCCAGGCCATGGAGGAGGCGGACGGACTGACCTTTTCCGGCGCGGAGAGCGAGTATGGCATGATGGTGGACACGGTGAACGGCGACCTGGCGGACTATAATGCGGACGGCGCTTACTGGGGATTCTTTGTGAACGGGGAATACTGCAATTACGGCATCGATACCCAGCCGGTAGAAGATGGAGATGTCTTCGGAATCGTCTACACCACGGACGCGGGGCAGTAACGCCTCCGGGCGGCGGGCGGCTCGGAGCAGAGGGCGGGAGGCACGCTGGAAATAGGAGAGGCAGACTATGGAAGAGAAAAAGGGCCAAAAAAAGCTGAACATAGAGGACATCGCCCTGATGGGCATGATGGTGGCGGTGATAGAGGCGTGTAAGCTTGCCATGGCATTCCTGCCCAACATTGAGCTCACCAGCTTCTGGATCATCCTGTTCACGCTGATGTTCCGGTGGCGGATCCTGTTCGTGATTCCGGTGTTCATCTTGGTGGAGGGCGTTGTCTACGGCTTCGGGCTCTGGTGGGTCATGTACCTGTACGCCTGGCCATTGCTTGCCCTGGCGGTCTATGTGAACAGGAGGCAGGAGTCGGTGTGGTTCTGGAGCATATTGTCGGCGGTGTTCGGGCTGATGTTCGGCTTCCTCTGCGCCCTGCCCTATGTGGCGATTGGGACAGCGGACAGCGGCCTGCGGGGCGGCCTGTATGCGGGGTTCACCTGGTGGGTGGCGGGCATCCCCTTCGACATCGCCCACGGCGTGGGGAACTTCGCGCTGATGGCGGTGCTGTACAAGCCTGTGCGCCTGGCTATGAGGCGGATTCGGGCAGGGGGCGGAACTTCTTTCCCTGTTGACTGAAAATAATTGCCTGTAGGAAAACCCGAACCGCGTTTCACAGCCCTTCCAACATAAAAAGGCATCTGTACAGTTGGCTGCTCTGATGGTACAATAAGCCTTGTTGAGAAAGGGGGAAAAATGGAGGGAAATTATAATCAGACGGAATTTGTGCGGGAGTATAACGCCGCCTGTGGAAAGCTTTTTCGGGAGGAGCGCGTCAGGCGGGGAGTGTCCTTGAGGGAAGCGGCTTCGGGGCTGCTGAGCAAAACTGCTCTGGAGAAGATGGAGTCTGGTGAGACGGGATGGAGAAAGCTGACAGGGGACATCCTGTTCCAGAGGATGGGAATTCTGCCAGATTATTTTGAAATGGTGGCATCAGGGGATGAGATGGAGAGATGGCGGTTAAGGGAGGATATCTGCCTTCTAGTTCCAGACAGAGTCGGGGAGGCAAAAGAGAGGATTATGCAATACCGCAGAAAATATCCGAAAAGGGAAGCCCTGGAAGAACAGTTTCTGTGTAAGGTAGAATTTTTTCTGCTATGGAAGGACAGGGAGGCGAAGGGAGGCACAGGGGAATTGCTGGCGGGGGAAGAATTGCTGTCCATGGCGGAGGCGGCTGTTTCCTGCACGGTTCCTGATGGATGGTTGAACGAGCGCAGGACGTTCCTTCTGGCTCCTTCGGAATTGGAGGCGATTTTGTTGGTTGGTGCAGGGCAATTCGCATGCGGCAGGATGGAAGAAGCCTGGGAAGTCCAGAGTTTCGTCTGGAACTATCCTGAGAAACGGCAATGGAAAAAACGTATGGCTGTACAAATAAAGCCCCAAGCTGCCCTGCTGGGGATGGAGCTGGCGCTTCGGGAAGAAGACAGCCGGAAGGCATTTGAATTTGCCAGAGAGGCTCTGGAACTGTTGCGCGGAAATGCCTGTCATTGTTACCTCTTGCCCCTTCTGGAACAGATGGGACGGATATCAGGAGAGGGATTTTCAGAGGGAGATTGGCTATATCTGAGGGGAGCAGACGAATTTCGAGATATTTTCAAACGTATATACCACATGTCGGGGTATCCGGAAAATAGAGTCTGGCAGGGAATTTCAGTGGAAAATACCAGGGAGGCGGGAATCACGCTGAAAATGCTGCGGAAATTTGCCGGAAAACCTTTGGATAAAGCTGTCTTTGATGATGATGGAATAATTGTCACCAGAAGGCAGTTAGAGAAAATAGAGAGTGGAGCCCATAAGCCTTCTTATACGAATTATCAGCGCCTGGTTCATCGGTATGGAAAGCTCGGAGGATGGATGATTCCCATGTTGGAGACAGACTCCATTGAGGTGTTGGAGCTGCGGCAGGAGATTTCCTCCCAGATTGGGTTTTGCCAGTGGGATAAAGTGGAAGCCGGGATGGAGCGCCTAAGGCAGAAGGTGGATATAGCTTATCCCAGGGTGAGGCAGGAGCTTTTGTTTTTTGAGGCAATTATCCTGCTGGAACGTAAGGGAGAGTTGGAGAAGAGCCTGGAGCTGCTACAGAAAGCACTGCATGTCACAGTGCCGGAATGGGAGGGAAAGGATGCAAAATGGTGGGTCTTTCAGAGGGAGGAGATTATTATCGCCAGTAATATCTTGGATATCTACAGAGAAATGGGAAAGCTGGCGGAAGCGAAAGAATGGTGTGAGGCAATCTGTTTTTCTATGGAGCAGCAAAAAGACAGAACAAATATAATGCATACAGGGTATGCGATATTGATGGAAGTCCTTGATAATTACTTAGGAGAATTAAGACTATACGAAGAGGCAATAGATGTCAGTAAGAAGGCTGTCTCTAACTATTTGAAACAGCCTAGGATTGGTACTTTGGACAGGGCATATTACCGCATTGCATGGAACACCTATGAGGCCGCTTCAGGGTCGGCACAACAAGATAAAAGGTTACAGAAGCAGTGGCGGGAGGCTTTTCAAGCCAGTGAAGGCATAGCAGCATTTGTTCGCGATAATTATCTGATGCGGCATTTAAAGGATAAAAGAGAAAAATACTTATTCTGACCTTTGTGCATTAATGTCAGATAAAGGATTAATATCGTTCTCTTCCACGGGGGAATCCATCAATATAGGATTTGTAGGGGCGGACATCTGACCAGAGACAGGTGGTAAGTACTGTGATGCCAAATGTGAGCAGCATGGAATTAAAAGTTTTTTTCTTCATTATGAAAAATCTCCTTTGCTTTTTTACTATTTTATCATAATAAAGAGAATCGGTTCAATACGTCAAATTAGTTGCCAGGACTGGCAACTAATTTGACGTATTGATGTTTAGTGGAAACGATAATATACTGAAATAAACAAAAATATGTCGCTATCTCATCTGCTATTTATACTGCTTAACAATTTCACTTGCCGTGAAACCAGACTGCATAACGCTGACCGGTTCAAGCGCATGATTACATTAGGCAGTATTCAGCGTTATGCAGTATAATGCCAGATGTTTAATTTTGTCTATATCAAAAAAAGAAAAAGGAGAAGAATTCTTAAAAAATTATATAGTAGTTTATATGACGCAGATTTTGAGTTGTCAGGAGAAAGGATAGGGAATCAATGTAATTCTTGTAAGATAAAGGACTGTAAAAAGGGACAAATAGAAAAAATGATAAACAATATAAATTTAATAAGGAGTGAGGATTGACAATGAATGCCGAATCAAAAAACATACTGAGAAAATCCGCAGACAGCCTGCTTACGGCGGGGCTTGCCGTCTGTCTGGGTTCGGGCCTGGGCATCGTTTATCTGGAGTGCATAAGGCTTTTGGCGGACAGCGTCTTAACAAAAAACGCGGGCAGGATATGGGCCATATTTGCGGTGTTTGCAGGCAGCCTGCTGATATCAGCGGCGCTGGTCTGCGTTCAGAACGGCAAGGCTCTGACAATCAGGCAGAGGCTGATAGAATCACTGGAGCAGAAAGCCATAGACATCTGGCTGGCCTCAAATTATAGAGACAATGAAAATACCGAAAAAATGCTGCCCATTCTTCGAAATGATATTTTTACATATGCGGAACAGCTTTCAGGATTCCTGCTAAAAATAATGGGAACTGCCGTCTCCGTCATTTTGACAAGTATCTATGTCGCCATGATTGCGCCATGGCTTCTGGCTTTGACCCTTTTTCTATCCCTGGCGGCCATTTCAATCAGCGCCTGCAGGGGAAGGAAGCTGCCGGAGCAGAATGAAAAGCTTTATTTCCATATGGGCGCGATCTACAATCACAATGCGGAGCTGGTGCGGAACCGTGAAGCCGCCTATGTCCTCAACGGTGAAAGGGTCATCCGGCCCTATCAGAAAGAGATTGCCGACTATAAAATCGACCAGGCAAAGATTCTGGGCACGATGACGATGCAGAGGATTTTAGGTTCTGCAAACACGATCTTGAATACCTGTGCCATACTGATTATCGGAGGCTATGGGGTTTCCAGGGGCACCATTGAGATCAGCGGCCTGATTGTGCTTTTGGCGGCTGTGGGATCCTTGACCAATACTCTATATCAGATTCCCGGCTGCATTTCGGCTTATCAGCAGCTTAAGGGGATGGACAGCAGGATTGGCGCTTTGCTGACCCCTCAGGCCACGGCTCCAAGCGGATTTGAAGATATAGACAGGATTACTTCCATCTCGGCACAGAACCTGAGCTTTGCCTATGAGGACGGAAGCGGGGCATTCCATGGAAATCTCTTTGAAGACCTGAATATAAGCTTGAAATCAGGGGAATGCCTGATTTTAAAGGGAGCGTCAGGCTGTGGCAAATCCACTCTGCTGAAAATTTTCGCATATCTTTTAAAAGGCTACCGAGGAGATGTTATCTGCGGCGGTAAAAATCTGAAACATTTGAAGGAAAACGCCTTTTGGGACAGGATTTTATATTTAAGTCAGGAGCCCCAGCTTATCTCAGGCACAATCAAAGAAAATATCACTATGTTTAAAGAGGCGGATGAAAGCAGGCTCAGTCATGCATTGGAGCGGGCAGGATTAATAGACCGTGTTCCCGAATTCCAGAGGGGCGTGGACACTCCTGTTTCCATGCTGAATCTGTCCTCCGGAGAGCAGCAGAGAATTTGCCTTGCCAGGGCCTTTTACGGGGATTATGATGTGATTGTTTCCGATGAAAGCTTCTCCGCGGTAGACCCTGACTCGCGCAGGGAGATATTCGGAAAGCTCCTCGCGCAGCTCAAAGAAAAGTCTCAGATGCTGATTATGTCCTCGCACACGGATTTTGATTATGATTCCAAAGATTCTGTAAAAATTTTCGATATGGGAGGAAAAAAGGAATGAAAATGCTGGACAGACTGAAATCCACAGCCATCATACTGAAAAACCATAAGCTGAAATTTGCCGCTCTGCTGATGGCATTTTCTTTCATATCCTTTGCGCTGCCGTTGGCCGCGCCCTTTATGATACAGTCTATCATGGGAAAAATAGAAAATGGCATGAGCGTAACGCCATTGATGATATTTCTATTGACCATGGCGTCCTTATTCCTTCTCGTGTTGGATTACATGATAAATGTATATGGAAATGTCATGTGCGCAAACCTTATTTACAGGGGCTCGGCGGAGCTGTATAAGGATTTGTTTGCCCTGCCCTACGGGGAGAGGGAAGCAAAATACAAGGAGGAAGACCTGCTCCAGAATATTACCGCGTTTACCGATTCCGCCCTCTCACTGTGGGTCATGATTATCAGATTCGGAATCAGCGTGGTGGTAATCGGTGTGCTGTTGATGCTGTCGGTGAATGTGCATTATACGGTTTCGTTTTTTATCCTGGCTCACATAGGCGTCACGATTCTTGCGGGCAAAAAAATCAACGGCATATCCGAAACATATGCGTCCCGGCTCCAGGGCCTTGAAGCGGAAAAAAATAAAAATATCGAAGAGCTTATGTATAAAGCGGATTTTATCAATATGAACAGTCTGCAAAGCGTCCTGAAAAACCGTTTCGACCAGACCAGAAGGGATATTTTCCGCGTTCAGGCCCAGCAGCTAAACAAGGATAATCTTTATCGTTCTCTGCATAGTGTAATCAGCGAGCTGGTAAGCGGATTCATTTATCCTGTTTTAGGATGCCTGCCCGGCAGCGTGGAGATATCAGGCGGAAAGCTGGCCTCCGTTAAGAGCATTATTGCGGAGTCGGGAAGCCAGACCCAGAGCATGCAGCAGATGGCGGCATATATCCCATATAATACCGTTCCGATCGACAATGGAAAGGCGCTTTTCGGTCTGAAAAGACAAAAGAAATCTCAAAATCATCAAAATGGCTGCGCTCTGGCGATTGACGGGCTATGCTTTGAAGCGGAGGGCAGAAAAATCCTGCGGGATATCAATTTAAGCATAGAAGAAGGGGAGCATATAGCGATAATGGGGGAAAACGGCAGCGGAAAATCTACATTGCTCCGCTGCATGATGGGAATGTACGCGCCCACATCCGGCAGCGTAACGGTGTTTGGCAGATCCCCGGCAAATGATTCGGAATATTTCAGGGAAAACCATGTTTTTGCATATATGCCCGCCGCCGCCCGGCTTTACGAAACTGCCATTGACGACAATATTTCAATGGGCAGTTTCAGTGAGATAAGCCTGGAGAAAATCAAGGACGCCACAGGGGTCTCTGATTTTTCGGATCGTGGGATTTCTTCCATAACTGAGCTTTCAGGAGGAGAGCAGCAGAGAGTGAATGCCGCCAGGGCCTTTTCCAACAGCGATGCGAAAATCATCCTTCTTGACGAGCCTACAGCGGCCCTGGACGGGGAACACGCCGGGAAGCTGATGGATTATATAAGGAGTAGCAGGGCTACGGTTGTTTACACCACCCACCGTGAGGAAGAGGCGGCATTTGCCGACAGGGTCATTCGGTTGTGAGGCAGACCGATTTCCCGGGGGAGGAGGATTCGCTTCTGACAGGGAGGCTCAGTCCTCGTCGTCATTGCTGTCAGCCAGAAGCAATGAGAAGATGAACTCGCTTCCCGCTCCCTCCGTGCTGATCACGTTGATGTGCTCCCCGTGGCAGTTTATGATCTCCTTCACGATGGACAGGCCCAGCCCGGTGCCCTTCTTGTCCTTGCCCCGGGAGTAGTCCGATTTGTAGAATCTGTCCCAGATCAGCTTCAGGTCGTCCTTGGGGATGCCGATGCCGGTGTCCTTTACGGATACGAACAGCTTATTGTTCTTCACGGAAGTCTCCACCCGGATGACAGAGTCGTGGTGGCTGAATTTGATGGCATTGTCCAGCAGGTTGTAGAGGACCTGCTGGATTTTCTCTTTGTCCCCGTTGACGAACATCCGGTCACCGGTGAGGATCATCTCGATGGCGATGGTCTTCTTGCGGCAGGTCCCCTCAAAGGTGGCGGCGGTAGAGCGGATGATGCTGTTGATATCGAAGTCCGTCCGCTCCAGGAGCATGCCCTTGGTGTTCAGATTGTTCAGGGACAGTAGACTGTTGGTCAGTTTGGTCAGCCGCTCTGTCTCGTTCAGCACGATATTCAGATACTTGTCATGCATTTCCGGCGGGATCGTGCCGTCGATCATGGCCTCCAGATATCCCCGGATAGAGGTCAGCGGGGAGCGGAAATCGTGGGACACATTGGCGATGAATTTCTTCTGGTCGTCCTCCGAGCTGGCAATCTGGCTGGCCATGTAGTTCAGGCAGACAGCCAGATAGCCGATCTCATCATCGCTCTCCACCTGGAACTCATAGTGCATATTGCCCGCGGCATACTGCTCCGTGGCATAGGTGATCTTCCGCAGGGGGATATAGACCATCTCCGTGAAGAAAATCAGGATGATCAGAGACAGCAGCAGCAAGATCACCAGCGTGATATAAGAGATGTTCAGCATGCGGTTGCAGGAATCCTCGATCCGCATCATGTCGCAGTGGATGACCACATAGCCCTTCACCATATAGCTGGATGTGATGGGGGAGAAGACGCTGAGCATCTTCGAGTCGAAGTTCCCGAAGAAATTATTTACCATATAGTAGGAACTGCTGGTGGCGGTGGGGTCGAAATTTTCTATGACAATCTCGTCTTCCACATTCAGGGAGACATCTGTATCCAGCACCAGCCGCCCGGAGGGGTTGATGATCCGTATGGTGGAGTCCAGGTAGACAGCCAGGGAATCCAGCTGTTCCTTCACGGTCTCCAGGTCCGTCTCGCTGGCGTAGAGCCCTGCGGCGTAGGTGTCGGAGATGCGGGTGGCCTCCAGGTAGAGGTCCTCCGCCTTCTCCCGGATCAGGTGTTCCCTGGTCATACTGGGCACAAAGGTGGTGACGATGATGAAGCTGAACACGCCGAAGATGAAATAGGCCAGTATGAACTTCAGGTAGAGGGTCTTCTTCATGTATTGCGCACCTCGAATTTATAACCCACGCCCCAGATGGTGGTTATCTTCCAGTTGGCGTGGTCCTTGATCTTCTCCCGGAGGCGCTTGATGTGCACGTCCACGGTGCGGGTGTCCCCCACGTACTCGTATCCCCAGATCTGGTCCAGGAGCTGCTCCCTGGTGAAGACATGATTGGGGGAGGAGGCCAGGAAATACAAAAGCTCCAGCTCCTTGGGCGGCATGTCCACGGTGCGCCCCATGTAGAGCACGGAATAGTTGGTCAGGTTCACGGACAGGTCCGCGTACTGAACGCATTTGTCGGCGCTGGCAGCGGGGGAGGGCGCGGGGGAGGCGGGCTTGTAGCGGCGCAGCACGGCCTTGGCCCTGGCCACCAGCTCCTTGGTGTCGAAGGGCTTTTCGATGTAATCGTCCGCGCCCAGCTCCAGCCCCAGGACCTTGTCGAAGATCTCGCCCTTGGCGGAGAGCATGATGATGGGCACGGAATGCTTCATCCGCACCTCCCGGCACACCTGATAGCCGTCCATGCCGGGCAGCATGATGTCCAATAGGATCAGGTTCGGGGAAAAGCTCTCCATGGCAGGCATCACGGACTCCCCGTCATTCACGATTTGGGTTTCGTAGCATTCTTTGGTCAGGTAGAGGGCAATCAGTTCGGCGATGTTGTTGTCGTCGTCTACAATCAGGATTTTCTGTTTATTTACCATGTTCCGCTGCTCCTATTTTGAGTTTCTTGTTCCGGGTTTCTTTTGTGCGCCCTTCCCGCGGGCGCTGCACCGGCCTGGGAGCCGGGAAAGCCATGGGAATGCTTTGTCCCCGGCGGACGGTGTCTTAGCTGAACTGCCCTTGAGCCATGCCGTGCTGTTGTGCGCGCCGCACGGTATGGCCGCAGGGATGATCCGCGGGACTTACTTGAAGGTGACGATGGTGACCCCGGAGTCCCCTTCCCCGTACTCGCCCAGCCGGTATTCCTGCACGTATTTCAGGCGCTTTAAGTGGCCGTGGACGGCGCTGCGCAGCGCCCCCGTCCCTTTCCCGTGGACCACCCGGACGCTGGGCAGATGGGCCAGGTAGGCGTCGTCCAGGTATTTGTCCAGAAGCGCCAGGGCCTCGTCCACGGTCTTGCCCAGGAGGTTGATCTCCGTGGAGATGGACATGGTCTTGGACATCTTCATCTTGCCGGAGCGGTCACCGCCGCCGCTGCGCTGGAGCTTGGGGGTGGTGACGGTCTCCTCCTGTACGTAGATCAGGTCTTTTACATTGGTATGGGTGCGGATGATGCCGCACTGGACGAACAGCGCCCCCTTGGCGTCCGGCAGGGTGCTGACAGTGCCAGTCAGGCCCATGGAGACTATCTTCACGGCGTCTCCTTTTTTCAGCTTCTTCGGGTCGATGGCCTTCTTCTCCGGGGCTTTCAGGCCGCCGTTCAATGAGAGGCTGCCGCCGACGGAGAGATGGTCGTTCTTCTCGCTTATCTTGTCCCGCACCTTCTGGCGCTTCTTCTCCAGCTCCCGGATGTCCGTGCCGGCACCGGCTTTGTGGAAGTCCCGGATGGTCTCGTCGGCGATCTCCTTGGCCTCCTGGAGTATGGAGCGGGCTTTTTCGTTGGCCTCCCGCAGGATGCGGTCTTTGGCCTGGTCGATTTTATCGTTTTTCTGCTGGAGCTGTTCCTGCAGGATGCGGACGCGCTCCTTGTATTGGGCGATTTCCGTCTGTTCTTTTTCGATGGTGATGCGGCTCTGCTCCAGGTCGGAGATCACGTCCTCGAAGGTCTTGTCCTCCTGGCCGATCTGCTCCCTGGCGGCATTGATGATTTCGTCGGGCAGCCCGAGCTTGGAGGAGATGGCGAAAGCGTTGCTCTTCCCCGGGATGCCGATCAGCAGCCGGTAAGTGGGGCGCAGGGTCTCCACGTTGAACTCGCAGCAGGCGTTCTCCACAAAGGAGGTGGAGAGGGCGTAGAT
>OFHM01001695.1_pt1 | contig 13793 bp, 20 predicted proteins | sample 1521311 | NCBI WGS metagenome assembly OFHM01 (sample SAMEA3504083, study PRJEB24116) | mouse gut metagenome | biome: mouse gut; feature: mouse-associated habitat; material: faeces | place: Denmark | collected 2011 | reverse complement strand
AAGTGGCGGCGCGTGGCAGGGAGGGCAATGCAGCGTGAGTTCAGAAAATAGACCGGTAGAGTTTGTTTCCGCGCAGGAAGAGGGCAGCATATCAAGAGCCATCATTGTCTGGCTGAACAGCTGGCTGAGCAGTGATCCGGATGTTCCGCTCTCCATTCAGCTGATTGACTATGAGTTTATGCCGGCCAAAAAGCCAAGTATGGCGCTGTCCCTAGTGCAGGGCGCGTACATCGTGGAGCGGTACATAGATGGTTCCTATGACGCGGATTATCCCTTTAAGATCATATACCGAACAAAGCCCGGCAGTCCGGACGCCCGTCTGAGCGCCGACGATCTTCTGGACAGCCTGGGCCAGTGGGCCAACGGGCAGAAGCCCGATATCGGGGAGGGGCGTGAGGTCCAGACGCTCGAACAGACAACACAGGCCACGCTGTTCGCCCGCATGGAGGACGAATGGGAGGACCATCAGATATTTTTCAGGATGACCTATAAGGTCGAACCCTAGAAAGTGAGGAGAACATGGCAGAAAAAAGAAGTGCGTTCAAAATCTTTATGAACACTACGCCAAAGGAAACGTCCGCAACCTACGGCATCATTGGCCCCGGCGTGACGGAGCTTTCCATCGCGTACAACCCGCAGACCAGCACCAACCAGTACATCCATGAGGATGTCGCCAACACCGACATGACTGGCTACCAGCCGAACGCCCCCGTGACGGGGCAGGCTGTCCCGGGGGACCCTGTTTTCGATTTTGTCAATGAGATGCGGATCAGCCTCCCCATCGGCAGTGATGCCTATACGGACGTGGTGCTGGTGGACGTGTTCGGAAAGCAGACCGGCGGCGCTTACGCCGCCCAGAAACAGCCCGTATCCATTCAGATCGACAGCTACGGCGGCGCCGCCTCCGACCCGCTGTCCATCGGCTATACCATCAACTGGCGGGGCAGCGGCGTCAAGGGGACCTTCAATCCGGAAACCAGAACCTTTACGGAAGGGAGCGCTGAATAATGGCTGCCGCAAGCATTCGCGTTAATACCGGCATCAAGCGTATTGAGGTCAACGATAACGGCGATTTCGTTACCCTGAGCTTAAACGACAACGCCTTTTTGGAAAAGTTTTTTTCCCTCTACGAAAATCTGAAAAAGATGGCAGAGGAATCAACCAAAAAGGAAGCGGCGATCCGAGAGCGGTACAAAGACAGTGCAGACGCGAACGGGCAGCTGCGTGAGACGTTCTCTCTGTATTCCGAAGCCGGCAGGAGCCTGACCGAAGAAGTGGACAAGCTGTTTGGAGAAGGAACCTGCAAAAAGGTCTTTGGCGATATTACACCAAGCTTTGAGCTGTTTATCGAATTCTTCGAGCAGCTTACGCCATATCTGCATGCGTTCGCCAAAGAAAAGGTGGAGCGCATGAGCAAATACAGCGCATCCAGGACCGGCAATGTATAACGCCATGCTAGACCGGCTGCCGGAGGATTACAACGGCTGGCTGATCCGCACAGATTACCGGATCGGAGTACAGATCCAGCTTTGTATCTCCGACACGGAGCTTGATGACAGGGAAAAAACCTGGACTGCCCTAAATCTTCTGTACGGGAACGGTGTTCCGGAACTTAGAACGGCTCTGGACGGGCTGTCGTGGTTTCTGTCCTGCGGGGCCCCGCCCTCTCCGCAGGATGACAGCGGAAACGAAACGCCTCTGTATTCCTTCGATCATGACGCGGGGCGTATCGTTTCCGGCTTTCGGAAGACATTCGGCATTGATATCAGCCGGGAGAGGCTTCACTGGTTCGAGTTTGTTTCCATGATGGGCGATCTGAAGGACACGGCGTTTACCAGCGTTATCGATATCCGCAGCACTGACGTATCGGATGTGGACAAAAAGAAGAGGGCGGAATTTAACCGGATGAAAAAGCGGTTTGCCCTTCCTGGCCAGTCAGGCCAGTACACGGAAGAGGAGCAGGCGGAGATCGACGAATTTATGGCAATGCTGAAGTAGAAGAAACATCAGTGGTGCGGGGCCTAGCCCCTGCCCAGCCGCCGGGGGCGGAGCGTACCTTGACAACTTCATATCGAGATAGCGGAAATTTTGAGTTACATCGGTTGACCGCCGGGGCTAGGTTTCGCGGACCGAAAAGCGGATAGCCTTGCCGCCTGCCCCGGCTCAACATATAAGGCGTATGATTAGAAAGGTAGTAATCATGAAATCTGTTTATTTAATGAGATCAAACGGTGCGTATAAAATTGGCGTATCTAAGAATCCCCAAAAGAGATTACGCAACTTACGCATAGGTAACTGTTGCATCGAATTGATATATGAGAGCCAGAAAATTTATAATGCGTATTCAGTAGAAAGAGAATTGCATCGTAAATTTTCAAGTTACTATCTCGGACACGAATGGTTTGCAATTGAAGATGAAGCCAAGTTGATTGATGATGTAAAAAATTTTGTCAATAAACATGGGGTACTTAATCAAACTTCAAGTCAAAAAACCGAAACAAATGCAGATGCAGATGAATTAATCAAATGGATTTTTGAACCAACACGGAGAAAAATAGAGCAGATTGGCAAGGAAATTGAAGAAATAAACAAAGAAAATGAATTTTTAGCTAATCAGTTAATGGAATTGGGATGGACACAAGAAGAGATTGATTATCTAAAAAAAGTTGCGGAAAATTTTGTTTGAAAAAATCCGCCCCCATCGGGGGCGGGACGGATCATTGCACGCAAGGAAATAATAATAAGGAGATGAACAATCATGGATAATAAGCGGAAAAACGAAATCCTCTACAAGCAGCTGGAACTGCTTGCAGAGGCGTCAAAAGTTTGCAGGCCGGAAGATTTGCCTGAATTAACAACGGCGATGGTCATGGTTTCACAGGAGCTTTAGTTTGCGCCCTTATTAATGACTTCAAGCATGGAACGGTAAAAATCAGAAACTTGCTTGATGGCATGCTGTGTTGATTCTTCGTAGGGGTCATCACCACGGATGTGGTTGCTTGGTTTCACAGAAATGAGGCCTGCTTCCATTGCTTTTAGTGTTAGATGAAGAGCAATTTCTTTGTTTTCCATACGTATTTCCTCCTTTCCCCGGCTTGCGGCTAGATTTTATCATCTTTTGCAACTGACAGCAATACTATGTTCGCCTTGTCGTTTGGCAGCCTCCATATGCTCCGCATACACCAGCATTCTCCGCAGCACATCCCGGTCCTATAAACGCGGCTCATTCTCCACAGCCGCAACACATTATACAAAGGAGTTACATCATGAAAAACGATCTTATGATTTTCGAGCGCAAAGACCACGCTGTTGTCAGCAGCAGAGTAATCGCGGATCGATTCAACAAGCGGCACCAAGAAGTTATTTATGCAATCGAAGGAAGACCTTGCGACTGCATGGGGGCCGGTTGTAAAAAGTGCAGTTTTCGGGGATATCAGCAACTTGGCATCCTACAGGAAGATATAAACTCAAAATCGCACTTATCTAAAATGTTCATAAAATCGCATTATACTGACAGCATGAACAGGACCCAGCGCGAATATCTAATGAACCGAGACGGCTTCGCCCTTTTGGCAATGGGTTTCACCGGCAAAGAGGCGCTGAAATGGAAGCTGAAATACATCAACGCTTTCAACCAGATGGAGGCATTCATCCAGGAGCGCAGATCCTCCGAATGGCTGGTGACCCGCAAGCAGGGCAAGCTGATCCGCCGGATGGAAACCGACACCCTGGCAAATCTGGTGGATTACGCCGAGGCCCAGGGAAGCCGGAACATGCGGAAGAGGGTTTATACAATTTACTCTCAGCTCGTCAACAGCCTTGTTGGCATCCAGAGCGGGGAGCGCGAGACGGCGCCGTTCAAGACGATCTCTGTTATCGCCTTCCTGGAGGATATGATCCTCCACACGGTCGATGAAGAAATGCAGAAGAGGACCCACTACAAGGACATCTACAAAATCTGCAAGGCCAATGGGGAGCAGATCATGAGATTTGCGTACCTTCCCGCCGCGCCGAAGCTTTCAGCATAGCAGACAGCACATCCCGATCCCACAGCTCCACGCCCAGGGCCCGGGCGGGGTTAGTCTTTAAGCGGAACGCCGTTTTTATCACGGTTAATAGAACCGGCGAGGATCAAAATGCCCTCGATCAACCCCCAGGTGAACGATACCCAGGACAGCAAGCCAAAGCTTAATATAGTGATCAGCAGCTGCGCGATCGCTTTTCCGGTATACCCAAGATAAAAATTATGAATTCCAAGCGCACCCAGAAAAATCCCGAAAAGGCCGGCGGCGATCTTTGACTTCTGATCCCCATATTGCGCAGTATTGTACTGCTTCAAATATCTTTGGAAATCTATTCCACAATTCGTACAAATGACGGCTTGCGGATTTGTCCGGTTTCCACAATGAGGGCAGTATGAAAAGCCGGTTCCGGCGGCAACGCCACACTTTATACACACATGCGCATTACTGTTCATAGCTGAACCACAATTCCTGCAATACATTTTAATTTCTCTCCTTATGTATAGTTCTTACCGATTTTCAAGCTATTTCCATAGTTCTGGGAAATATGAACCAGAAAGTAATCAGGCCACTTGTAGCGCAATTGTCAGAAATGTATTAAAATTGTAGTTGCATTGGATAAGCGAATACCTCGTATCCTGCAACAGAATCGACGGTTATATCATCCGGCAACCCCATTCCAGAAACTTCAAAGCCTATTTTATCCCCAGAAGCCAAATCTTCGGTTAGAATCGTAAACATTTGACCAATTGGAGTCCCATTTGTATCCTTCAAAATAAGGACTATGTAAATCATCCCGTCTGTATCTGCACTGGTTTGGTTTTCTACACGGCCCTTCGCTCTTAAATTGTCAAACTTATCGGTTATTAATTCAACATCCGTTACAGTGTACCGAAGATTGTCAACTTTTGATTTTTTCACGTTCGGACGTGGTAACAATGTGAGAGGACCGTTGACAGGCTCATCAAGCATATCGTCCTCATACATATATCCTTTTTCGCCAGGACTGATCACATCAGGGTATGTAGAAACCATTGAGTTACTCGTAACCAATTTCCCATTTTCGTCTTCCAGATCATAGCTACCGGTAGATAAATACAAATCTGTTGTGCCAGTATTCTCAATTTCAACAATTACTTGAGCATAAGTTGTTCCGATGCTATTTGTATAGGTCCTGACATTCTGATATGTGATCTCATAAGATTTTTCATCTTTCTTTGTAACTGGTTCAGAATCCAGATCATTCATAACATCGGTTTTATTTGAGCTTTCTTCCTGGGTTCCCTTTTTTTCTGTAGATTTTTTAGGATTATCATCAGAGCTTCCGCCTCCAATAGCAGCCAAAAAGATGAACAATCCGATTAAAACTAAAAGTACCCCCAACACAATGCGAGGCTTCTGTCTACATCCGCATTTCGGGCAAACCTTTGCTTTCTTTGCAATTTCGTTCCCACATACTTTGCATTTTACCATGTTTTGATTCATAAAATCTCCCCCTATTAAATAAATCTGACCAACAGCTAACTAATCGGCACAAAGAAAACCGTAAATTTAATGCTCAAGATACCGAGAGCAAAAAGCAGTATGATTACAAAAATTACAATGAGACATCCGCTTCCGCCAGACGGTGACTGGGCAGGCTGTTGTGATCCTGCCAGAGAGCATACATCTACAGAGGTCAAAACCGCTTCGATCCCAGACAATGTTGTGCGACACATTATATTAGCATTGCTACCAGGAGCAAGCTCTAAAGCGATAGTTTTAATTTTGCATCCTATTGCACTAAAACCAATCACATGTTTGCCGGGAGAAAGGGACAACCTGGTCATCTTGCCGTTATTGAGCGTGGTTGTTTTAATGCCGTCAACGTAAATTGTGAATGCGCTTGCACAACCTGATGCTCTGGACTCTCGCATAATACCTACTTGGCAATTTGCTTGAGATTCATCTATTATGTACGATTTTTCTTGTTCCCCATTATTGCTTGCTTTTTTCTTCAAAAACCCACCTCCTTCTACAAGATACCATACTGTTAACAATTTGTACATACTTAATCAAGAGAAAATTTAAAGAGCTACTTGACAAATGTGCAAACATATTGTAAAATGAATTGTACAAACAAAAGGAGGTGTTAAATGTCCCCTAAAATAGGACGCCCAACAGAGGACCCAAAAAAGGCGCGGGTCGGTTTTCGTCTGACAGAAGATGAATCTGCGATGATTGACTATTGCTGTGAAGTTTTTGGAATCACAAAAACAGAAGTAATTAGACAAGGAATCAAAGAAATGTATCAAAAAGCCAGAGAGGAAGCCCAAAAAAAATAGAAACAACCCGCCGCCGACCAAAGCAACCGGGTTGTTTCCAAAACACCAGGAGGTCACCCCACTGGATACCTCAGTATACCACGCTGGGGGCCTCCGCGCAAGAAGAAAAAGGAGGTTTTTATGAGCGAAATCGAGAAAATGAAGAGGTACATTGAGCGGACGAAGATGGACGTAAAGAATCCACTCCAATACGCCATGAACATGAGAGAAGCCTTTGAGCTGTCGAAACAGGCGCGTGGCTGCGGCGATCTTCCCATTGAGATGATTAGCCTTGCATTCAATTACGGCAAGGCCAAAGGCTACCGTGCGGCGAAAGCGGAGAGGAGGGCGCAGGCATGACGGTGAAAGAGTTCTATTCCGTGTCTGACTTCCCGTGCTCGTTCTCCCTTGACTTGGGCAACGGCGAAGAAGTGCTGATCAGTAAAGAGGACAAGGCTTTGATCGCGGCGTTCGGCGATATTGTGATCGACCGGGTGCTGCTCCCGTCCCAGCCCTGCCGGGTCTGCGCCAAAACAACGGTAGTAAGGGAGGCGGCGGTATGAACGGTTTGAAGGTCCAGGACTTCCACGGCAAGCAGGTCATCGACAGCCGTGATGTGGCGCAGATGGTGGAGCGTGACCACAAGGAGTTGATGAAGAGCATACGCCTTTACTCCGGCTATTTAGGAGAGGGCGGAATCTCCCTCTCCGATTTCTTCATTGAGAGTACATATATCACAGCCCAGAATAAGGAAGCTCCTAACTTTTTGATTACCAAAAAGGGTTGTGATATGATTGCCAATAAAATGAACGGCAAGAAAGGCGTCCTGTTCACTGCCGCCTACGTCTCCGCCTTTGAGGAAATGCGACAGGCCCTGACCGCGCCCCGGTCCCCCGCCCTCCCAGACGGCGTGACCTTCAGCAGCGCGGTAGGCTTCATGCGGCTGACGCGCCGGGTGATGCTGGATATGGGAGCCAGCCCGTTCGATGTGGGCATGATGATCAAGCAGACCTGCGAAGCCATCAGCTTCCCCGTACCTCCCGCGCTGAACAAACAGATACAGGGCCAGCTCGATTTATTCGGCAGGCCCGGACTGGAGGCGGTGCAATGAGGATACGGCTGGAGCGGAGCGGTACCGTGTTTGAGTACGATCGTCCCCCGATGCCGGAGCACCGGTTCAAGGCTCTGTGCCTGCTGGCTGCCGGAGGCCTGTACGTTGGCCTTGTGGCTGCCGTGGCCGCGCTGTGCGGCGGCTGGGGCGTTGCGGCGATCATGGTCGTGACGCTGATCGTGCTGCTGGCTGAGTGTACGTAACAACTGAATAGATCAAAGTTCCCGCTATCTCGATATGAGGTGGCGGGAATTTTATTTTGAAAGGTGGCGAAAATATGGACGAAAACAGGGTAATTCTGCACGCTCACATTGATATGAGTGAAATGGACGAATGGACCAGAAAAGCGGAGCGGTTAAACGAACTGCTAAAAGAGGCCAACTCGTTGGCAGACGAGTTAGCCTCCAAGGGAAACATTACGCTATCTGTGGAAGTTGAAGTCGAGAGTTAAAGATGAGTCAATCATACGGATTCAGTCCAGACGGGTTCAATCAGATCATTATTTTCAACAACGAACATGACTTCAAAGAGATCGTGGCCGCCAACCCGCACATGATGGCAATCATGGGGGCTGACGACCACACAAAGAGGGAGTTCCCGGGCGTTTATATTGCAGGCGTTATGGAGGAGGCCAATTGATCCTCGGGAAAACTGATTTTCGCTATTTGGCCCGTGTATGCTTGGAAAAAAAGGATTCATCTAAAATGATATAATCGTCAACTTCCGGTATTACTTTTCGAATGTTTTGCCCATTTACGACCACAACAACGATCAATTTCCCCATATCTTTTAACTGCTTGTAAAGACTTATGTAATCTGTGTCCGCACTCACAATAAACGCAATGTCGTAAGCATTGCTGTGGGCCTTTGAAATGGCATGGATAGCAAGGTTTATATCTGTACCCTTTTCCACCTTATAGTATGTACTGCGGTCAGATATATCCATAGAAACAGTGTCATTCACCGGACGCGCAATATAGCGGCCTTCAACAACATCTAAATACTTACCGTTTTTCATTCCCTGGACCCAGCGGTAGTAATTAGCCAAATATGTATCCTTCATAAGGAAATCATCTGGCTTTGGTGCAAAAACAATGGTTTTTGTATAGCTGATGTCAGGAAGCAATGAAACGATTCCCTTAAAAACAGTATTGTAGTCAAGGTATGGGTTTCGCTGTCCTGCCTTTGCGTAGTAATCCCCAACGGCTATATTAAAGTTCATATGATCAACAAAAACCATCCCACGCAGCACAAAAGTATCCTCCCACATAAGGATTATGGGGAGATACACAAGTGCATCTCCCCATGTTCGTAGATTACGCGGAGGCAGGCTATAGAGCCATCAACCGCACTCTTATTATACCCACGTCATCCGCAAAAGTCAACAAATTGTCTATTGTACAAAACAGAGAAATTCAAGCGTTACTTGATTTCAAGATTGAAAGGCGGTGATCCACACGGCATTTGGATTTGACGGTTCTGTCCGGATCAAGGCGGACCTGAACCACAACAACTTTGACCGGGGCCTGTCCGCTATGCAGCATCAGGTGGACAAGTTCGGTTCCACACTGAAAAAGCTGGCAGGAACCGTTGCGCTGGCCTTCGGCACAGCGGCGATCATCAATTTCGGCAAGGAAAGCCTTATGCTGGCCTCCGATATCGAGGAAGTCCAGAACGTCATTGACGTGACCTTTGGCCGCGGGGCGAAGCAGATTGAGGAATTTGCAAAATCGGCAGCGGAAGCATATGGCCTTTCCGAGCTGTCAGCAAAGCAATATACCGGAACCATGGGCGCTATGCTCAAATCTTCCGGCGTCGTTACCGGTGCGGCCCAGGAGATGTCCCTGGCGCTGACCGGCTTGGCGGGGGACCTGGCATCCTTTTATAATCTGAAAACAGACGAGGCCTTTGAAAAAATCCGTTCCGGCATCAGCGGGGAGACGGAGCCGCTTAAACAATTGGGCATCAACATGAGTGTGGCGAACCTGGAGGCCTACGCCCTGACCCAGGGCATCACCAAGAGCTACGGAGCCATGTCCCAGGCGGAACAGGTGCTGCTGCGCTACAATTATCTGCTTAGCGTCACTGGGGATGCTCAGGGGGATTTCGCCCGGACCTCCGGCAGTCTGGCAAATCAGGTGCGCATTATGAGCCTGAATTTTGACCAGTTGCGCATTGCCCTGGGCAACGCCCTGATGCCCATTGCACAGGCCGTTCTTCCCGGCATCAACGCCATTATATCGGCGCTGACCAAGCTGGCCCACGTGTTTGCAAAAGTGACCGCCCTCCTGTTTGGCAAATCCACACAGGTCAAAGCAACGACCGGCGTGGAATCCTCCGCCGGAGCCGCCGCTGACGCAACGGACAAGCTGGCGGAGTCCACCGAAGGCATGGGCGAAGCGTCCAAAAAAGCGGAAGAGGACATGAAGGGCGCGCAGGCCGGATTCGATGAGCTGAACATTCTGGCTGGTAAAGCTGCTTCCGGCATGGATGATGCAGCCGGAGGAGTGGACCTGGGCGGAACGGGTGATTTTGAGATACCGGAATTTGAGGCGGATGCAGGGAATTTCGAAGAGTTTGAAAAGGAATTTGAATCGCTTGGAGAGCTGTTCGTTGATACGCTGGACAAAATGCTTGCGGCTATTCCGTCCTTCCGCGACGCGCTTCTTGATTTTGCGGACAATTTTAACGAATTCAATCAGAAGTTACACGACGCCTTCACATTCCCCGGCGTAAAGGAGCGAGTAGAAGAGCTAGGGCGGGAACTGGCGGAAGCCTTTAATGATCTTGTCAATGCCATTAATTGGGAGCTATGGGGCCGGACGCTTGGCGCGGGGCTGAACCTTGGACTTCAATTCCTGACAGAATTTCTTTACACCTTCGACTGGATCAACCTCGGAAATAAACTAGCGGAATTTATTAACGGCATTGTCTATGAAATAGACTGGTACGATTTCGGCCGGCTCCTATGGGCAAAATTCAAACTTGCCTTAGAAACCTTTGCCGGATTCATTATTGGCCTGGATATGCCCTCCCTGGCGCAAGCGGCAAGCAACATTATTATTGGCTTTTTCGATTCCATACAGGAAACCATTGCGAAAATTGATTGGGCGGAAATCGGAAAGCAGATTGCAGAGTTTTTGAACAATATTGATTGGGCAGGGATAATTTCTTCTATATCCGGCGCAATTAAGGAAATGATCCCAGCCGCATTAGATTTGATCGGCGGATTTATTCAAAACGCAGATACAGGAACGCTGATTGCCGCGTCGCTGTTCTTTGGATCGAAGCTTTTAAGCGCGCTGTTCTCTAAGGTTGTATCTCCGATAGCAAAGCAGATTGGCTCTGATCTGATCAAACAAATTGCAGAGTCAATAATGAAGGGCAATATCGGCTCCATTTTGCCTTCGATAGGAAAAATTCTTGCGCCACTGGGTTCTGCCATTACAAAAATAGCCCCTCTAATCGGGAAAATTTCCGCTGTTGCAGGCGGAGCGTTTCTTGCGATAAGCAACTTCTTGGACATGCTAAGCAACGGCTTCAGCTGGGTAAAGGAAATCCTCATGCTGCTGGGGATCGCAATAGCCGCCGTAGGTGCGGTCATACTTGGCGTTCCAGCAACGGTAGCGGCTGTTGTTGCCGCTATTGTTGCCGCCGTAGCAACGCTGGTTGTTGTCATAAAAGAGTACTGGGAAGAAATCAAACAAGCGTTTATTGGCGCATGGAACGCTATCAAAGATGCATGGAATGCCGCAGGCGAATGGTTCAACGAACATGTAATACAGCCCGTTGCAGAATTCTTTTCCAATTTGTGGGAGGACATCACAGAAGCCGCCTCAAATGCCTGGGACAGCATCCAAAACATATGGAATATTGCTTCCAGCTGGTTCAACGAAAACATCGTCGAACCGCTCAAGCAGTTTTTCTCCGAGATGTGGGAGAACATTCAGCAGCTGGCTTCTGATGCATGGGATGGCATCGTTTCGATCTGGCAGGCCGTTTCCGGCTGGTTCAACGACAACATCATTGAGCCCGTCAAAAAACTTTTTTCCGAAATGTGGGAAAACGTACAGCAATGGGCGTCTGACGCCTGGGACAAAATTGTGTCTGTATGGGACTCTGTTTCTGAATGGTTCAAAACAAAGATCGTTGATCCTGTTGGCAAGTTTTTCTCTGATATGTGGGATGGGATTAAAAACGCCGCCGCTGATGCCTGGAACAACATAAAAAGTAGTGTAACCAATTTCTGGAGCGATGTGCAGTCTTGGTGGAATACGAATGTGGCAAAATATTTCTCCCTGGAATACTGGACAAGCCTGGGCTCCAGAATGGTAAGCGGACTGCTTGAAGGACTGAAAGGTATTTTCAGCGGGATTTCAAAATGGGCGTCCGATGTATGGGATTCCATTACCGGCGTATTTTCTTCCAACAACGCCAAATCGAGCGTAAGAAACAGCGCAAGATCCTCTTCCGGATCAAGCCTTCGCATGATTCCGTCCGGCATAGAGGCGTATTCAGCAATGCGGCCCCTTCCGAAGCTTGCCAACGGCGCGGTCATCCCGCCCAACCAGCAGTTCGCCGCCATCCTGGGGGATCAGCGCAGCGGCATGAACATCGAGGCCCCGCTGTCAACGATCGAGCAGGCCCTGCAAAACGTTTTCAACAGAAACGGCGGAATGGGCGGAACGACCGATGTCAATATAACCTTCAACGGTTCTCTCGCCGAACTTGCAAGAATCCTGCAGCCTGCCATCACGGTGGAAACCAAGCGGATCGGCACTCGACTTGTGGAGGCGTATCGATGAAGAAGAGCGTATTTTCCGTAGACGGCGTGGACTATCCCGGCATATTTGTCAAATCTCCCATTCACCGGTCGTTCAACGTGCTGGACGGCGAGAACGCGGGCCGGACGCTGGACGGCAGGATGCAGCGGGATATTATCGGTACATATTATACCTACCGGCTGGAATTTGATTCCAGCTTGAGCGACCCGGCGGAATATGACGCGCTTTTTGAGGCGCTTTCCGCTCCTGTTAAAAGCCATAAAATCGTCGTTCCCTATGGGCAGGGCGTCCTTGAATTTGAGGCTTATGTCGCCAACGGGGAGGATGATCTGTCCCGCATCTACCAAAACGAATCCCGGAAGTGGGACAACCTGACGATCAACTTCGTCTCAATGGAACCCCAAAGGAGGCCGGCGGAATGAGCGTACGCATCGTCTACCAGGACATCGCCGCCGGGGCGGAGGAGGACGCCCTCGTCTCCGCCCCCGGCGCGGCGGACTTCACGGCCCCGGCCCTGCTGCCCTTCGGCGGCAGCGACGCGCCCATCGCCACCCTGGAGCCCTTCTCCTGGCTGCTGGACGGCTCCCGGGAGCTTCTGGACGGTCAGCCGCTGGCCTACTGGTCCGAAGCCATGAGCGGACCGGACGGGCGGTTCGAGACGCCGCCGGAGATATCCATCCGCTTTGACAGCCGGTACACCTCCCCGGGTCTGCTCCTGACCTTCGACCCCGCTACGGGGGACTACTGCTCCCATGTGACGGTGGAGTGGTACCGGGGGGCGAACCTCCTGAAAAAGAAGGACTTCTATCCCGCCGGGCCGGAGGCGTTCTGCGCCCAGACGGTGGAAGCGTGGGACGGGATCGTCCTGCGGCTCCGGGCCACCGGCAGGCCGTACCGGTACGCGAAGCTCCAGAAGATCCTCTTCGGCGTGGACCGGACCTTCCTCCGGAACGAGCTGCGCGGCGTCCGGGCGACCCAGGAGGTCAGCATCATCTCCGACCAGGTGGCGGTAAATACCCTGGACTTCACCCTGGACAGCAAGGCGGACATCGACTACATGTTCCAGATGAAGCAGCCGGTATCCGCCTATGACGGGGACCGTCTGGTAGGCGTGTTCTACATCGACGGCCACGACCACCGGGGGAAGGGGCTGTGGAGCATCTCCTGCAAGGACGCCATCGGAGTGCTGGACGATGACCCGTACCCGGCGCGGATGCTGTCCAGCGAACCGGCCCGGGAGCTGCTGGAGGACGTCCTGGGCGGACACTTCCGGCTGGAGCTGGACGGGGCCCTGGCGGCGGCTCCCCTCACCGGATATCTTCCCGGCGGGTCCCGGCGGCAGGCGCTGCAGCAGATCGCTTTCGCCCTGTGCGCGATGGTGGACACCAGCGGCACGGACGCGGTGCGGGTCTACAAGGACCGGGAGGAACAGCCCAGAAAGATACCCCTGCAGCGGACCTATATCAACGGGGCCGTGGACACCTCCGCCATCGTCACGGCGGTACAGGTCACGTCCCACAGCTACAGCACCTCCGGCACCGGAAACGATACGGTGGAGGTGGACGGCGTGACG
>OFHM01001688.1_pt1 | contig 13809 bp, 10 predicted proteins | sample 1521311 | NCBI WGS metagenome assembly OFHM01 (sample SAMEA3504083, study PRJEB24116) | mouse gut metagenome | biome: mouse gut; feature: mouse-associated habitat; material: faeces | place: Denmark | collected 2011 | reverse complement strand
GGCGTCCCCAGCGACATCAACGATGGCCGTATCCTGGGCGCGTACATCAGCATGATCCAGCAGGCCAAGAGCGTTCCCTGGTCCTTCGTGGAGTTCACCGAGGAGCGCACCATCGTTGAAGTGGACGCTTTCCTGCAAAACTATTTTGGTCAGTACCCCGAGTTCACCAATGCCTACCTTGCCTACTTTGACGCCATGGCGAAAACCCTGGTGGATACCCAGTGGGTTGTGAAGCTGGGCGAAAACGCGCCCGAGGGCAAGATCCATTATGTGATTGAAAAGGGCGTGTACGGATTCCGCCGCCAGAAGCCCGGTTATACCTACGCCGAGGGCGAGAAGAAGGACTGAAAATACTATTTTGATAAAGACATATTCTTTCGGCAAGTAAAGTTGAATATATTTTGAGTTTTATCCTTATCTGGTTTTATCCTTGTCCTTGTATCATTAACGCATAAACAGTCACCATGGCTTGATGCTTATGTTCCATATCAAAATAATAAAGTCGATAGAGATTAACTTTCCGATTTATATTGACAGTAGGGAAGTTGAAAAGTCAACATTAAATCCAAATATTCCGCAATCGACTAAGAATAAAGCCCGCAAAGGCTTTATTCATCCTCTAACCCCAAATTGCAATTGCGCCACAAAAAATGTTTCCTCCATCTGAAAATCCACGGTTCCGTTCATATGATCCATCATTTTACGCACACTTTTTAATCCAATCTGCGTGCTTTCTGTCTGATTGGACAAATTACTTTCTTTTACTTTGTTTTTGATAGAAACAATGAGAAATTGATCCAAAGAAGCCGAAAGGGAAACGGCTTCTTTTTTGTCCGCATATTTCATAATGTTGGAAAACAGATTATTCAATACGCGTTTTACCATTGTCTCATCCGCAGTCACTGCGGCAGAAGAAAAAATAGAAGCGTTGGAATCGGGGAACTGAAGGTCTGTTGTAAACCCTGCCAGACGCAAAAAATCGGAGTGTTCCTGCAAATCGTTCAAGAAAAACGAAACCGGAAGCGATACAAGCGAAAGGTTTTCTCCGGATTCTTCTGCTTCGTCAAAGACCAGCGCATATTCAAACATCCGGTCTGTCATTTCTTTTAAATCGTCTGTTTTGGCAATACAGCGGCTGATATATTCCGTCTGCATATCCGGATTCCGGTTGAGATTTAGAATTTCCAGATATCCTTTTAATATTGTAAGCGGCGTACGCAGATCGTGAGAGAGGGCGGCAATCAGCTCCTGATTGGATTTGTGTACTTCCTGTTCGTGCAGAAAATTTTCGCGTAGCGCAGAGCGGAGACTGTCAAGCTCTATTGCCAGAATACCGATTTCGTCGCAGCCTGCGCTTTGCACAGGGGTGGTAAGATCGCCGGAGGACATCTGCAAAATAGCATGTTCTAAACGGGCGATCGTTTTTATTTTCTTTCCGACAAAAAACAATATGACGAACAGAAACAGAAATATACACAAAAACATGCAGAATACGGCGTAAGGAACAATGAAAAAAGAGCTGTGGTAAAAGGAAACCAGTACCGAGGCATAACCGTTTTTAAACTTAATCGCGCGTTCATGGTTTTGGTTTACGTCTTCGTCAATCCATCGATAGGTCAATTGGAAGAATGTATTGAACGGCTCGCTCCAAAGCATAGCCTCCGGAAAACAGCTTGCCCTGTACAGCCCGTCTTCCAGGCCGTAGATTGAGATGCCGGTATAGTCATCTGCCAGAGAAAAGTACGGCTGAATGGCATTTACTGCGTCTTCATCGTCTTCAAAATCCGGAACATCGTATTTTTTTGCCTCTTCTATCAATTTTGTCCAGAAATCATCTTTCGGCATAGGAAAAAAGCGCAGGCTGGAAGGAAGCCGTTCTGCCAGACCGTAGTATACGCTCCATTTGTTATGCCAGAGAAAACGAAATAACGAAAGGCAGAGCGATCCTGTGACCAGGATCAGAAGAAAGAGCTTTGTGCGTATTTTGATATGGGAAATTCGTTCTTTTATAGAATGTAATCTAGTCAAAATGATACCCCTTTCCCCATGCCGTTTTAATAAAAACCGGTTTTTTTGGGTCTTTTTCTATTTTCTGGCGTAAATTGCGGATATGGACCATTACGGTGTTGTTCGCTCCGTAGTACCAGGGATCATCCCAGACGGCTTCATATAGACGCTGTGCGGAAAAAATCTGGCGGCGGTTGGATGCAAGCAGTCGCAGCATTTCATATTCCGTACTGGTCAGTTCTATTTTTTGCCCGTGCAGAAATACTTCTTCCCGTTCCGAATCGATCATCAGCCCGCGCACGGAGAGCTGTCTGACAGACGATGCCGCCGTTTGCTTTTCTTTTCCCTGATAGACGTGGTAGCGGCGGATCAAAGCTTTTGCGCGTCCGATCAGTTCCGGATAAGAAAACGGTTTTTCCAAAAAATCATCTCCTCCGCTGGAAAAACCGAGAATTTTATCGCTGTCGGTCGTTCTGGCGCTTAAAAATAGAATCGGGACATTGCTTGCTTCCCGAATACTCTGGCACGTTTCATATCCGTTCATACCCGGCATCATGATGTCAAGAATGATCAGGTCAAATGCCTGTTTTTTGATTTCTGTAAGCACGGATGTTCCGTCTTTTGCTTCCGTAACCGAAAACCCTTCTCCGGTCAACAGCACTTTAATAATTTCACGGATTTCAGGATTGTCGTCGGCAATTAAAATATGCGGGATCTCCTGTGTCATAATGATAGTCTCCTTTGTATTTTCCAGTATATTATACAAGATTTAATGAAAAATAGGAAATTCTTTAGAAACCTTAAGAAATACTTTATGGGATTTCTAAGGGAAGAAGCCTACCATAGAAGTAAAGGAGGCGCTTCTATGAAGAAAATCAGAAATAAAACTTATTTTTTCCTGCTGGGTTTGACATTGTTTATGGTATGGTTTTTGGTCGGACGTTTTGGTCTTTTTGCATCGAACGGTGACTGGTTCAGTCAGCACAGCGTAATTCCGGATCAGTTTAGGCAGCAGTTTTATGCGACGGGACAATGGTTCCCGGAGTTTGCGGCGCAACTTGGGGCAGGGCAGAATATTTACAATTATTCCTATTATGGTTTGTACAATCCTGTTATTTTGCCGTCTTACCTGCTGCCGTTTGTAAATATGGGTGATTATTTGATGGCGGTAAGTATCTTGTGCCTTGCAGCGTCGGTTCTGCTGATGTATTACTGGCTGGGCACGCATGGATTTTCCGCACAGGTGCGGCTGTCGGTTACGGTAGTATTTCTTTTGGCAGCGTCGATGATTTACCAGTCACACCGCCAGATCATGTTTGTAAACTATATGCCGTTTTTATGTATGGCTATAATCGGCGTGGATCGGTACTGGAATAAAAGAAAATACGGACTTTATCTGGCAGGCGTTTTTCTGATGATTATGACGAGTTTTTATTTTTCTATTGGAGGACTTTTGGCATTATGTCTGTACGGCGTAAGCCGATGCGAAAAACAGAGCCCTAAGAGACGTGTGTTTGGTTTTATCTTTCCGACTGCGGCAGCCGTGTGCCTTGCCGGCGTTTTGCTCGTTCCGACGGCATGCGCATTGTTTGCAAGAAACGACGGTTCCAAACAGGGGCTGTCTGTTTCGTTATTGTTTCCCGATTTTTCGCAAAGCCGGTTTGCGTATGACGGATATGGAATCGGGCTTACAATCGGAATTCTTAGCGTTTTGTTTCTCTGCCTGGCAGGTAGAAATCTTAAGGAGCGGTTTTTAGCGGCAGGGTGTTTGACCGTGATCACAATTCCGTTTTTTTCCTGGGTGTTAAACGGAGGGCTTTACGCGAGAGGGAAATCCTTAATTCCGTTTCTTCCGGTGTTCTGTTATCTGACGGCGGTTTGTCTGGAAGGGATCCGGCGGAAAGAATTTTCTAGCCGGATGTATCTGGCAGGATATTTGGCTTCTGTCACTTGGAGTGTCTGCTCGTTTTTGATCTGCGGTCATGGGAAACTGACGGAGATCTATGGGATGATGTTTGCAGAGCTGCTGCTGCTGCTTCTGTTTTTTCTGTGGTATCAAAAAAAGAGGGATCAAACAAAGAAGATGTTTCCTGTTTTTTTGCTTCCGTCGATGATTTGTCTTTTGTTATCCGCTGCAGTACAAAACGGAAACGGAACCGACCGGTTAAATGCCGATGTTTACAGGAGCGTGACGGATGATTCCTGGGGAGAGGAAATTTCTGGCGTACTGCGGCAGGAAGAGGGACTCTATCGGCTGGAACAAAGCGGCAGCCATGAGGAAAAAAAGGCAAATATCAATCGTACATGGGATGTGCGGCAGTGGTCGGTTTCATCGTATTCTTCCGCTTATCAAAAGTTATATAAAGATTTTCGGGAAAATGTGTTTCAGACAGAACAGCCTCTGCGGAACTGCCTGATGCAGTCGGTTTCGGAAAACCCGCTGTTTCAGAAATTTATGGGAGTAAAATACCGGGTGGGAGAGAATGCAGAAAAAGATACAGACGGTAAGATTTCTGTCAGCAGGCAGGAGAATGCAGCGCCGGTCATTTATGCGACGGATCAGGTGATTGCAGAAGACGCATATCGGAATATGGCGTTTCCATACAATCAGACGATATTGATGCGGTATGCGGCAGCCAAAGGCGGAACAGAGCCGGATACGCGGGAGATTACGGCATCTATGCCGGATATATGGGAGACGGAAGTTCGGATTTTGGAACATCTCGGCATACATAAAACGGATAGCGGCTATCAAATCGAAACAAAACAAAAAGTAAAAACATCGCTGGCTGTGGCAGGATCGGAAGCAGATCGAGAACGGATTTTATTTTTACAGTTTGATGTAAAAAACCGCAGGAAGAGTCAGGATGTCATCATAGAACTTGCGGGAATACGCAACAATTTAAGTGCAAAAAGCCATGTGTATTATAACGGAAATCGGACGTTTACTTATGTGATGAAGTTAAAGAAAGGGCAGAAAAAAGCGGAGCTTTTGTTTGGGGAAGGAACGTATTCGATCTCAAATATCCGAAGTTTTTTGGGAGATGCGGCTGTATTAAGCGAGGACTCCTTATACCAGTCTGCGTTTTGTCCGGACTGGAAGATGACGGAAGGCAGCCGGATCTGCGGAGATATGGACGTCGTGCGCACGGGATATCTTGTGACGTCGATTCCGTATGATCCTGGATTTGAGATTTGGATCGACGGAACGCGCACGGAAAAAGAAATCGTAAATACGGCGTTTCTCGGAGCGAAGATTTCAAAAGGTGAGCACAGGATCGAGATTGTGTATCATGCGCCCGGCGCATTCCTGGGAAAGGCAGTATCCGGAATGGCGCTTGTATGCCTGGCGGCTGCGGGAGTTTTGGAACGAAAGAAAAATTATGTGGTTTCTGCTGCATTTCGTTACAACTTTCTAACAATTTTGATGTATCATAAAAAGAAAATAAAGGCGATAGGTGGAAAATAGAAAAATGAAAGAGTAAACCGACGGTAAAAAAAAGAAATGAGACCGGAGATTTCGGATGCAAAACTCCGGTCTTTTCCTGCGTCATGCAAAATAAGAACGTTTGTTCATAATGTGCATTGACAAACATGTATGTTTGCTTTATAATGAGCAATAGAAAAAGAATTCCGGCATTTCAGCAAAATTTCAAAACAATTAATTTCATAATACAGAGAACAGATTTCCCGATTTTGTATCGGGGAATTGTTACTTTTATGTTGTGTTCGGGTTGTGATGCATATATAAAATCATACCTTTCGAACCTGTATTTTTTATACACTTTTTTAGGGAGGCGGTGATTCATTACAAGAAAATGGTAAAACACATGGAAATGTCTGAGACAGCTTTTGGATGAGAAGTCGTACGTTTGATGAAATTATGCTACAGCAAGAGGAACGCCAAAAAAGATAAGTAAAAGGAGAGGTTTGGCATGTGTCAATTTAAAAGCGGGATTATTTTAAGGAACAGAGTGGTGCTGACACCGGACGGAAATGAAAGTCATACTGATTTATTGAATCAGCTTGGAATGGAAGATAATTATATGAATGCTTCCAAAGCATTTGTAAAAGCAGAACTGATACCAAAACATGGGAACCGGGCGGCGGATGCCAGCGAATGGACGTATCGGGCAGATCAGGATATAGTACCGGACTGGTATGAAACGAACGCCGGCAGATACGAAATGGAATTTCGGAACGCCGTAAGGGACTATATGCACAAAAGAATCTGCGTCATCTGCAACCGGGCGTGGACCGTAATGAAAACGGATGAAACGGGTACATATTATCTGATGGACGGAAGCCTTGGAAAATCGGAGTTTGGTGAGTCCAATAATTATGCCGATTCCTATGTCCGCAGAAATCTCAACAACAGTGATCTTGCCAGAGATTTACGGGAAGAATTCGGAGAGAGGCTTTCGCCGATTCGGACAAATTTACTTTCATTGGACGGGTTAAAGGATTATGGAGAAGTGGATGGGGATATCCTGGCGATTCCCACGTTGGATTTATATCGGGAATGCAGGGAACATATTTTAAATTCGGATGGACGCTGGTGGCTTGCTACTCCAAACTCCACGCCATCCGGCTGCAGTTCCGGTTGTGTACATTACGTGGATGCGGGCGGAGATGTGGATTATGACTGGTGTGATGCGTTTGGAGCGGTACGGCCGTTTTTCATTCTGCCGTCATAGAGAGTGCGGGCAGGGCAGACCTTACAGAATATAAAAATTCCCCACAGGAATGGAAATACATTTCTGTGGGGATGGTTGTGTGTTTTGATTATGCGCAATCTCCCATGACAAAATAGATGAATCTGAGATAATCGCCGGTATCGGTAAGCTGAAATTCTACTTGATGATTTTTTTCTGACTCTTCTTTCATTAAACGGAACGCAGATTGATCGCTTTTTAAATTGTGAAGCGACTGGTCAGCGGAGCATAAAAGCACCGTTCCTTTGCTTTCCTCTACAAGTTTTGTAAGTTTTTCGACATCTGGATTCTGATACATCTTCACTTTTAACATTCTTTTTTCCTCCTCATTCTTCGTTTCAGCAAGAGGATACTTCCAAATTCTGGTTGAAACAATTCCATTCCCGACATATAATATAACAAAACCGCCAAATTGAAAGGAGATCTTATGGTACGCAAAGATTTCGGATTCCTGTTAAACCGGGCATCAAAAGAGCTGAAACCGCACGGAACGACGGAGTTTCCCTGCGCCGTGTATGCTTCACGACACACGGAGAGATCCAAAAATGTCATTCCCTGGCACTGGCATGAAGAGATGGAGATTATTTATATTGCAAGCGGGACATTAAGAGCCAAAGTACCTTCCCGGACATTTATTTTAGAACAAGGAGACTGTATCGTGATAAATTCAAATGTGCTGCATTTTGCCGCTGCGGAAGGCGAATGCAGCCTGCATTCGCTTGTGTTCGCTCCATCGTTGATCGGCGGAACGGAGGAATCGGTATTTACCAGAAACTATATACGCCCGCTTTTATCCTGTCCCTCTTTTTCTGGTTTCTGCTTTCCGGCATCCAAGGATGAAAGGGCGGCGGACTGGTTTTGTGAGGCGTTTACGTCTATGACGCAGAATGTACCGGGATTTGAATTTACCGTCAGGGAAAATCTGTCGCGGTTTTGTTATTCCTTGTATGAAAAATTCCAACCGCAGCTGGGCAGGTGGAATCCTGCTTTGAATCAGGATTCTCTTCGGGTAAAGAAGATGCTTGCCTATATGCATGAGAACTTTGCGGATAATATTACGCTGGCAGATATTGCGAGATCTGCGGACATCAGTGAACGGGAATGCTTGCGCTGTTTTCAAAGGACGATCCAGCTTTCACCCATGCAGTATTTGCTGAAATACCGCATCATGCAGGGGGCGGAGCTTCTGATCAGCCGTCCGGCGGACGGCGTGGCTGAAATCGCTGGTTTCTGCGGATTTGACAGTCCCAGTTATTTTACGAAAATGTTTGGCCGCTTTTATGGCTGTACGCCGCGTGAATATCGGAAATTGAATGCAGAGGGGTAGAAGATTATTGATATTTTTTTAAAATAAAAGAATTTTACTGATAAGATGAAAAATATACCGAATATGATGTACATCAGTTGTGGAAATAAGGAAAAAATTGTATAATATCACAGGTGGATTTTTAAAAGAAATGATAACAGTGTAATAAAAAATGTGAGATTAATTAAAAGGAATATAACGTATTTTACTAATTAAATAATTGTAAAGGAGGATAAATGGCAGAGTGATTTATTTTAAATGTGTGGAAGAGCAGTCAGAGAGAATTCCATCTATTATAAATACGATAGACAGATGGATACATTCTCCCGCATTAAAAAAGATTCTGGAATCATTTGGTACGGATATTCCGGATGGATTAAATATTACTGAAACAGTTCAGTGGTTATTAAATTTCAGCGATGAATGGGATTATCGAAAAAAGCAGCAGAACGCAAAGGATCAAGCAACAAAAGAAGCGGCGCGCTGGCTGTTGAATGATCATGCAGTCACAGAGTCACAGAGTAGGGCAGTATGGGAAGGAATTGCCGATTTGGGATTGCAAGGCGCTGATACGCCCGCAAGAAGCGATTATGATTATATCATTGCATTGGGAGGTGCAAGACTGTCATGTCTTTTGCGTCCGCAGTATGCCAAAAGAGTGATGGAACAATATGTATTATATCCCAAAGCCGTAGTTATGCTTTCAGGAACACGCCCGATTGCAGATTCGGAAAGAATCGTTACGGATACGTATGCCAAAGGGGCAAACACAGAGTATGATTTGATCTGCAAAGGTGCGGAACAAAGCTTCGGGGTATCTGAATTCCGAGAACAGCGTCATGATGACAGTAATCAGAATCTTTCCTGGGCAATTCGAACATATGCTAACGAATTTCCTGTGATTTCCATTGCGGGACCGTCTACGGAGCCAAACATACGTAGGGCAAATTCCGCAGATACCTATCAATTCTTTTTTGAGAAGTTCAAAATTTCAGAAGGAGAGAAGCTTCTTCTGGTTACCAGTCAGATTTATGTGCCATACCAGCAGATCGAAGCGATCCGAACCTTATCACTGCCATATGGTGTTTTGACAGAAACGATCGGATTTCCAAATGAATGGTCGGGCAATCTGCAGGGGATGCAGCAGCCTGTGAATTATTTACAGGAAATCAGATCAACGATACAGGCAATCAGCCGGTTTTTGTTGTCAATATCACAAGTGAAAGGATGAAAGAAATGATTATACCAGAAGATTTGAAACAGTTAAACAGAGGTTTTTTTGCCGAAATATCATTTGCTACAAATTGTGAGAATGTAATGAATTGTATTCCATTTATTGGAGCAGGCATGTCTGCCGATTTTGGATTTCCACTGTGGACGCAGTTGATAGCTAAGATTGCTGAAGATTTAGACAGGCAGGACATCCTAGAGGACTTAACAAACGGGAAAATGGATTTTGAACAAGCAGCCAGTGAACTATATCAGGCTGCGGGTGACAAATTCTTATTTCGTAAAATTGGGGAAAACTTATTTAACAAAAATGTAACAGATGATGAGATTGCCGGTTCCGCAGTAGAGTTGCTGCCGTATCTATTTGGAAATAGGCTGATCATTACTACGAATTACGATAACGTTTTGTCTGATGTCTATGCAAAACGTGCCGGCGGAACAGCTATGAGTGTGTTGAGTTTTCAGGATGATGTTGCTGTACAAGCGGCGCTTTTTAATATGGCTCCTGCTATTTTTAAACTACATGGAGATTTTAATATAGGCAGAGAGTATATCCTTACAAAAGAGCAGTATAACAGATATTATAACAACTGTAGTTTTAAAAGGGAATTATATCGGGTTTTAACAACCAGAAGTTTGTTTTTTTTGGGCTGCAGCTTAGAGCATGAGAGGTTTTTAGATGTATGGGGTGAGGAGATTCGCAATAACCCTCATATTCATCACTATGCGATTTTGGAAGCAGACGAAGATGAGACAAAACAAAGAGATCGTAGAGAAAGGTTTGAAGGAAAAAATATCACCGTGATTTGGTATCCGCATGGAAGACATGACAGGGTTCGTGATTTATTGGAGATAATCGGAAAAAAAGTCGGACGTTTGGATTATGATTATCCTGCTGTAGCGTATCAGCACAGTTTCGTAGAAAGAAAAGATGCATTCAGCACGGAAAATCTGATGAAAACCATTTACGGAAATTCAGAAGATGGACTGCTTTCCAGCATACAAGGAGATTTTCAAAGCAAATTTATTTATATCACTGGATTAGGAGGTATCGGAAAGACGACGCTTTTAAATCAACTTTATCATCAAATAGAAAAGAAGATAAATTCTAATGTACCGGAAGATATAAAAATTTTTCATATGGAGTTTTGCGGCGATTGGAGTACGACGCTTAAAACAAGAAAAATTAATATAAAAAGCAAACGCCGGCATTATATTTTATTTGTAGATAATTTGCCGGAAGATTGGTATGTAAAGGAAGGGGAAGAGTTTAAACAATTCGCTGGAAGATGCCAGATTTTTGCAACTTCCAGAGCGCGCATGACGGACGCAGATTTTCACTATGCCATTCCAAATACCGAACAGAGATATTACGTTGACTTAGGATGGAACTTTCCCAATCCAGAAGATTTATTTATGAAATATTTTAATCCGACGGATCCGGAGCTCTTTAAAGGGAATGCATCTATCAAAGAAATCATTCAAATTTCAGGCGGTCATACGCTGGCAATTGAAATTTTAGCAAACCATGCCAGAGAGCGGTGCAAAGGAACGAACGCGGATGGCTCTGTTGAAATCATTCAAGATTTTTTGAAAGAACTGAAAGAAAATAAATTTGATTTAAGTGAATTATGTGATATCAGAAATCTGAACAATAACAAGAATTTTTATGAAGAAATCACAGATCATCTGGCTAAGCTGGTTCAGATGGATGAATTGTCAGAAGGGGAAAAGGAATTGATGCGTACGTTTTCTTTGTTGGCAGATGCTTTGTTTCACCCGGAACATATTCAATATCAATTTCCATATGACTGTATGGATCACTTGATTCGTCTGGGTTGGATACAGGTTTATGGCGCAGACGATTATGTCATGCATGAAATTGTAAAAAAACTGGCTTATGACAGAGAAAGAAACGATGAATTCGGATATTTAAAGATACGGAACTTGGTTGCCTGTCTTGCAAGAACGCTGACAAAAAGAAATATTGAAAAGGCAGGGCGCACGGTTTTTGATGAAATGGATACGATTCATCATGCACAATCGATTTATGATTATCTTAAACGTATCTTGCCGCAGCAGGAAGACGTTGATATTTTAGATGTTTCCAATCCTTATAATGACAGTGATTTTGTCGAAATGATAAATAATCTTTTTTCCTCTTATGATGATATTGATTTAAGAGATAAAGCTTTTTTGGGTAGTCAGGAGGCGGAATTATTAAGCCGGAATACGCATGATTATGCCCTTTATACATATGCGGTATCAGCAAATAGTATAGGTTTCTTATGCGCTCATTCACAAAATAACCGTCTTCCAAATAGGGAACATTTACAGCAGGCTTTTACCTATTTAAAAAATGCGGAAAAAGCATTAGATGAGATGTTTGATCAAAGCAATAAGGAGGCAAGAATATTAAGAGGTAAAATACTTAGTAACTATGGAGCATGTTACAATGCCTGTCTGAAATTGGATACAGCATTAAAGAGAGAAAAAATACAAATGGGAGAGCCGGCTGACAAAGAGTTAGAAGATAGGATTTTACAGGATTTTCAGAATGCCGTGAAATATCATACACAATCGCTTGAATTGCGAACAAAATTGTATGATGAATATGGGGATGAAGATCTTCCTGATTTTATCTTTACCAGTAAGGAAAATATAGCAAACGATTATTTTCAATCCGGTCATCTTGCGGAAGCGGTAAATTTGCGGTTATCATTTTTGCCGGATTTTGAAAAATATTACGGGGATAAGGTACATACCAAGAAATTTGTAACATTGCGGAATCTTGGCGATACCTGCAAATATATCGTTTTAGAGTTAAAACAAAAGAAAGAGGTTTCCGGTGTTTCTCAGGAAGACTTGCCAAAATATAAAGAAATGGCAATTCAATATCTTGAAAAGGCAAAAATTATGAGACGGGCTTTGGATAATCACAAAGATATTATAGGGGAAATAGATAAGAGTTTGGAGTTACTAAGAGAACAGTGAGTATGCGTGTGAATATTTATATGAATTGAGTTTTTTATGATCATTGACAGACCTGGTAGCAGACTTTGCTGCCAGGTTTTTGTAGAATACATGTAGAACAATATTTCATTACAATTCAATTCAGAGGCGGTTTAAGTTTGGACCTATGATTTTGTGTCTGTGTTAGAGTAGCTTCTTTGTTATTTAATAAAGTCGAGTCAGAAAATACATACATAGAAAACGTTTTACTTTTTGCCTATGGGGATATGATGTATAATATGGCTGCCGTATGAGAGCTTAGTCTTGTACCCGTAGGTTGTCGGTTTTATTGCTGTTTTTTTGAAAAAAGATGGTAAATAATTTGATTGAATATTGGTATTTGAAATTGAATCAGTTTGTAAATTAGAAAATAAAATTCCGCTATTGAGGTAATTAGGGTTTTTATTAGAAAATTATGAGTTGGTCAATCTGGATATGTTATTTAAAAAAGTTCTTATATCCTACTCTTATATTCAGATAAAAAATATTTCATAAATATCCGTAGTATGCTTTGATTTGAAAAATATAAAAGGAGACTGAGAGATGGGTAAAACATTGAGAAATGTTCAAATGAAAAAAATAGAAGAATGTATGCATTGTAATCAATGTAAGAGTAAGTGCCCTTATGGATTAGATACACCAACTTTATTAGAAAAAAATTATCAAGATTATAAAGAAGTACTAGCAGGAAAACCACTATAAAAGAACAAATGTTTGCTTTTTTGAAAATTTTGTATTGAATTAAACAAAAATACATAGTAAAATAAAATTGTGTGTAAAGAAATAGAAAGAATACATAAATAAGAATTCTTGGGAGAAAGTTGTTGATAATATTTATAAAATATCAAATCTTGGAATTCATATTACGCTTAGATTTAATTTTGATAAAAGAAATATTGCCAGCATAAAAAAAGCGGTAAGTTTTTTTATAAAGAACGAGAAATGGAATGACAATATTTCAATATATTTTTATCCATTAGAACCTAATGGAAAAAGTTGTCAATTCCTATATAAAGAAAGTGAATATGAGGAGATAATGGCAGACTTATATACGCATCTTTATGCGGAAGGTTATTATAAAAATAAAAGTTATGCCTTAGATTTTCATAAACTGTCTCTGCCCTGTTACGGAGCTACTTTAGGAACTGTCGCTATAGATTATAAAGGTTTAATATATCAATGTCAACATTTATTATGTCGCGAGGAATATGCAATTGGAAATGTGTTTGATGGTATTGTAATAACGGAAAGTATTAGCAATTGGTATGATGGAACGGTTAAAGATGAATGCCAAAAATGTGATGTTCTACCTTTATGTCAAGGCGGATGTGTTACAAAACCTAAATTAGGACAAGAAAATTATGTATGTCATATGATGAAATACCGATTGCAAATACAGGAAAAACTCAAAGTCCAAAATTATATTGATAATCAGTGAGTGAGACATTTATTTTACATTGTTGATTATATAACAATCTGTTCATACCATATCACTTCTAGTACATTCCATTACCATTTTCACATTTTGGGAAACAAGTG
>OFHM01001681.1_pt1 | contig 13854 bp, 21 predicted proteins | sample 1521311 | NCBI WGS metagenome assembly OFHM01 (sample SAMEA3504083, study PRJEB24116) | mouse gut metagenome | biome: mouse gut; feature: mouse-associated habitat; material: faeces | place: Denmark | collected 2011 | reverse complement strand
TCTATTGTCACATATTTTTCCCTCACAGTCGAGGTACGCACTATCTACCGATTACTTTTCACCTTGTCAAAAGCCATTTTCTTATCATCATAACTCCTGGGATTGACTGTATCAAAAGTCCTCACCGTCATAACCCTGTTGTCATAATCTGCTGTACTATCCCAACAGTAAATAATGTTTTCTTTTTGCACGGCAACATATCTATCTTTCCCAAAAACAAAAACGCTTTCTTGATATCGTCCCGCCCGTAGTGCTCTAAGTTGTCCTCAGTATACTGTCTCCGTCCCCAAAAGTCTTTTCTCTCATACTTGACTGTTAACATAAATATCTTTCTCCCTTCTTTGTGATCAGGGTACAGCCATAATATTTGGTGACTGCACCCTATCTTTTACGGTTCCATGTTTATAATCATGCTTCATTGAGTATATACTTGACTGCCTTTTCTGCTTTGCTTGATGCAGATACAACAAATTTAACGTCATTCTTTAACACAGATAACCAGTTCTGAATATATGCGCTGCTATTACGAAAGCTCTTGGGCGTTTCAATGCCTATGATATTCAAGAGATTGGCACTTCCAATTTCGGCAACTAATTCTTCTTTGCTGTATTCATCACTGCCGAAAGCTACAAGCTTGCCTTTTCTTTCCTCTTCGCGATTGCAGCGACTTTCCTTCATGGTACTATGTACTGATTCATGAAATGCCGTGCTGTAATATTCATTTGCGCTTTTGAACTGTTCAAATAAAGGTAAATGTATCAGATCACATGCGGGAGAGTAGTAAGCCTTATTTCCCGCAATATTTTCTACTGTTATATGTTCTCTGTCCCAATAACTATGCAGGATGCTTTCCGCTTTTTCTATCGGCTCAATTTCTTTCAGGCCTGTTGTCGGTAAAGGATCCACGCCGTCAATCTGTGATATGTGAAACACGTTGAAATATCTTAATAAAGGGATCTGCTTTATTTCCTTTGAGCCGTCTTCCCTTTTCTCTTCTACAGGTTGTATCTTCCAAAATACGACTATTTCCGATTTCTCCCCCTTGCGTACATGCCCGCCCAAATCTTGCCACTGCTTAAAGGTTGCGTATTCCCCATCATGTTTCAGGAGCATTTGATTGAGAAGGGAGTAGCTTTTCTTGCTTATTCTGTTGAATGCACCGCTTTTAAGGCCTGTCCATGGCTTTTCCCAAGGGATAACGCCGTTTTCCAGCTGTTCAATAATTCTTTCCGTTACCATCTCATATACTGATTTTCCCATACCTGATTTCCTCCATAAAAAAATGCAAAGTCCTTGATAATTCAATAGACCTTGCATCCGTTATGTGGTATCTGTATTCAGTTTATAGTCACTATGCTATTTCAAGCCGTGTTTTGATTTTACGCAATTCGGTTTCAATCACCGCCACACGAATTGAAAGCATTTCTTTTTCAGTGTCGATCTTTATTGCGTCTTTCAGGTTCCTTGATAAATCAAGATGACCTTCAGCGACTCTCATGATACTTGTTCTGATTTCGTTTTCAAGAGTCAGTTTGATATCTGTAATGTCGTTTTCCAGTTTATCCAGCTTATCAAGTTTTTTGTCAGTTTCTGCAAGCTTTTCAAGTATCATATCCAATTTTTCGCTGTCTGTCATATGCTTGTACCTCCCAATGTAATTAGTATACCACACTCAGGATACAAAGTCTATTCAATTATCAAGGTACTTTGGTGATTGGTTATGAGAATATTATATAATATGGGTACCCATAATTCAAGGCGTAAAATACACAAAAATGGTACCCATAATTTGTGTATTATTATGGGTACCGTGCATTAATTATTTTTTTCTCGTTCAATTTTTTCATCAATAGCATTATTTACAAAGCTATTTAGACTCTCACCGGTTGATTTTACAAATTCCTTAATTTTTTCTTTTTTCCCGATAGGAACTCTTATTCTTAAGTCTTCATATTTAGTTTTCCTATATTCTTCTAAAGTTACACGTTCTCCATTAATTATATATGGTTTTTTTTCATCTGACATATATTGTACCCCCGTTTTTGATAGTCAAATTATTATAACATAGAATTAGTATAAAGTACATATTAATGGTACCCATAAAAACGCACAAAAACCTTGATGCTGTGGTACCCATAATTTGTGCAATATTACGTCTTGAAATATGGGTACCCATAATGTATAATAATCTCATCAATCAAACAACAACCCACAAACCAAACATAAGAAGGGAGAACCCAAACCATGATGTATAGCGAATTTTTAGAACTATCAGACAAGACCGAAAACTACATATCCTATACCGAATACACAAATGAGATTGAGCCGATTTACACCGATTGCGAATTATCCAAGGCAGATTTCATAAAACTGATGGATACAGCATTCAGCATGATCGTGTATCCGGCAGTAGAAAAGGCAATCCATAATCTGGCGGCCGACATAAAAGAAGCTTATATCAACCATGAAATCAGCATTGATGAGCAGATAGGCAAGATTGATAGGGCAGCACGAAAAGCCGCATACGAGTACATGAAAGTTTTTTCACAACTGTAAATCCCCTGATGAGTACCGGAGAATGCCGACGAAATCCCCGTAACAGGGGATCGGGATATTAAAGTTTAACCACACCACCCGGCGGGATGCGCCGGGAGAAAGAAGGGAAGATATGTTGAAAGATAAATTTTGGTTTGTAGCAACCAAGTGTCGAGCTGAACAAAACGAGGTTAAGAAAGCGAAAATCGCCAAAATCGGCGCAAAAGTCATGAGTGAAATTTGTGGGAGCGAGTGTTTTGTCCATACTTTTGCTACCATTGTGAGTGATGACATACTACTACAAAATTTCGCAATTATCCAGTACGAAAAATTGTTTTAGAAATAGCGATATTAAAGCATCAAGGCTTGCCGGTACAGCCGTAGCCTCAACGCAAGCGAGCCATTCAGGATAAACAATCCTGTAAAAATAAAAAAGCAAAGGAGATCAAGGGTATGTGTATCAGCGTAAAGGAAGTAAATGCAAAAATGGAAGAGATTCAAGAAATGAAGCGCATGAAAGAAGAGATAGAAGCCAGCATTTCTGCTTTGGAAAGAGAAGTGATTGCTTACATGACAGAAAATGAGAAGGAATGCATGACAACCAATAAGAGTGGAAAGTCGATTCTGCAGTTTATCGGCAACATGTGCAAAGCAACTTATTCAGAGCAGTCCCGTGAGACAGTGGACAAGACGGAAGTAAAGAAGCTCCTGACAGAGGATGAATACCAGAAAGTCAGCAAAGTAAGCACATACAAGGTTCTAAGGATCAGCTGAAAAGCCGTCCCGGCGGCTATAAACAGGGCTTTAAGCCGTGAGCGTCTCTGCCCGGAACAGGTAAAGGGCAGGGGTAGCCAAAAGCTAAATACCATACAAGGAGGCAGGACGAATGAAGAGGCAGACATTGACGACGGCAATAGAAACAAAAAATGGGGTAATTCACAGGATAGGGCGAGGTAGCATATATACACCGAAACCAAAATTTGGCGGTGGTTCCGTTAAGTGGTATGAGGACAAGACCCGGCAGCAGGAGAAGGGGTAATACTAGCAGGGCGGATGGATCCATTGTGTGCGGTTCGATTCCCGCACGCCCGTTTCAACAGGCCGTTGAATAAAAATTTTATTTAAGGAAGGGATGCATGATGAAAGATAATGAATTGGCAGCATTACAGCCATACTGCGAAAATGATATGCGGTTATTGAAAAAGATCTCCAATTCAATCTTTTTAAAATTCAATGAGCCGCTGCAAAATGCAGACTATGCTGATTTTTATTCCATTGCAAATGAAACGCTGTGGAAAGCATATAATGCATATAATCCTGATACAGGAATCAGTTTTGACGTGTTCTTACGTACCTGTTTAAAGAAAAAATTCATCACGGAGATCCGAAGTCGCCATAGAGATAAAAGGGCTGTGAGCCGGTATGCCGTGCCGCTGGAATCACAGAATAGGGAGGGTGAGGACAGCTGCCTGCTGGACATTATACCGTCGGATTTCGACACATTTGAGGAGGCACTAAAGGAAGAAGATGGCGGGCAGTACCAGGATAAAGTACAGCAATATATTTCCAAACTGTCCAGACAGCAAATAAACATTTTAAATTTGCTGATAGATGGCTACAAACCAAATGAGATTCAACAGATATTGGAAATATCATCACAAAGATATGCGGAAAATTTGTGGGCTATGAGAAGCTACGAGATCGTAAAAATATTATTCTAGGAGGAGCCACTATGAAAATTCGGAAACAGACCTACAGTTTGGAACAGTATTTGAAACTAATGAAAACGGAAGTAATCAGGACAGACCAGGAATGCCAGCGGCTGTCCGGACAGTGGAACGCGAACATGGTAAACGAGCTGATTTATACAGTCTTGACGGAAAATTATATCCCGCCTGTTATCCTTGGCGAGGAAACGGTAAACGGGATTACCAGGCAGTGGATCATTGACGGGCTGCAGCGTTCCAGCACACTTTCCCTTTTCCGTTATGGGAATACCAAAATTACAAAGAACCTGGATGAATACATGGTAACCTACCAGCGGAAAATCGTGGATGAAAACGGGAATGCGAAAAGGGATGAAAAAGGGGAGATTGTCTATGAGTCCCTGGAATATGATATCCGTAACAGGACTTATGAACAGCTTCCGGAGGAACTGAAGGACAGGTTCGGCGGGTACCAGGTTGAAACGGCAATCTATCAGGATTGTGATACAACGGCTATCTCAAAGCTTGTAAGGCGTTTTAACAACCACACATCCATGAATACGGCACAGAAAGCCTTTACCTATGTGGACACTTTCGCAAGGGAAATCAGGGAGATAACGGAAAATAGGTTTTTCAGGGAAGTATATTCTTCCAGCCAGAAAGGCAGGATCAATGGGACATTTGAAAGGATCAGCGGTGATATCGTTCTCCTCTGTAACTATCCCGACAAGTACAGGAAGGATACAAAGATGGGATTCAAGTGGCTGAACGAAAATGCAAGCCTCCACGATTTTGAAAGCACAAACAACCTGCTCACAAGTCTGACTGATTCCATTGAGAAGACGGACGAGGTTAAGGCTTTATTTAATGGAAAAAATACGCATATTTTCGTTGCGGCATTTAAGGCTTTTACAGAATCAGGATTGAAAGATACAGAATTCACTGGATTCCTTAAATGGTTCATAAATGGCGGGAGCCAGACAGAGATTGACGGAAAATCGTGGGATACACTGGATATAAGTCATTCAACAAGAGATTCAGCGGTAGTGCATGGAAAAATTGACTATCTGGCGGCATTGATGGGGCAGTATTTCAAAGCGGAGGAAAGAGCGGCATAAAGGGAGGGGAAAGCCTTCTTTCCCTTTTACAGGCAGAAAAGGAGAAAGTATGTATACAATATCGGATATTCTATCGGACATACAAAGAGGGGTTTTAGCCCATAACATAGTTGAATCATGTTTTTCGTATAGGTTGCTTTATTCTGTGAATGAAGGCGGCATGGGAAGGAAATGCCATGCTGATACGTCATATGATGGTCTGCGGGAAACGCTGGAAAATACTATCCGTGGGAATCTGACAATGACAAATACTGTTGTGGTTTCGGCGGTAACTATACAGAAAAACGGTGAGGTTATCCCTTTGCTGAATAGGCCGTATTCATTCAGCTTGGATGGATACTTCCAACAAATTACCGGGGAAAAGAACAGGGGACATAGAAATTCAGCCCATAAGAGAAAAAAAGCAAACTGGTGTTAATATATACCAGTCCCATAGAAAAAAGGAAAGAAGGTGGCTTTCCAGTGGAAAAAGACATTGTTAGCGGCATTAAGATGGAGAAAAAGTATGTGGATGCCATGATCGCGGACAGTCCATACGGCTATAAAATGATAGTTCCGGTATTCAATGGAGCTACTCCTTCCTATTACAAAAGCAAGGCTATAGAGACGGTGAGGGCTTTTATGGAAGCATATGTGCAGTCCTATGGCGTGGCATTGAAACCGGAAGATATCTATGCTGACGGGAACCTGTCCGTATGCCTGGACAGGAAAATTCCCGCAGAAAGGAAATACAGGCTGTACATTGTCATTATTGTGGAAGATAAATGTAGCGCGGAACCGCAGGACTACATAATAGAAATGCCAGTTCTGCCTACTGACAGACATTTTGCGGAATTCAGGCAATGCATTTTAAACGAGATGGAAGCAATGATAGGAAAACCGGAATAATTTCAGGGAATAAATAACCAGGAGGAAATTTTAGTATGGCAACGGAAAGAGAGGGGAAATGCATGGAAAATGAGATTAAGATAATTAACAGGGTTGGGAAAAGCCTGGATGTAAAGGTAAATGATATGGATGGCATCATCTGGGTGACGGTGGAATTCCCCAGGGACAGGATAAGGCTGTCTTCCTTGAAGGCGGGAGACATTTTCAGAATGGGAGAAGAGGGGTACATAGTTCTGGAACAGCTTGGGAACGGGGCAGCAGCAGTCATGGCGGGGGATGCGCTGGATGAAGAAATGGTTTTCGATCCTGTATGCAACAACTGGAAAACAAGCTATATCCGCAGGTTCCTAAACGGCGGATACATGGGGAAGTTGACGGAAGTCTTTGGGGAAGGCAACATAATAAGCCACATGGTTGACCTGCGCTCACTGGACGGGCTGAAGGATTATGGGAAATGTACTGATAAAGTCAGTCTATTGAGTATAAGGCAGTACTGGCAGTATAGGGAATACATGGGCAGTGGGCTGCACGATGTAGATGGGGATGATGGTTCATGGTGGCTGGTAACGCCGGATTCAACACTTTCCGGTGTCGGCGGCAGTGACATGCTGTATGTTGGTTCCATGGGGGATATCGGATGCGCCTCTTGTGATTTCAGCAAAGGGATCCGCCCTTATTTTGTCCTGAATGATTCAGTCCTGGTGCTGCCGGACGGGCATGTGTGCATTGGAAACGGGGCATTGGATCTGTAGGTGGCAAATGTCGGCACTGGCGGAAATTTTCTGCTGGTGCCGATTGAAAAAATAAATAATATTAAGTATAATGGAGATACCATAAAAAACACTAATGAAGACATGGTAGGCAGATTCGTGGAACTGTCATCTTCTGGAAAGGGGGTATTATGACAGCATTAAGGCAGAGTGCCATAAGGGAATTGGAAAAGATACCGGAAGACAAGATAGGTATTATCCTACAGATTATGAAAGGCGTAAGTGGCCTATATAACGACAATCAGTCAGAAAGGAAAGAAGCTTTCGCCAGGTTGGAGAAATTGCGTAGAAGGGGAACCGTTACGGATTATGATGCGGAATTGGCTTCTTATAGGGACGAAAAATATGGCAGGTAGGATTCTGGTTGATACAAATATATTATTGGACTATCTTCTGACAAGGGAACCATTTTATGAAGATGCAAAAAGATTGTCGCTGCCTGTATAGAGGGAAAGATACGAGGCTGTATTGCTGCACATTCTATCTCCAACATGTTCTATATACTAAGGAAAGACTACAGTAAAAAAGAACGTAGGGAAGCATTAGCCAGCTTGTGCCTGATTTTTGATGTAGAGGGGATAGATAAGGAAAACCTGCTTTAAGTCCTGATTTTACGGTTGAGGATATTCACAAGATCAGGGAACAGAACTATGAATGAACAAAGAATATGACAGTAGCGGAAAAAGTTGCATATTACAACAATTCTGGTAAGGAAGCCGAAAGAGAAATTGAACGGAGAAGAGGAGGAAAGCGCCAATGGATTAATTATCCGAAGGTGCTTTTTTCGTGTCCTGCTTTTGGGTACGGATATCCGCAACCAATTTTTCCAGTGAATTTTTCTTCCACTGCTGCCGGATAAACTGTAAGCGTAGTCCCTGCATCCGCCTGTCAGTGTAGTGGCCAAGCCATTCCAGGAACGGGGCTGGCATGAGCTTTTCCGGAATTTTGGATATTACGGAAAATAGAATATCCTCTGCCTTATTGTAGAGCTTATGGAAAAATTCATTGATTTTATTGCTGTCTTTTGGCTCTAAATTCATTTTTGTTATCTCCTTAAGTTGATTTTGGCTATGGAAAAATAGTATGCCTTTCTGGTTACAGTATAGGCGAAAAAAGGGAAAAAGACAATAGGCAAGAATGAGGTTGAAAATGTTGTTCAAGAAACCACCTGTTTTTGTTCGCAATGAATTATATAGAGAAATTACCTTTTAAAATATAGAATTTTGTGCACGAAAGTAAAATACCGTTTCTTTAACAATTTGATTTTTATGGAGAAATAATGAGTGCTGATGTTGTTTAGCGTTCAGAATAAGAAAGGAATGATTGTATGGAATATGGTTATGCCAGGGCATCCACAAATTCAGATAAGCAGGATATAGGCAGACAGAAAAGGGAATTAACAGCTATAGGAATCAAAGAGCATAATATCTTTTGGGAATATGAATCAGGTTCCCATGAAGACAGGGAGAAATTGCAACAGCTTCTTGAAACAGTGAAGCAGGGGGATACAATTGCCTGTACGGAAGTCAGCAGATTATCACGATCAACAAAGCAGCTATGTGAGATTTTAGAATTTGTAGAAAAAAATAAAATTAAGCTGATAGTTGGAACCTTTATTGTGGACTGTAGGAATGATGATATTGATCCTATGACAATGGGAATGTTGCGAATGATGGCGGTATTTGCTCAGATGGAAAGAGATATTACCATACAGCGAATAAAATCAGGGATGGATAATGCCAGAGCGAAGGGGAAGCATATCGGACGAAAGAAGACAACAGAGGAAGATATACCAACTTCTTTTTTTAGATACTATCCGCAATTTGCCAATGGAGGTATAAATTTGTCTGAATTTGCAAGGCTATCCAGACTTAGCAGAAATTCCATATATAAATATTTGAAGATTGTGGAGGGAAAGCATAGAGAGAAGACAATTGAAAAAAGAGGATAAAAAAGAAATAGGTGTGCAATGTTGTAATTGTGGTTCAACAGAAGAATTAGAATATCACCATATAGTTCCGGTTAGTTTGGATGGAAAGAATATTAATTCAAATATGGCATGTTTATGTTATCCGTGTCATTAATTAATACATGTTGGCGAAAGTAGACACGGATTACATAGTGCAGTAATTAAAATAGGTTTGGATGTGGCAAAATCCAAAGGTAAAAAGTTGGAGAGACCAGCTACGGGAGTGCCCAAGGAATTTATTAAGGAATACAACAAGTTCCAAGCTGGAGAATATGGAAGTATATCGGTTGTACAATTTGCAAAACTACAAGGGATAGCGGTAAGTACATACTATAAATATGCAGGAATTTTGAAAGAAAGATAAAAATGGAATATGGATATGCAAGATGCTCTATAAATGCGGAATATATAACCAGTAAGGGAAAGAAGGTGAAAAATCAAATTGTAATGAAACTACCAGAAAGAAGTATTGAAAAACTTTAAATTGATTGGAGGGAATGATATTGGATGAAGTGACGGAAAACGAATTATTCTGTAATGGGGTTGCTGTGGGTATAGGCCTGTACCAGCAGAAAGTGATTACTGCCCACAAGCGGAAGGAACCAATTAAGATTGGGGATGAACTCTATTTCCTTCAGGATGGAAGGGAAAGGCTGGAACAAATGTTGAATGAGATTTGCAGATAAGGGAAAGCAGGTGGTTATATGGCCATTCAGCCAGATAGAGGATCGCGCAACGTAAATGATTTATTCTATGAAGCGGAAAGAGACAGGATTAATTTGCTTAACCGTGAATTTTTTCAGGGCATAGAGCTTACTAAAGCAGAAAATGACGTGTTAGTTTGGCTGTGTGGTTGGGATGATTTTACGATTAATGCAATTGTGTCAGCGTTTAGAAAGGCGGTAAACAATGGGTAAGAATCCTGGAAAGGAACAAGCTGCAATAAGAGAGCGTGTGTATTGCTTCCTTGTAGAATATGTTCAGAAAAATGGCTTTTCGCCCAGTAAAAGGCAAATATGTAGTGGAACCTCTCTAAACTCTACGGAAAGCGTATATAGGCACTTACAGGCATGGAGGATGAAGGAAGGATTGAGATGAAGCAGAAAGTTCCCAGGGCGATTAAGGTGGTTGGATTTCAGTTTGTGAAGGTGGAGGAATTACATAATGGGAAAGCGTAGATTTATTGTACTGGATATACAGGCGGAGTATCCGTTAGAGAATATAAAACCATATATTTTTTATAAGATTGATTTAGAAATTAGCAGGGAGAATAAAATATACTTTAATTTTTTTATTTTGAACGGGAATTTTTATTATAAAAGAATATGTTATAGAAATGACAATAGAGACGATATTTATTATTATTGTTGTTCTGTTGAAAAGCTTAAGAAATTCATTACAAAAACAAATATTTCACAGTTTTTTTGCCGTAAGAAAAAAGTTAGTCCCGAGACAGTATATGATTTACGGGTTATGCTTATGGAATGTGGATATAAACGGGAAATAGACTTCGATGAGTTTTATGAAGCTGAATCAGAATTAAAGTCAGATTTCAGCAAGTGGCATAAATATAATGATTTTCATTTTTTATCAATATCACTGAATCCTAATGCTCATCCAGGGGATGCACAAATAGGTACAATTCCTTATGGTGCAACTATTACATTGGATATGATTTCGGACAGGCGCAAACAAAAGGTTCCGGACTGTATTAAAGAAGAAATAGCATATTGGGCAAATACTATGCTTGAAGAAAAGCTGGTAGATATTGAGAAGGTTCGTTTTTTGCTTCATGCAGAAATAGGATTTAAAGTAATTGGGACATTGTATAAAAATTGTAGGATTGAAATAATTATGGTTGATAAAAATGGAAATCAATTACATAAAGCGTATTTTTACCTTTGTGATTGTAGTAAGGAGCAGGAAGAGGCTATGGAGGAATATTTCAAAAATGAACTATTTCCGGATATGACAGTTATTCTTACGGAGGGATAGAGGGAGAGATAACAGGTTCAGTAGATAGATGCTATTTAGGCATCAAAGCTATATGTATATTTCCTATTTTGCAAGGTTATGTAAAGAATTGCGTGTCAGTGCAGATTACTTATTATTTGGTGAACGGAAGTGATGCTTCGGCATTTTTGCATAAGGTCTTTCCAGCGGGAAATTGTTTTATGCTTACTATAAATAATTGAGGCCTTGAAGAAGCTGTGCCGTTTGGTATGGCTTTTCTTTTTGAAAAATGAAGTAAAACAGATTGTTCGGAAATACGAAATGAAAGATTCGGTTTAGTGATGTGCTTGTGGTTAGAATTCCGCTAAAATTAAAGGAAAAATGGATTTTACCGTAAGGAAAAAGAATTTTCGTAATGAGGATTTTATGTAGTTCGAAATAGAAGATGATCAAGGCAGCAGTAGTGTGGAATAACGTTCATATATGACGGGAAATAAGCAGTTGGATTTTGGGGTAATGGGGTGTGGAGTGCTGGAAAGTTGATTGGATATTGAAAGATTCGGAAATACGTTGTATTATCATGGGATATTGGTATTTGGGAAAGAATGGGGAGAGATGAGAATTAAGCCTACAAAGCGTTAATATAAAAGGAAGAATGTCAGATTGTTAAAAAATTATCAATGTTCGGAATGGATAGTGGATATTAGTTTGAAAATCAAACTATTATAATATTCTCCATTTTATAATTTCGCATATTTGCATTTCCAGTATCTGCAACAATTTTTTGAAAATACTTGGAGTTTCGCATTAATTACAATTGCGATAGCCTGTAAAAGAAAATGTTAAAGGTATATATGGAATCAAGCTATTGGTTTTGATGATATGTGACGATAACATATAGAACATGGAAGAATAGGAGAGTCTTTGTTGATGAATATATTAGTGATTGGAAATGGATTTGATTTGGCACATGGATTGCCTACGAGATATACGGATTTTCTGGAATGGATCGTGGGGGAATATAAATTTTATTATATGTTAAGAAAACAAGGAGCGCAGTTAACGAATTTAATAGACCCTATTACTTTAAAGATATCTCCAGAAATAGATGGAATTGAAATACATCAACGTATAAACCATCAAGAAGAGATTTGGAATTGTATTGATAATAATGTTTGGATAGAATACTTTTTGGCTATTTATGCAGATAGAGATAATATAAGTAAGAACGGGTGGATTGATTTTGAAGGTGAAATATCCCGTGTAATTAAGTCTTTAGACGATGATATGAATACATTAAGCGGTCAACGTATAGATTTAGAAGATAAAATACAGCATATTACAAATAAGTTTCTTCGGCAAAAATGGAGTCATTGGATTTCGAAAAAAACTTATCGGGAGTTAAGAGACACATTATTGAGTGATTTAAATAATCTAATACGTGCATTTGAATTTTATTTGACGGAGTATATAGAAAAAATTGACATTACAAGTATATCACCTGATGTTAAAGAAATTGTGGCATCTACAGGCAAGCTGCATGGAGTAAAGCAGACATTATATAGTAATGTAATAAGTTTTAATTATACCAATACTTATGAAAAAATATATTGGAATGAGAAAAACTTTATGAATCGTAGGGAGATAGATTATGTTCATGGAAAGGCTAATTCTAATAATTCTGCTGAATCTAATAATATGGTGATTGGCATAGACGAATATCTTGGCAAGAAAAAAAGAAATAAATATATAGAATTCATAGCTTTTAAAAAATTTTATCAGAGGATATATAAGCAAACTGGTTGTAAGTATAAAAACTGGGTTGAAACGATCCATAAAAGTGAAGAAAATGGTAATGCATGGATTTATAGTAATGAATATTTTAAGGATAAATTTAATAACCTCTTTTTCTTTGGACATTCTTTGGATATTACTGATAAGGATGTTTTAAGGGAATTGATTTTACATGATAATGTATACACAACGATTTTCTATCATGATAAGGATGCAATGGGGCAGCAAATAGCAAATCTTGTAAAAGTTATCGGCCAAAATGAATTAATCAAAAGAACTGGTGGAAGTACAAAAACGATAGAATTTAAGCTACAAAAGCCAATGGTGCCAATCAAGGCTAATAATATATGATTTTGCCGAACAAAAATGAGGATGTCCCAATATTTCAGGAACATCCCCATTCCTAAACTTTTCACTTGAAATTACACAGTGAATCGTTTATAATCAGTGTAGAAGGTAACGGAGATATTGGAGTGTCCCCATTACCCTAGACGGAAACTTATACAAAATGATTTACAAGTTGCACAGGCTATCCCCTATTGCGAGTAGAGGATAGCCATTTTCCTACTTTTTACGGTTGTTGCGATTATCTATGTATGTCAAGGCTGCAAATACAACCAGGAGCAATGTCAATACTTCTAACGTGTCCATGATAACCCCCTTTCCGTCTCCGAAAAGGGCAACCGAGGAACTATCCCCATACTGTCTACACTGACTATGAATATTTTACCATACCGGACAAAATAAGACAATAAAAAACCTGTGAATGTTTTATGCTACAAGATATTTTTAAAGATGGAAAGTTCACAAAAAATCTGTGTGACCGAATACAACGAAAACAAGCCTTTTTTCACACTCTTATTATGCTAAAAATATTGAAAAATAAGCGTTTCTTGATAGAGACCATAGTGGAAGCATTGTTTCTACTGGCCAGCCTGATAGTATATCGGGGTGGTCTTTTTTTAGTGGATTGATTCCTGTATGGGTAAGAACCTTTTAGAATCAGGATTTACTGTTCCAGACCATTTTAACTATAGAAAAATTTTTGAGTCCATTTTATAGGACATGAATATTCTTGTGCGGTGAAACCGCATATCCGGGCTGGCGGAAACCGCCAGTCC
>OFHM01001679.1_pt1 | contig 13881 bp, 8 predicted proteins | sample 1521311 | NCBI WGS metagenome assembly OFHM01 (sample SAMEA3504083, study PRJEB24116) | mouse gut metagenome | biome: mouse gut; feature: mouse-associated habitat; material: faeces | place: Denmark | collected 2011 | reverse complement strand
TGGCCTCTGCGGCGGACACAGAGGCGCATCAGCACCATGAGAGCTGCTATGAGGACAGATTGATCTGCGAGAAGGAGGAGCATACAGAGGCTTGTTACGAAGAAAGGCAGACACTTATCTGCATGAATCAGGGAGAGGACAGCCATGTACATGTTGACAGCTGCTACGAGACGGAGCGCGTACTGATCTGCGGCCTGGAGGAGCATGTGTCGGAGCGCTATGAAAGGGTGCTGGTGTGCGGCAAGGACGATGGGAGCGCAGCAACGGATGCCGCCGCATGTGTGGACCAGCCGGATTTGGCGGATGACAGTACAGAGCTGGAATCTTCTGGCGGGGAAGCGGTTCCAGACCAGAAGCAGGAAGCTGATTCTGACGTGCCGGGAGATACGGCTCAGGCTCCAGAGGGTGTCGGGGGAACGGATTCTGCTACAGAAGAAGGCGCCGATCAGAGCCAGAAGCCGGACGAGGGCTCCGGCCAGAATCCGGAAGAGAATCCTGAGCCGGAGGAAAAGCCTGGCCAGGCTCCGGAAGAAGATTCCGGCATGGATTCCGATGACGGTAGTGAGCTGCCAGGCCCGTCTGAGGGGGCAGACGCGAATCAGCCGCCTGAAACGGACGAGTGGAAGCTGATTTGTGACAAGGAGCATGCCCACACTGAGGATTGTTATCAGCAGCTGTATTGCGGAATGATAGAACATACACATACTGGAGAATGCTATGACGAGAATGATGCTGCAATATGTGAAATGGAAGAGCATGAACACGCGGATTTATGTCTTCTTCCTATAGAAGACCAGCAGAAAATCGAGGCGCTCAATGAACAAATTGCCGCCCTGCCTGGCCTGGAAGCATTGGAAGAAATGCGGACGGGATATGAGGCCGGGGAAGTATCTGCGGACGAATATGCCGCTTTCCTTGCCGGGCTGAAGGAGCAGGCGGATACTGCGTATGAAGCGTATATGGCTTTGGACGAAGAGCTGCGCCAGTACGTAGCAGGCACAGAAAGCCTGCTGGAATTGATGGCAGCTCTGGAGACGGCAGCGGACGGACAGGATAAAGAGGACGAAGCGGAAGCGTTCGAAGGAGAATACAGAGACGACAAAGTGATAGTCAATGTGACGGCAGAACCGGGTGTCATTCCGAAAGGAGCCGAATTGTCCGTCAGGGAAGTGGCGCAGCAGGATACAGAGGCAGTCGGAAGGAATCTTGCGTCAGACCAGGCCGGAACGGCGGAAGCAGAGGAGCTGAATGAAAAATATGAAGAAGTCCGGAAAGAACTGGAGGCTTCTGTGGCAGAGGATGACACAAAAGAAATAGCAGGTTTCCTGGCATATGACATCAGTTTTCTGGTGACGGACGAAAACGGGGAGAAGAAAGAAATCGAACCTGAAGGAAACGTATCCGTGAGCATGGACTTCGTGGAGGCGTACCTTCCGGAAGGGCTTGCGGAAGGCGAAGAGGTACAGATAGACAGCATCGATGTAGTCCATATGAAAGAAGTCATCGATGAGGACACCGGCGAGGCTGTTCTAAAGGCTGAAGTGCTGGAAAGCGCGGAAGTCGTCGCCACCAATGACGCGGAACTGGAGAAAGCGGAGTTTGTCGTTGACAGCTTTTCGATTTTCACGATTTCCTGGACGGCCATGAGCGTCAGGGATGTGGCGGAAGCAGGCAATCCCATGTTTAAGATTACGTGGACGACCATGAGTGTATATAATTCATCGGAGCCTGCCAAGCCGTCAACCCCGGTGACATTGGAGCTGGGCGCATTCTGCGTAGACGCCGCCGGACGGCAGTTGGATCTGGGCGGGAAAGCGATCGGCGATATAACGATAACGGGAGCGGAAAGCAATAATAGTAATCGAGGACAATTGAGTTTAGCGGCATTGGCACCTTACTTTTCAGAGTATACCCTGGATAAGATTGTGCTGGGCGATTCCGGCACTCAGGAAATGAGCGGCAATCAGATAGGAACAATACTTGCCTTAAATAATAAGGACGCTGCCGGCAACTGGGAGAAAGTGTTACGCTGGAAGCCGGGAAACTGGGCTGGGGGAGTATGGAATGAGAATTCGGATGCAAAAAATAACAAGTGGGATTGGGGAATCAGTACCATATACTTCGTATATAAGCAAATCGAGCCGCCGTCGATTCCCACGGATCCGGAGACGGAGAAAGTGCCAGAACATGAAAAATACATCAAATATAATGGCAAGAACGACTATACCCTGACATTGAATGTCACCGGAGAGAAAGAGGTGCAGGATATAGACATCCTGCTGATAGTAGACACTTCGCACAGCATGATAAACTTAAGCGGCGTCAGTGATGAAGGACAGAGATACAATATTGTCAATAATGCTTTGCAGAAGCTGAACGAAGACCTAAAAGGCGTCGCGGCAGATAACGATCAGCTGAATATCAATGTGGGAATCGTGACCTTCGACGGCGGAGCAGGAGGAGGACGTGACAGGGAGACCAATACGCTGGCGGATGTAAGAGACTGGTATTATCTGGGAAGTGACAACACGCCGGACGCACGGGTGGAAGCACAGGTGGAAGCACAGGTGGAAGCACAGTGGAAAACCATATCCGGAACAGACGGATTTGACTTTCAGCTGACGCGGAATATGATTGAAGAGAGAAAGGGGAGCACGAACTGGCAGGCAGCATTTCGGACCGGCCAGGAAATGCTGGCGAACCGTCCCGCATCGAGTCGGAAATATGTGATATTTTTGACAGACGGAGATCCTACGACCAGGTATGCCTCAGGCAGCAGTACGATTACGGTAGGCTCCGGATGCGCCACGCATAATTTAAATGAGGGGAAATACGGCGATCCCTATGATTACAACTTTGACGCTGCCGTAAATGAATGGCAGATGTCGCCGGCATTACAGTCGGCAGCTCAGGCTTTCGTCATAGCTGTGCTTGACGAAGGGAAAGTACAGTCAGATGAAGCCACCGGAGCGATTGACACAATATGCGGTAATCTGGCTGCGGCCATTGGGGCGACAAAGTACTCCGGACAGAATCCGGACAAATTGAATGAAATATTCGGTGATATCGTAAATCAGATTCAATACTCGTCTTTTAAGGATGTGGAAATTCATGACACGTTAAGCGAATACGTGGAATTTCTGGAAGAGACACCTACATTTACGGTGACTTATCATTCCGAAGCGGAGCCTGAACCGAAGCCTTTGGTGGATGAAAATGGCGCTCCATTATATAAAGTGGAATATGACACAGAGGCAAAGACCGTTGTGCTGAAAGTATTGAATGGCGGCGAACTGGAGGATGGGGTCACATACAGCATCAGCTTCCGCGTGAAACCTACGGAAAAAGCGGTGAGGGAGTATATCCAATCAGGATATCCGCATGTGGGAGAACCTTCCACCGATGCGCCGGACAACGACACGAGTTCAGAGAAACCGGGATTTCACTCCAACTGTGAAGAAAGGGCAAAGGTATATTATAACTACAATGAAAACGGCGTAAAGACGACGACTTATCTGCAGCCCGTCGTACAGGTAGATCATTCCGGGGATGACGACATAGGAATCACGAAAGAAATGGGCGCCGCAGATCAGAACGGATACCCGATTACCATTCAGATAAAGTGCGGGAAGATTGAGAACAACATACTTGCCGGCTCCACAGGAGCCGGCTGGACAGTGACCGATGACATGGCGCCGTATACGCATTTCATTTCTTTTAAAGAGTGTACGCTGAATGGCCATCAGCTGACCCTGTCACAGGACGGAAGCCTTGTGACAGAGGATGAAAAGGGAATATTGACTACAGTAGCGACTTACTGGCCGGGAAGAGATGTGGATGTGTCGGAAGAGGATACGCCGGAAATGCTGTCGATGGCATCAAGAGGACTCATAGGCTCGGGAATGAAGCCTTCCCCGGAAGGGGACGCCACAGGGAGGATTATCTGGTATCTGAACCCTGAACTGGCGGATGTGGTGATTGACGAGGATGGAAATGGCTACTGCAGCTATTCGCTGACTTATTATGTGCACTTTTCGGACAGCGGGGAGACAGAAGTCAGGAACACCAATTCCACGACTTATATCGAGATACCGGGTGACGATGGTAGCAGCAAGTATCTGTATCCTGAGAAGATGCCGTTTTTCGTGAATATCGTCGGCAATAAGAAGAGCGCGGTCAATGATGGAGATTCCATACAGGGAGCTGCATTCAACGTATATCGGGACGCGGAAAAGACGATGCCCATTGCTCAGAATGTAAGAGCAGAGGCGGATGGACACTTTGCGTTCCAGCTGGGCCAGAGCGATTTCGTCAGCACGGATCTTCAGGATGGCCGGATAACGGTATACCTGGAAGAGACAGAGGCTCCGGCGGGATACGAACGGGACGAAGCCCTGCATCCTCTTACAGTGCAGGTGGCGAATATCACATATTTACCCGCAGATGGGCAGGAGAAAGCGAATCCCGGAATATGGGATATGCTGGGTGACCAAAAGTGGGGTTCTGTCGCCACGGACAGCGTGGCCATGGATGTGCGGCATGACCCTCACGGAATCAGCCCGGATTTTCTGGATATCACTTCCGATTCCGGGAAAATCCGACTGGAATACTACAACACGAAGCCCTGGAAACTGCTGAAGACGAGTACATCGAACCATGACAACGTTTTGGCGGGAGCGGAATTCGCCCTGTACAGGATATCGGAAGATGGCGGCGAACCAGTGCTGGCCTACACAGGAATCTCTGATGCCGACGGATATATAGACAGCTGGAAATCAGTGGAAAGCGGAGAGCAGGTGTCGTCAGCGCTCCTGGCCGCAGGCGATTATGAGCTGCGGGAGACGAAAGCCCCCGGCGGGTATGCGGTAAGCGAAGAAATCTGGCTTGTTAAGGTTTCGCAGCAGGGAAAGGTCAGCATTTCCGTGAAAGGCGGGGCATCGGTACCCGGAGAGGACGGAAGCTACCCTTTTAGAGATGAAGTCCTGTACAGCCTTCCATCCACAGGAGGCATTGGAATCTATTGGTATCTGGTCAGCGGTACGCTGCTGATGCTGGCATCGGCGCTGACCTTATATAGATGCAAAAGAAAGAGCGAGGGGGAGGTGTTGCGGAATTGAGAGAATGAGGTTCTTCTGTACCATCATTTCTTTTGAGGAACGGACGGACAGGAGCGGCACAGCTGCAACGAAACGTGCCTCTCCTGAGCCGGAGGCCTGATTCGTCAGGCAGAGCAAGGGTAACCGAAACAAAGCGCAAAATGCAAAGCAGAAAGGAAAAAGTATGAAAAAGATGAAGAAGTTTTTAGCCATGCTGCTGGCTGCAGTCATGGTCATGGGGATGTCGGTGACGGCATTGGCGACAGAAGAGGGGGAAGAGGCTCCGGATGCGAACCCGAGTTCTGCGGCAGCAAGTACCCAAACCAATGTAGTGAAAGGGTATCTTTCAGAGGAGGACCATACTACAGTGACGATTACAGGGCTGGAAGGCCTTCAGGACGGTACTGTAGTGACCTTGTATAAGATTGCCGAGGCCCTCTATGCTGGCAACGGCTTTGACCGTTATAAGTTTGCGGAGGGTACAGGTGTAACAGTGGAAAATGCACAAGCTGGCCTTACGGCTACACAGATTACTGCAATCGTGAACGGCTTGAAAGCAGCCCCTGCGACTGTGACGCCATACAAAACATATACCACGGCTGGTGAGACAACGCAAGGAACGATAAATACTGCTGCGAAGACTTATACATGTGATGTAGAAGCCGGCGTTTATATCGCCATTGTCACAGGCGCGAAGAATGCAATCTATAATCCGATTCTTTTGGCGGCCACATATGATGCAGAGGGAAAACTGGCAGGAGGCACTATAGATGCGGGAAGCAAGTATCTGTATGGCTCTACGGCAGTTGCGAAGAGCATGACGCCCGACATTGACAAGACGGTAACAGGCGGAGTGGCTGATAAGATGGAAAACGGCTCTGAGGAAGAGGACGTCACCACAGCGTCTTTAGGCACCAGGCTGACATATACCCTGACTCCGACTATGCCGGAATACCCGGTCAATTCCGTAAATAAAGCGCTTTTCATATCAGATAGCATGAGCAAAGGATTAACTTTCCTGCCGGATACGCTGAAAGTCACAGTGAACGGAACGGAATATAAGGCGGATGCTGACGGATGGTTGAAAAAGGCGGATACCGACAGCCAGGATGATTCCATCGGAAAAATCAAGATTACACCAGCGACGGAGAACAGTGGCGCCAAGTTCGTCATCAACCTGAAATACGAAAAGCTGAGAACTGGAAATGAGGATGGCTCGGTTTATGCGCCTGTAGTGACCTATGATGCGGTAATCAATGAAAACGCGGTTCATGAAAATGATAATGAGGCTTCCCTGGTATATTCCACAGATCCCAGTACCACACCTGATTGGGATAAGGATACCGTGACTCCTCCTACAGGGGAAGGATATGACCATCAGGAAGAAACGGAAACAGTTTACACCTATGAGCTGGCATTCCATAAAATTGGTGTGGATACGGATGCTGAAAAGCTGAAAGATGCGGTTTTTGGAATCTATTCCGATGCAAAATGTACAGAACTTGTCGATGTGGTAAAGACAAATACGGAAGGATACGCGGTATCCAGCCAGGTTGGAAAGGGAGATTACTATATCAAAGAGATTCAGGCGCCTGCAGGATATAGCCTCAATGACAGGGTATATAAGGTGACAGCGCAGTGGAGCACTTCAGAGACGACATTTATTGTAACGAATGTAAAAAGAGTATATACGGCTAATGTTTCCGAGGCAATCAGCTCGGTTCAGGTCGGCTGGCTGAGCGCTAAAAATGTATTCTATGGAATGGATATAACGGATACGACAGGCTTGACCGCAGCCTATATTAAGAGCGAGACAATGATGACAGACACGGATAAGGAAACTGTGGAGACCGAAGGGAAAGGGACAGTGACCGAGATAGTCGAAATCGGTGAAGATGGTACAGAAAAGCCAGTGACCGATATCCCCAATACTAAACTTGCCTCCCTTCCTTCCACCGGCGGCATCGGTACCACGATTTTCACCATCGGCGGATGTGCCATCATGATCATCGCAGCAGCTCTTTTCTTCGCTACACGCAGAAAGGCTGAGAAATAAGCGATAGTTAGCATGTCTGTGCCATAGGCGGATCACAGCCGCCTGAAAGCATCAATTTTGCCAGAAAATCTGTAATGCCGGGGCGGCATGCCCGTCCCGGCACAATGAAACTTTCCGCGGGAGAGCTGCGCAGGAGCAGAACCGGAGAGGTCAAACATAGTCCCGGTACAACCGGGAAAATACAACAACAAGGAGAGCCCGGATGAAGAACATGCTGACTAAGTTCATATTTTCACTGCTGTTCCTGGCCGGACTGTCCCTGTTGCTGTATCCTTTTGTCTCCAATAAATGGAACGACTACCGCCAGGGAGAACTGATTTCCGTTTATGAAGAGACGGTATCACGACAAAACATGACGGGAGCTATCGATTACGAGAAAGAATGGGAGAGGGCGGAGCAGTACAATGATTCGCTGAAGCCATATATCCTCCCGGATTCTTTCGCCGCTGCGGCAGACACAGAGGAGCCGGACGGGGAATATATGGCCTGCCTGAACCTGACAGGAGATGGCATGATGGGATATGTGGAGGTGCCGAAAATAGGGGTAAAGCTTCCTGTTTATCACACGACAGATGCCTCCGTGCTTCAGGTGGCGGCAGGCCATCTGGCGGGGAGCTCTCTTCCGGTGGGAGGGGCTGGGAATCATGCGGTCATCTCCGCTCACAGAGGACTGCCCAGTGCGGCATTGTTCACGGATTTGGATCAGCTGCAGGAGGGAGATGTATTTTTTCTGTATATTCTGGATGAGGCGCTCTGTTATCAGGTGGATCGGATATCTGTGGTAGAGCCTGAGGACACGGCTGATCTGATGGCTGTGGACGACATGGATTTGGTGACGCTGCTGACATGTACGCCTTATGGCGTGAACAGCCATCGGCTGTTGGTCAGGGGGGAGCGTGTTGACTACGAAGAGCTGGAGGATCAGGTGATGAACCTGGCGCATTTTTCCGGGCCCAGCCTGCGCACGAACTATGGGCTCTGGGCGGTGATAGGGCTGGCAGTGACAGGTATGTTCATTTTTGCTATGTATCTCTATGACGAGAGACGGAAAAAGGTTCCCGGGAAAGGCGCTATGAAATCAAGAAAGGCTTCTAAGCCGGAGACAGCGAAAGGGTCCGGGCATATGCAGGACCGGGAGAGCCAGGCGGGGAATGGGGCAGCAAAGAGTATTGACACCGAAGCACCGGAAAATCCGGCGGTGAAGGAATGGCGTGACGATTGGCCGGAAGGGGAACCGGAGGGCTGGCGCGATGACTGGCCGGAGGAGAGAAATGAAACGGAAACTGATTGACCTACTGTTCGCACTGATATTCCTGATAGGCTTCGGCATTTTCGCATACCCGGCTGTGTCTGACCAATGGAATGCCTATAGACAGAGCAAACTGATATCCACCTACGAAGAGGTGATGTCAGAACTGGAGCCGGAGGACTACAGCAGAGAATGGGGAACGGCCCGCGCGTTCAACGATGCCATCGCTCAGAACGATTTCACCGGCGATGCTTTCGGCAGCGGAGATACAGACATAGAGGACACGGAATATTGGAAAGTCCTGAACGCTGCAGAAAACGGAGTCATGGGCTATCTGTCCATCCCCAAGATAGATGTCCGCCTGTCCGTCTACCATGGCACCGCAGACGATATCCTCCAGACCGGCATCGGACATGTGAGCGGCACGAAGCTGCCCATAGGCGGGGATGGCACCCACAGTGTGCTGGCGGCCCACAGAGGCCTGCCCAGCGCGAAGCTGTTCACGGATTTGGATCAGATGGAGCCGGGAGACCGGTTCTACATCCACATATTAGATGAAGTGTTCGCCTATGAGGTGGATCAGATTCTGCCTATGATAGACAAGGATGACCTGGACACTCTCACCGGCGCCATGCAGGTAGTACCGGGAGAGGATTATGTGACGCTGCTGACCTGTACGCCCTATGGCGTCAACTCCCACAGACTGCTGGTCAGAGGGAGCCGCACGGCATACAACGGCGAGGAAGAAGCGGAGGAGAAGACCCCGGTGGGGAATATGGTAGAGTCCATCCAGAGCTACTATATGCTCTATCTGGTACTGATACTGGCCATGATTCTATTGATGGGCATCTTCATCATGGCAGGAAAAGGAGCAGGAAAGAAGAAAGACTCGAAACGAGGGAGGGATGAACATGCGCGTGATAAAAAGGAAGGGAAATAGGATTCTGACGGCCATCGGCGCGGCGTGTCTGGCTCTGACAGCCATCCTGTGCAATGTGCCCCGGGCGCAGGCTGCCGTACAGGTGGACATGGCGCAGACAGGCACTTTGGCCCTGAAGCTGCCGGAGGACGAAGGTTCCGCGGACATGGTCATGGACATGGCGCGAATCAAAGGGGCTGACGGCACAGCCAACGGAGAACTGGACGTACATGCATGGAAAGTGGCGGATATGCTGGAGACCGGCAGATATGAGCTTTCGGGCGAGTTCGAAGGGCTGGGCATAGAGGGCGACGCATGGAGGGAGATGTCCCTATCGGAGGAGGGCTGGAAGAATCTGGCCGCAGCCGCGATGGACCTGGTCTATGAGCTGGACGAGGACGGGAAGCCTGTAGGCGAGCCTAAGATACCTGCCGCATATGACAAGGCGGTTCATGTGGCTGAGGACGGGACCATAGCGGAACCGGAGACGTTGGCCGGGATGGAACTGGGACTGTATCTTGTGACGGTGGATACAGCCAAGAGCCCTAAATATACGTATACGTTCACGCCCATGATAGTGTCACTGCCCTGGTCCTTGTACCAATACGAGGGTGCTTCCGGGGATGATGCCTGGCAGTATGCGAGGGAGGCGTTTTTAAAGCCTGCGCAGGAGCCCCGCTACGGCAGTATAAGGATTATCAAGGAACTGACAGACTACAATGCCTCTCAGGGCGATGTGACATTCGTATTCGATGTGGTTGCCAGGGAAAGCGGAGAGGAAGACACAGAAATCGTCTACAGCAATGTAGTCTCCCTGACTTTCTCGGAAGTGGGCGTCAAAGAAGCCGTCCTGGAGCACATTCCGGCGGAGTCAGTGGTGACTGTCACGGAGGTATACAGCGGCGCAAACTGTGAACTGACAGTGTCCGACGATGAGAGCAAAACGGTGATAGCGGACGGTGAAGACGGAAATCCGGTGACATTCTATTTTGAGAATCGTTATGACGAGGATGCCAGGAGCGGTTACGGCATAGAGAATCGGTTCCGCTATGACACAGAGCGGAATACTTACCAATGGACCACGGACCGGCCCGGTATCGGGGGCGGGACAGCGGACGGAGACAAAGCAGAGGCCGGAGAGTAGGAGGTGGCAGGAATGAAACGGACTAGGAAGACAATAGGTACGGCTGCCATTGCGCTGGCGCTTGTGGCAGGGGCTTCCGCCGGCAGCGCGAAAGCCTATTTCACCACATTCGCTGCGGCGAAGGGCGGCCATCAGATTACGGTGGACACAAAGTCCCAGATTACGGAGCAGTTCTCCGACTGGACGAAGCATATCCGGCTGGCCAACACGGGAACGGCAGAGTGCTATGTCCGGGTGAAAGTATTTGCCGGCAGCACCTATCAGGTGGAATATGCCGGAAGCGCAGGATGGCATGACGGCGGTGACGGATACTGGTATTATGATGAAATCCTCCTGGTGGGAGGAAGCACGGGACAGCTGGATGTGAAGATTACGCTGCCCACTGTGACGGTGGAGAATCCGGCCATGGAGACTCCGCCGCCATATACAGAGGATTTCAATGTAGTAGTGATTCAGGAATGTACGGCGGTATTGTATACAGAGGACGGCGCTCCCTATGCGGACTGGGATGCCAGGCTGGTTACCAATGGAGACAGCTATGGATGGGAAGGAGACGAGGCAGATGAGTGACAAGAGGAAGAAAAGAAAACCCGGCTTCGTTTCCGGGACAGCAGTCCTGTTTGCGCTGGCCATAGCGCTGCTGTCTTTCAGCGCCATAGGCAGTACCCGCGCGGCGCTGACCTTCTACTCGGAGACTTACACTGCCCAGATTGACGTCCAGAGCATCGGCGTGTCCCTGCTGGAAAATGGCAAGATAGTGGGCTACCGGGACTATACCCATGCGGATAATATATGGAACCAGGCATCCGGCGAGCTGCTGGTCCTTCCTGAGGGCGAGGAGTGGCAGATAGGGAAGACCTACCCGGAAGCTTTAAGCGTCAGGAACAGCGGCTCCATTGACGAGTATGTGCGGGTGAAGGTGTACAAATACTGGGTGGATAAGGATGGGAACAAGCTCACGCATCTGTCGCCTGCCATGATAGACCTGCATCTGACGAACGACCATTGGATTGTGGACGACAGGGCGACTACCGCCAGGATGGGGGAAGGCGACCCCAGGGACGGCGAGATGATTGTACTGTATTATGACAGCCCGCTGGCAGCAGCCGGTGAGGGCGGGGTCTTCTATGAGACGGAAGCCTTCATAGATTCCGTGACCATAAAGAGCGACGTGGTGACGAAGGTGACGGAGACGCGCTCCACGGATGCCGACGGATGGACGACGGTCCATACGGTCTATGACTATGACGGAGCCTCTTTTGTGGTGGAGGCCGAGGTGGACGCGGTACAGACCCACAATGCCCGGGATGCCATCAAGAGCGCATGGGGCGTGGATGTGGAAGTGGCCGCGGACGGGACATTGCGGCTGAGATGAGAAAGATTGGCTGCCGCCCGGACGAAGCCCGGAACTGAATAGGCGGCCGGGATAGAAGATAGATGCCTGCGCGGCAGGCGGATGGGAGTTGACGGGATGAAGAAGAAATGGATGGGACTGTTGCTTGCCTGTTCCATGGTACTGGGGGACAGCGCGATGATCCGCGCGGAGGATTATAAGGGAGAAGCGGGCTGGGCGGTAGATTTCACAGGCAGCAGGATGGAGAGCAATTTCAATACCTCCGACATCAATGACGCCATATACAACCTCCAGCCGGGGGACAGCATCGACATATCGGTGGCATTGAAGAACACAGGCGCGAATGATGCGGACTGGTGGATGACCAACAAAGTGCTGCAGTCCCTGGAGGACAGCCAGCGGGTGGCGGCAAGCGGAGGCTATTCCTACATTCTGACCTATCAGCCTCCCCGGGGGGAGCTGGAGACGCTGTACAGCAGCGACACGGTGGGCGGCGAGCGCACCGGGGACATGGATGTGGGCGAGGGCCTGCACGAGGCCACGGAATCCCTCAGCGAATACTTCTATCTGGATACGCTGAAGGCCGGGGAGCAGGGGACCATTTCCCTGACCGTGGCCCTGGACGGGGAAACCCAGGGGAATACCTACCAGGATACCCTGGCGAACCTGACCATGAACTTCGCGGTGGAGGAGCGCAGGAATCCTGTGCCGGTGAATGACGGGGCAGAGGGGGAGCCGGAGGGAGAGACACCGGAGGGGGAAACGCAGACGAGACGCCCTCCGAAGACCAGCGATGACAGCAACCTGATGCTGTATGTGTGGATCTCCCTGGGCTCCGGGCTGGCGCTTCTGGCGCTTGCCCTGTACGGCCTGTATCGGGCCGGAAAGAAAGAGAAGGGGGGAGCGCAGCGATGAAAAAAGCCATGAGAGTGATTTCCGTGCTGGCGGCCTTCTGCCTGATGCTCTCCGCTTCCCTGAACTGCCTGGCGGCAGAGCGGAAGGGCTACACCTACACCGTGACCATCAGCGCAGGGAACCAGGGGACGCTTGGCACGGCTGACGGGATTTCCATATCCGTGGACGGGGGAGGGGAGTATGAAATCATGCTGGAGGACGGCGGGAAGTCCGTGAGGATCACGGGACTGACAGCCGCCAACCATGTCCGTTTCCTCAACAGCGCCGTATCCGTAGCGGAGGACAGCAAGTATTATGTCAAGGGCATCCGCATGGGCGGACGGGACGACAGCCTGGATCTGGCCTATTTCCCGGTAGAGCGGGACCAGGATTATGTGGTGAAGGACGGAGACATTATGCTGTTCCGTTTTAATGTATAGGGAGGGAGATTTTGATCATGCACAGAATGATAGATTTCCCTCATATTGGGATTCATCTGAAGTCGGTAGGCGATCATATAACAATACTTGGATTTGACATTGCGTATTACGGGATCATTATAGGTATAGGAATTCTGGCCGGAATTTTTATCGCGGCTATGGAGGCTAAGCGTACCGGACAGAATCCTGAGGATTACTATGATCTTGCCATATATGCGGTAATATTCTCTATTATCGGGGCAAGGATCTATTATGTGATCTTTTCCTGGGATATGTATAAGAGGGATCTCTTAAGTATTTTCAACATTAGGCAGGGCGGACTGGCGATCTACGGAGGCGTGATCGCTGCGGTCATAACGGTGATAGTATTCGCCCGGCTGAAGGGTTTGTCAGCACCGCTTCTGCTGGATACAGCGGGGCTTGGGCTCGTGGCAGGGCAGATGATCGGACGCTGGGGGAATTTCTTTAACCGGGCGGCATTCGGTGAATATACGGATTCGTTTCTTGCCATGAGGCTTCCGGTAGATGCGGTCAGAGGTTCAGATATTACGGAACTGATGCGCAAGCATATGGAGACGGTAGACGATGTATCTTTTATTCAGGTCCATCCGACATTTCTCTATGAGTCGCTGTGGTGCCTGTTGATACTGGTCCTGCTGCTTGTGTACCGCAGACATAAGAAATTCAACGGTGAAATGTGCCTGCTCTATTTTGGCGGTTATGGGCTGG
>OFHM01001677.1_pt1 | contig 13888 bp, 9 predicted proteins | sample 1521311 | NCBI WGS metagenome assembly OFHM01 (sample SAMEA3504083, study PRJEB24116) | mouse gut metagenome | biome: mouse gut; feature: mouse-associated habitat; material: faeces | place: Denmark | collected 2011 | reverse complement strand
GCCATAGATCATCTCAATTTTGCCATCGGAGGAGTACAGGGCGGCGCACATGAAATGCCTGGCCTTGGCGCCGTACTCAATCTCCGCCAGCGTGCCGCGGCTGGAATTTCCTTCGCCGCCCGACGCGATATGGGCGATGGACTCCGCCATGGTCAGGCGGAGGTCGATGATTGTTTCAAAATGCAGGGAAACCTGCTCGCTCATACCATCCATGTAGGCCGTGCCTATTGTTTCAATGGTGTCTTCGCTCATCTTTTTGACCGAAATCCCCAAAAAGGCAAACACAAGAATATTCAGGCAGATAATCAAGGCTATGCTGCTTTTCAGGGAGCGTAGAAAAGGCATCTTTGTTCATCTCCATTCCAGAGTGTTCGTTAGCTGTGCCGCCTGTGCGTCGGCCGGTACATCCAGGCCGTTTCATGCCCCGGTCAGTCCCGAAAACGGCTTATGATCTGAAGCATTTTTCGGATATCCACCGGCTTGGCCAGGTGGTCGTTCATCCCTGCGTCTTTGGCCAGAGCCACGTCCTCCTCAAACGTGTTGGCCGACAGGGCTATGATGGGCACGGACGCCGCGTCCGGCCGGTCCAGCCCCCGAATCACCCTAGACGCCTCGTATCCGCTCATCACCGGCATCATCAGGTCCATGAGCACGCAGTCAAAGGTCCCCGGCGCAGAGGCGGCGAAGGCGTCCACGGCGGCCTTTCCGTCGTTGGCGGTTGCCACCTCGACCCCCGCCGCTTTCAGCATGAACTCCACGATTTCGCAGTTGATTTCGTTGTCCTCCACCAGGAGGACCCGCATTCCGGCAACATTATTTGGCAAACTCCGCTCCTCATCCGCAGGCTGAATACCCCGGGCCGAATTCATTCGAATGGGCAGGGTGATTTCAACTACGCTTCCCCGGCCCAGCTGGCTGTCCACCGTAACGGTCCCTTTCAGCTGGTCGACCAATTTCTTCACAATGGACATGCCCAGCCCCACGCCCTTGTAGTGGGTCCGCGCGCCCTGGTTCTCCTGGGTAAAGGGCTCAAAAATGTGGGCCTTGAAGTCCTCGCCGATGCCGATGCCGGTATCCTCCACCACAAAACGGAAGCTGGCCGTCCCGTCCTGGCTGGACAGCTCCTCCGCCCGGACCAGGACGGAGCCCTGGGGCCGGTTATATTTCAGGGCGTTGTCGATCACGTTCATGAGGATCTGCTTCAAATACAGGGGATTGCCGATGAGCTTGCTGTGCCGCAGGCCAGCCTTCTCCAGCGCCAGCCGGACGCCCGCCTCCTCCGCCTGGGCGGACAGGACCGCGACGCAGTTTTCCAGAACCTCGTGGAGGTCGAAGGGCTCCTCCGCGGCGGCGGGCCGGCCGCTTTCCAGCCGGCTCACCTGGAGCACGTCGTCAACCAGGGACAGCAGGTGTTCCGCCGACACCTTGATTTTTTCCCGGCAGTCCCTCTGCCGCTCCGGGTCGTCCTGGGTCCTCTCCTGGATGGCCAGCATGCCCATGATCCCGTTGATGGGGGTGCGCAGGTCGTGGGACATGTGGGAGAGGAATTCGCTCTTGGCGGAATTGGCCCGCCGCACTTTCTCCAGGAGCTCCATGATGACCTGCTCCTGCTTTTTCCGGTTCACCATCACTTCCGTGATGTCCTGATGGTATCCGTTGAGGCAGACGCCGGGCTTTTTGAATTCTTTGTCCCGCATGCCGCCGCAGCGGACATAGATTTTCCCCAGCGTGGGATGGTTCCATGGATACGCCACCTCGGAGCGCCCGGTTTCCAGAATCTCCTGCACCGCTTTCCGGACCATCTCCACGTAGTCCGGCTCGATGTTCCCGAACCAGCGGCGGTAGCAGGCCTCCGGCTCCGTATCCTCCTCCACCCCCAACAGCATCCGCATGGTCCTGTCCGCATACATCCTGGGTTCGCAGCCCTCCTCCAGCTCCATGGACCAGATGCCGGTCCTGCCGCCCTCCAGGATGTCCTCCAGGCTCTGCCTGGCCTCCAGCCGGTACCTTTCCTCCTGCTCCACCACGGCATTGATGTCACGGAAGGCAAATATCGCGCTCTGTTCCTGCGCCTCCCGCCCAGTGACGGAGAAGTGGATTTCCAGGTTCTTGAGCCCTTTGGGATTGTCCTTCACCTGGTAGCGGACATAGAATTTCTTCTTCATCTCCAGCTGCGCCAGGATGTACTCTTTTTTCGTCACCATGCGGAGCCGCTCCTGATCCCGGGGCGTCACATACCGGGAGATGTAGCTTTCCATGGCCGTCTCATAACCATCCGCGAAATTGATGGGCTGGTTCTCCCCCCGGAATTCGTTCTCCCGGTAAATCCGGCATGTGTCCGCGGCAAAGTCCGCCTCATAGATGCCCAGATAGTCCACGTTGAGGGCATAGAGGACATCATGGCTGCGCTTCTCAAGCTCCCTGACCAGGTTGCGCCGCCGCAGGGAGGAGACGATGAAATAGGCCGCGGTCTGAAGCATGTTCGAGGTGTACTCCAGGGACTTCACCGGGGGATTGTCCACGCCATAGAAGCCTATAATCCTGTCTTCATCATACAGCGGGACCACTACAAGAGAACGGATGTTCTGTGCTTTCAGATTTTCGTATTGCAGAGGGTCGCTATGCCTGATTTCCTCCAGGCTGTTGATGACGATATATCTGCCCACGCTGAACTTCCGGTACCAGCTGGCGCAGACCTGCGGGGGGACATTCTGAAGGTTTTCCTTCTCCGGCCGCACCCCTTCCGCCGCCCACTCATAGGTATTGTCGTCGCCCCCCGCGGGATTGCGCTCGAAGATGTAAGTCCGCTCTCCCTCCAGGGCCTTTCCCAGATATTCCAGGAACACCTCCAAAGTCCTGTCCGGCGACTCTTCCAGAAGGGCCGCCCTTAGACCTTCGTTGATGACGGCTTCCAGGTTCTGGACGTTGCGCACTATGCTCTTGTGCTGTTCCTGGCTGCTGATGTCCAGCGCCATCTCCAGGCGGTAGCGTTTCCCATTCTCCTCCAGAATCGCGCTCCTGAGCAGGAAATGCCTGTTCATCTGCTGGTGGAAATGCCGCTGCTCAAAGTAGCCCTCTCCGGGTCCGCATCCGTTACAGAACGAGCATGGGACGGCGCTGCCGCGCAGGACCCGGTAGCAGGGCTGCCCTTTGACTTCCGCCAGGGAGCAGATGCCGAAGACGTCCATGGCCCTTTTGTTCATATAGACCAGTTCATGGACCGCTATGTCTGCCACGTAGACGATTTCGTTTATATTATCAAAAAATCCCCCTAGATTCCCCATAAAGTCGCCCTCCCTGTCCTATGACGTCCTGAAGCCTGCCTGCGGAACCCCATGACGCGGCAACCCCATCTACGTCCTGCCACAGAATGCCTGTGCCGCGCCCTGCGGCAGCGGCCCTGGAATGCCCCTCGGCCATCCATTGCGCCTGGCGGTTCCGCGTATGTGCAGCCGCGAGCTCCGGGACTGTCCGGCAATGGGTCAAGACCCCTGGGAGCTTCCCGCCGTATCTGTCAAGAATCGCAGCTTTGGAGGTCAGTATAACATAATACGGCCAAAAAGTCCACTTTTCCAAAAGCCTAATATACGCCAATTCCTTAAAATAGCCATGCCCGTCTCTCCGGGCTGTGCGACTGGGATTTCCCTGAGGATGCCGTCTCCCCCCTGTGGGTGGAGCGCATGATGTGCCACGGCGACGCCATGGACTGCCTTTCCGGCGGACGCTTCCATGCCGCCAGGTACCAGCGCAGGCCGGCAGAGCAGCATCCGGCCAGGGTCAGCGGGCATATGCCGGCATCTGTCAAAGGGCAGACGCTTTTTAAGAATGAGATGCATGACCAGGGCGGGGCTTTCGCCCCGCCCTCTCTGTCCTGTTTTCCCCGGAATCCGTCTCACTCCTCTGTCCCCGCGTCACAGACCCGCCACTTTCCGTCCCCTCCTGACATAGAAATCGCGGCAAGCCCCTTCCCTCTGCCGGCCGGGGTTCCCTCTTTCTCCTATATACAGTATGCCATTGATACCCGGCACTGTCAAGCTGCTCCGCTTTTCATCCTTGCTTTTCATCCAAATCGGCAGCGCCCGGAGATTCTCCCTTGACCGCCGCCAGCCAGAAGCCGAGAGCCTGGGAATCGGTTCCCGGTCAGAGCCGGCACCGGAACATCCCCGTGGACTTGTGGATGAAAATCGCCCCTTCCCTGTCCATCCGCTTCCGGAGAAGACTGCGGAATTCCTCTGCCCTCTGCTCCAGGATGCAGGCGGCATTGCCGGGATAGGATGACACATAGCCGCAGATTGCCTCTATGTCGTCCACAATCAGGTCATTGTCCTGATCCATCCGCTCTACCTGTGGGAAGAAGGCCTGCAGCTGGGGCCCGGCGTTCTCCAGCCGGAAGGCCTTGGTGATGCTCTCGAAGGGCATCTCGATCCGGGCATCGAAGGCCGCCACGAGTTCGTGCAGTTCCCGCATATGGCCGTCGCCTATGGTGGAGCACAAAAATCTGCCCGTAGACTTCAGGCCATGTGCGATTTCCCGGAGACAGGCCTCTCTGCGCTTTACATGGTACAGCATGTGGTTGGCGACGATGCAGTCATATCTTTCCTTCTCCAGTTCCAGGCTGTCCGCGTCACAGATTCGGTATTCTATTTTTATCTGTTTTTCATCTAATGTTTTTCGGAAAACAGATAAGTTTTCCTTTGCTTTCTCAAGCATGCCCGCAGACCGGTCAGTCAGCGTCAGGCGCAGTCCCGGCGGCAGCCTGTGGACGTTCATCTGCCACAGCAGCCCTGTCCCGCAGCCCAGTTCCAGGACATCCTCATTCTCCCCAAGCTCCAGCCGCTCATAGACCCATTCCATCCACCCCTGGGGGCTGGTGCTGTAGTCATGGAGCCGGATGCGCTTCTCCAGGTTGCCCGATGTCCTGTACTGCTCCTGTATCTTCTCTTCCTCTGTGAGCAGGTTCAGCAGCCGGATCAGGAAGCCCAGTTTGTCGCTCTCCCTGCTGTTCTCCATCATCTCCATGGCGGAGAGGATTTCTTCCAGCTGGCGCTTTTTCTGCAGCAGAAGCTCCTTCTGCTCCGTCAGCTGCTGCTCCATGCTCCGGGAGGACATGATCTCCTCGATTTTCTGGAGGGAGAAACCCAGGTACTTCAGCGTCAGGATGCGCTGGAGCACGGCCAGGGAGTCCTGATTGTAGTACCTGTATCCCGCCTCCGAATGGGAAACGGGCTTCAGCAGGCCTTTTGCGTCATAAAAGCGTATGGTGCGCAGGGATACCCCGGCGATTCTGGCGATTTCACCCGCGGTGTATAAGATTTCTTTCATGTTAGGCTTGTCTCCTTTTTCTGCTTCTTCTTTCATGTAGCTGATAACTATCATACGGGATGACGTAAGGGAACTGTCAAGAGGGTTTTTAAAATTTGCCAAAAATCTCCGTTAACCAATGTCCCGAATCTGGTACTATATAAGCGAAAGCTTTCAAAATACGACATTGGGTCCTGGCCAACACACGAAAAATATAGAAAGAAGGAAGCATTATGAAAAGAGAATTTGGAGAAAAGAGTTACCGTCCGGTAAAATTTGAATTCAGCGCCGTTTTTTTCGGCAGCGCCAACATGGAATATCAGAATCTGTTCAACAGGAAGCTTCCCGGCAATATCCTGGCGAGCGCCTACCGCACTCCTATGACCGTCCACCAGCTTGCCGTGGAGCTGGGCGTGGCTTCGGCATATCTGGAGGATGAAATCGCCGTCTTGGAAAAATACAATCTGCTCACGGCTCTGCCAGGCGGCAAGTACCGGACACGGCTGATCATATTTACGGAAGAAATCATGAATGAATTTTATCAAAAGGCGGAACAGGGCATTGCCCCAGAGGTGAAGAACATCCTTGCGGATACCGCGAAAAAGCTGCCACGGCTGCGGGAACTGCAGTTCATCGGTTCCGGGCTGGACGACAATTCCCTTCTGTGGGATCTGCTCTTCGAAATGATCCGGGAAGGGTGGATGCTTTCCAAAGCAGTGCAGAAGGAAATTTCTGATACCCATAGCCTTTACAGCGGTCTTAACGGTATTTGCTATGGACATACTTATGAGGTTCCAAGTGACTGCGTATACAAACTCCCCTCCTGTGCCGGATACTGCCAGGTCGGGGGCTGCTATGCCGCATCCTATGCAGATTTCGGTATTCTGCCTGACAAGAACCGCTATACTTCCCATATGGAAGAGGTGAAGGCCAGCCTGGATGCCATGCTGTCCGGCGAAGCCGATGCGCTTCTCCCCGTCGTCACCAAAGAGCAGAAGGGCGCTGCTCTGGAAATCCTTCAGGAAGAGATATCTGCTTTTGCCAGCCTGTTTGACACGCTGTGCGGCTGCGCCCGTTCTATCCTGCAGGCCCATGCGCCCGAAAGCGTGAGCGCGCTCATCGACCCTGTGCTGGCCAACGTGCTGTTTTTCAAAACGGTAAGTCTCTTTGGTGTCTGCGCCGTCAGGACAGAAGCATTGACCATTCCCGAAGACGAACGTCTGCTGGGCGGGATGATTTATGCCACTGAGTGAGATTTCAGATCCGGCATCGGAACCTCTGTCTGTACATGGGGCGCAAGCGGCAGCTGTTGTCTGCCATTTGCGTCCCCTCGCATTTCTATCACGTTCAGCCCCAGGCGGCGCGATAACTCCCTTTTCGGTAAAACTGTTCCTCAAAGCATATATTCGGCTTTTTCTTCGCCATCATAATCCAGAAGATTTCTTTTTCTGTTTTCCTCCGGGCAAAAAAAAGGAATACTCTCTCGAAATAGATTGTCTGTAATATCGGGTAATATATTTCCGCATTTGCATATTATTTTTGACATAATCTCTATCTCCCCGGATCCTGAGTTATATGCTTGATTATAAAATATATGTCTGCCGTTTGCAATGCATATTTATAAGGCCGCTTTTCCAAAGCCTTCCAAAAACTGTGGCACAATAAAATTCATGTATCCAAAACAAAAAAGACATGGTATGATAGAAGGTAATGACAGGCTCATCTAAGAAACCTGAAAGGAAATAAGGCTATAGCATTGGCACAGGTAAGGACTTATACAGAAGAAGACTATTACAATCTGCCGGAGGATATCCGGGCTGAGCTGGTGAACGGGCAGCTTTATTACATGGCCGCGCCCAGCAGAATCCACCAGAAAATACTCAATTTCCTGAACACGGAAATCAACCTCTATATCCGCTCTAAGAAAGGCTCCTGTGAAGTCTATCCGGCCCCTTTTGCCGTCAGGCTGTTTGCAGACGACGACAAGACTGTAGTGGAGCCGGACATCAGCGTGATCTGTGACCTGGACAAGCTGACTGACCGGGGGTGCACCGGAGCACCCGACTGGGTCATCGAAATCGTCTCCCCAAGCACTTCCAGCCACGACTACGTGCGCAAGCTGAATCTATACATGGATGCCGGCGTAAGAGAATATTGGATTGTTGACCCTCAAAAAACTTCCGTCTATGTGTATCATCTGGAAGAGACAAAATTCGAGACCGCGGCATACACTTTCCGGGACAGAATCAAAGCCAACATCTATGATGATTTATGGATTGACTTCCATGGATTTGAGGGATAGGCAATGCGCCGGATGCATGGCCGCAGCTTGCCAGACCGCTCCATCCATATCTGAAAGCGATATCCTCCAGTCCCTCTTTGATTTCCTGTCTGCTTTCTTCATTGGAACCGCGCTCACCAGCGAAAGCTTTCGGGAACATGGCGCCAAATTCCATCGCTGGTGAGCATAAAAAACAAATCAGGAGGAAACCCCATGCTAATCCGCCAATATGTTCCGTCAGATTGCAGAGAACTGACAGAGCTTTTCTACAATACCGTACATCAGGTCAACGCAAAAGACTACACAAAGGAGCAGCTGGATGCCTGGGCTTCCGGGAAGGTGGATCTGCATCAGTGGAACCGGTCTCTCCAGGAGCACTGCAGCGTGGTGGCAGTCGAAAACGAAGTGATACCGCAAAAGCAGTGGTCGGGCGGCTTCGGGCGGACGGTTTCCCTTACATCACCGCCACCCATGACATCAACAATCCCCGAAGCGGCAACGTGATGCGGCAGCTAGGCATGCAGTACCGGTATTCCTATGAAGAACAGTGGCAGCCCAAAAAACTCTTGGTCACTTTCCGGATGTACCAGCTGAACCTGAATTGTGACGAAAACTGGGTATACCGGAAATACTGGGAAGCATCAAAGGTGCATTTCGTGGAGCCTAACCTTCTTCCTTCTGATAAAGGGACGCCTGATTACGGAACAATTCCGAATACAGGCCGCATTTCTGCATCAGTTCGGAATGGGAGCCATCTTCCACTATATTCCCTTTGGAGAACACGAGGATGCGGTTGGCGAACTTACAGCTTCCCAGTCTGTGGGAGACGAAAAACGATATGGCGCCCTGGGTAATCAGGTCGTATTTCTGGTACAGTTCATATTCAATTCTAGGATCCAGGGCGGCCGTGGGTTCGTCCAGAATCTTGACTTTGCTGACCCTGTGCAGTGAGCGGGCGATGGCGATCTGCTGCCCTTCTCCCCCGCTGGGCTCGATTCCGCGGTCGTCAAATATCCGGTATACATTGGTATCGAAATGCTGCGGGTACTGGTTGATGACCTTGTCCAGCAGGCCGATTTCCGACAGCTCCTGGACAAAGCTTTCCTCCATCTTCTCCTGGTCGCTCATGGTGATGTTCTCCTCTATGGTGGCGGCGAACAGGGAGTAGTCCTGAAAAGCCGCGGAGAACAGGCCGATGTAATCCTCGTAGGAATACTCCCTGATGTCCACGCCGTTCACCAGAATCGTCCCCTCGGTAGGGTCATACAGGCGCATCAGCAGCTTGATGAAAGTGGATTTTCCGCTTCCGTTCTCCCCCACGATGGCAATCCGGTCAGCGCTGTCCAGCTTGAGATTTATGTTTTCCAGCGCATAGGTGTCCGATGTGCCGTATCGGAAGGAGACATTCCGAAATTCTATGGAAAGGGGCCTGGAGCAGTCCACGACCCTGCCGGAACCGGACTGCATCTTGGGAATATTCATGTAATCCCTGAAATCCTGGAAATACATATCGAAGGAATGCACATATACAATCTTGTCCAGGATGGCGCCCATAATCTGGGCATAGCTGGTCAGCGCCGAGATATAGAGCGTAAAGTCGCCCACGGAGATGGTTCCCCTGACCAACATGGAGATCACGAAGAAATAGCCCAGTCCAATCTGTATGACATAGAACAGGTTCGACAAGGTCTCGCTTAGGACATGCCTTCCCCGGATTCTGGCATAGAATCTGACATTCGCGTCATAATGGTTCCTCATTTTGCGCAGCAGCGTGGGCTTGTAGGAGAAGACGCGGATATCCTTCATATATTTATGGTCGGAAATGATATTGGTATAGTAGTGGGTCTTCCGCTCATGCTTGATCTTCTCGTCCTGATCCTGCTTCTCTTTTTTCTTGATGCTGCCGCCCACCCGGAAGGAGATAAGCGTGAACAGCAGATTGACGGCCACCACCAGGGGGCTGAATTTATAAATGATGTAAATGTAGCTGATGGCCGTAATGGAATGCTGGATAATCTGCATGGAACAGGTGAATATGTAGCCGAAGCCCCAGCCGCCTGCATAGATATAATTTTTCGCCTTCTCGCTCTGCTCCTGAAAAGCGTTCGACTCCAGCATGTCAAGATCCGCGTCCATCAGCCTTTCGCTCATGTCCATCTGGAAGTCCGAGAACAGCCTGGAGGAATAGTTGCCGGCTCCATATCCCACCCAGGAGGTGCCGATATTCAGAATCAGGAAGCTCGCCACATATAACAGGACGAACAGAATGGCCTCCTCTTCAAAGCCGTCCGCCGCCGTATCCAGGATCAATTTGGGGATATAAATCAGCAGCACCGGGCTCAGGGCGCTCATCACTGTGGACAGGACGCTTAATAGGATGTATTTGGGCTGTTTTCTCAGCGCGTATTTGAAAAAATAGAGAAATCCTTTCATTTTTCTTTCCTTTCTTTGACATAAACTTTAACAGGATTTTTCACCCGTTCTCCACTGAATATACTATATTCCATACACAAACCCGCCCAGGGGCCAATCATCCTCAGAGATTGTCAGCGCCCCCGACTTGACCGCAAAGCTCCCGATCAGACCCACCGTGATAAAAAGCAGCACATTTGCCGTGACCGGTCCCACGATTTCCCTTATGGACTCAGGGGCATGAATCTGCATGATGGAAAGGGCACAGCCGTACAGCGATTCATACAGCCTGGCGAAAGACGCGATCTCTTCCCGGAGGATTTCCGACACTTCTTCCATCTGCTCTTTGTCAAAGACGGGAGCCATCGCTTCCGTCTCCCCGGCCAGCACAGAATCCAGGCTGTGGATGATTTCGTTTCTATGGGATGAGAAACGGTTCTTCGCGGGCAGAACGCAGTAATCTGCATAACAGGCCGCATAGTCGGAACGTAAACCGGCGTATCCGGCGAAAGCCCTTGTCTCGTATGGACGGTTCATGCCCATCCTATAGGTGCTTCCATAGCAGATAACGCCCTTGCTGTAGAGGCCGGTGTCCGGAAGCGTCTCTTCCCGACCGGCCATGAAGAGCCCCCAGCCTTTCCTGGTCATCTCGAACAGCAGCGCCCACAGGAGACGGTTGTCCTCCAGGTCGGAACCGGCGAACCTAAGTTCCCGCAGCTTTGGCAGCTTTTTCGCCACATCCTCCAGGACTTCTTTTACATCCCGCATAACGGACTTCTCCGCTGTCCGGAAGAACTCTTCCATATATTCTTCCGTGAGGATGACCAGGCGGGCCTGGTATCTGCCGCCGGGCAGCGCAGTGAGCAGACGGTACCGTTCCAACAGGGCGATTTCGTCCTCTAAGTATACGCTGGCCACCCCCAGCTCGATGGCAAGCTGCCTGATGGTCATGGGAATGTGGTAGGTACTGACCAGGATATTTCCCGGCAGCTTCCTGTCGAACAGCCGCTGATATTCCATGTTGGCCATTTCTTTAAATATGATATGAAAGTCAAATTTCTCCGGCTGATAGCTCTTTGCTCCGAATTCTCTCTCCATACTGATTCCTTCTCTCAATATTTTCCGTGTCTTGAACAGGTAATATTTCACCATTTCCAGGGAGATATGGAGCCTGGACGCAGTCTCCGCACAGGAAAGCCCCTCGAAATAATAGGCCACGGTGCATTCCCGGTATTCTCTGGAAAGCAGGGCCAGTTCCCGGCGGAGCGTACAGAACTGTTCGTTCCGCAGAATATCCTGGATGAAGTCCTTATCGTCCGCGGCTTCCTCGTCAAGCTCCTGGCATTGGCGGCGGCTCTTTTTGTACAGATATTTCTTGTAGGTGTTGGCCGCGATGGCCCAGATATAGCCGAAGAAGGCATTTTCGTCCCGTATCTTCGGAGCGCTTTTCAGGATGGCAAGGATGATGTCCCCGGCCAGGTCCTCCGCGTCCTCCTTGTGGGACACCCGCGAAAGGGCGTATGCGAAGATGGTCTTCATGTTCTCCTCCACCAATGCCGAAATCTTTTTCTGCTCCATAGTTTCCTCCGTGAATGGTAAGGAATTGTCTACAAATAACTGATGCGAGTTTATAGCCGTTTTCGTTGTATTTCTGGGCTTTCTCCTAAACAAGTTGCATCAGTTATTTTCCGACAATTCCTAAAATGAACATTGTTGCATTTTGAAAGCTTTCACTTATATAGTACCAGATTTGGGGCAGCGGTTAACAGGGAAATGAAAAATTTTATCCCGGAACCCGGAAAGCTGTCATTTGGGTTCCTGTCATTTCAGCAGATTTCAAATTGACACGTCCCTCTCCCGGTGTTATAATTGGGGAAACAACCGAATAGCAGCAATGTCTTCAGGGCAGGGTGACCCACGCGGAAAGCCAAGTCTTTCGCGCAAGGGAATTCCCGATCGGCGGTGACAGTCCGCGGGTGCGAAAGCACGGGGGCCGGTGGAATTCCGGTACCGACGGTATAGTCCGGATTAAAGAAGGTGTATTGAGATTGTCAGAAGGATTCTGACTGATTTTCGTACTCTTTTTTCCAAATTGCTCTGTTGACATTTCAATGCGCCTTAAAAAATCACACCTGAACGGCATTTGGATGCTTTCAGGTGCTCATTTTTTAAGGAGGTATTCTAAAATGAATCTCAGCAAAATCGACAGGACAAAGAAACTCACAACCACTGGCATGCTCTGTGCGCTGGCTTACGCCGCCGCGGTTTTTGGCCGCATCCCCCTTGTGCTCTTTCTGAAGTATGACCCCAAAGACGTCATCATTGTAATCGGCGGGCTGATTTTCGGCCCACTCACCTCGCTGGCCATTTCCGTCATGGTCTCTCTGGCGCAGATGGTCACCGTCAGCGGCACGGGCATCCTGGGCTGCGTCATGAACATCATTTCCAGCTGCTGCTTTTCCTGTACTGCCGCGTCCTTCTACAAAAGAAAACGCACACTGTCCGGGGCCATGGTGGGCCTGCTCTGGGGCTGCGGGTGCCAGGCTGCGGCCATGCTGCTCTGGAATTATCTGATTTCGCCGATTTACATGGGAATCCCGCGGGAAGCCGTGGCGGAATTGCTGCTTCCGGCGTTCCTGCCCTTCAATCTGATCAAGGGAGGGTTGAACGCGGCAATCACCATGCTTCTGTACAAGCCTTTCGTCACTGCCCTGCGCCGCGCGGGCCTTCTGGAACCGGAACGCAGCCCGGAGAAGCTGCGGCCCAACCTCGGCACCGTCCTGGCGGCCCTGTTCCTGATTGTCAGCTGTGTGCTGCTGATCCTTTCTATCCGCCATGTGATTTGAACCGGATTGCTTGCGGGCTTCTTAAGGAATTGTCTACAAATAACTGCTGCAAGTTTATGGCAATTTTTATTGTATTTCCGGGCTTTTGCCTGAAGCAATTGCAGCAGTTATTTTCCGACAATTCCTAACTGCGTTCAGATACAAAATGCCGCATACAAAGGAACAATCTTTTTATTGTCCTCAAACGCGAAGTTCTTTGCGGAGAGCTTGATGGCATAGGCAGGCTGGTAGGTGTCCATATAGACCTTTAAGCTCTTTGCCTTGGTGTTGTCTGCAGATTTGACCTCAATGGGAATCAGTCCGCCGTCACGCTGGATGACAAAATCAATTTCAGCTCCGCGCTGGGACTCCCAATAGCAAGGGCGGTAGCCGTTAATGGAAAGCTGCACATTGACATAGTTTTCAGCCATACCGCCCTTAAAGTCATTGATTTCCTCAACCATATAGAGAATATCGTTTGCCGCCAGATCTTTCTTGGCGCAAAGCAGTCCTAAGTCCGACACATAAATCTTGAATGCATCCATATCACGGTAGTTTTCCAAAGGCTTTTTGATTTGTTCCACCTTGTAGACCTGCGATACGATGCCGGACAGGCAGAGCCATTCAATGGCATTTTCAAATTCAGAAGCCCGTCCCCCTTTCTTGATCAGCTTATACTGAAAACGGGTATTCTTCTTTGAGAGCTGTACGGTAATGTTGTCATAGGCAAGCCTGGCCTTCTTGATTTCATTCAGGTTGTTGTACTTGCTCATATCGTTGAGATAGCGTGCAAGAATGGTATCCTGTGTATGGCGGACAAGGATATAGTCCTTTGTCTGAGCGAACTGCATTACACACTCCGGCATACCTCCCACCACAAGATACTGACGGTAAAGCCGCATCGCCGCATCATGAAGGGCAGAGGGCATCGGGGCATCGGTTTCAAAGCATTTCCTGATCTGCTCCACAAGAGCCTTTTCGCCCAGAGCCAGCATAAATTCCTCCATATCCATAGGATACAGGGTTTTCATATCCACCTTACCCACAGGGAATGAAAATTTTGCTCTGT
>OFHM01001670.1_pt1 | contig 13921 bp, 14 predicted proteins | sample 1521311 | NCBI WGS metagenome assembly OFHM01 (sample SAMEA3504083, study PRJEB24116) | mouse gut metagenome | biome: mouse gut; feature: mouse-associated habitat; material: faeces | place: Denmark | collected 2011 | reverse complement strand
ATTTGTACGGATGAAGAGGTAGTAAGACTAAAGAGCCATATTATGCATATGAAGGAAACTTTTGCCGGGGAGGAGAGCGGAATTGGGAGGAAGCTTGACTTTATTGCGCAGGAGATGAACCGGGAGGCCAATACGATCCTTTCGAAGGCCAATGACTTAGAGGTGTCCAATGTGGGGATCGACTTGAAGACAGAGATCGAGAAGGTCAGGGAGCAGATTCAGAATATTGAGTAGGAGACGGCCATGGCAGAGCTTATGAATATTGGATTTGGCAATCTGGTACATACCGCTAAGATGGTTGCCGTTATCGCCCCGGACTCCGCGCCTGCGAAGCGCCTGGTACAAAAGGCAAAGCAGGATGGGAGCGCGGTGGACGCCACACAGGGCAGAAAGACAAGGAGCATCATCATTATGGAGCAGGGCATCGTCGTGCTGTCAGCGTTAGGGCCGGATACGCTGGCAGGGCGGTTTCACGGGCTGGCAGAAGGCAGAAAGGAAGAATAGATGAAAGCGGATAACAGAGGGATTTTAATTGTTTTTTCCGGATTTTCCGGAGCGGGAAAAGGCACTGTAATGCAAAGGCTGCTTGAGCAGTACAAGGATCAATATGCGCTTTCTATCTCTGCAACTACAAGGCCGCCGCGCCCAAATGAAGAGGATGGGCGGGAATATTTTTTCAAAACCAGGAAAGAATTTGAAAAAATGATTGAAAAAAATGAACTGATCGAGTATGCTTTGTACGTTGAAAACTATTACGGGACGCCAAAGGCTTATGTAGAAGAACAGTTATCAGCCCAAAAAGACGTGATTCTTGAAATAGAAATTCAGGGCGCGTTAAAGGTAAAGGAACTGTTTCCGGATACCCTGCTCTTGTTTGTGGCGCCGCCGGACGCAAGGACTTTGCAGGAGCGGCTGACGGGACGCGGTACGGAAGACGTAAGCGCCGTTGGCGCGCGGTTGTCCCGTGCGGCGGAGGAAGCGGCTTATATGGATGCATACGATTACCTGGTAATCAACGATACGCTTGACGAATGCGTCAGGCAGGTACATTCCATTATCAGGAACGAACACCGCAGGGTAAGCCGAAACCGGGAGTTTATCAGCAAAATAAAAGAAGAACTAAAAAGCGTTCCGAAAGGAGATGAAACATGATACATCCATCTTATGTAGAACTGATGAAAGTGGTAAACAATGACGTTGCAATCGGGGAAGAACCGGTAGTAAACAGCCGATATTCTATTGTAATTGCAGCGGCTAAGCGGGCGCGCCAGATTATTGGAGGGGCAGAGCCCATGCTTCCGAGTTCGCACGGCAAAAAGCCTCTGTCTATCGCCGTAGAGGAACTGTATGTTGGCGATGTCAAAATACTGAGTGAAGAAGAAGCGCAGGAACAAGAAGAGTCCGGCTTTGACGAAGAGACAGAACAAATGGCGGATGCGCCGGACATATCCGAAGAATTGACATAAGAAAACTAAAAAAAATACATGGAGAAGGAGGATGTACAAAATGTCGGCGATTACGTTTTGGCATCCTTTCTGAGATTTAGTGAAAAAATATGAAAATATTATTTATATCATTAGGATGTGACAAGAATCTGGTAGATTCTGAGTATATGTTGGGTATGCTGGCCGAAGCGGGCCATACGATTACGGATGATGAAAAGACAGCGGATATCATTGTGATAAATACATGCTGTTTTATTGGGGATGCCAAAGAAGAGAGCATCCAGACGATTTTGGAGATGGCGTCTTATAAAGAAGGCGGCAGCTTAAAGGGCCTGATTGTAACGGGCTGCCTTGCACAGCGCTATCGCGATGAAATTGAAACGGAACTTCCGGAGGTGGACGCCGTTTTGGGCGTTCACTCTTATGACAGCATTGTCTGCGCAATACAGCAGGTAGCGGAAGGCAAGCGTTATCGGAAATTTGACGAGCCGAAGGAACTGCCGCCAAAAGGGACGAAACGGCTTGTAACCACGGGCGGGCATTATGCGTTCTTAAAAATTGCGGAAGGGTGTGAAAAACACTGTACCTACTGCGCAATCCCGCAGATACGCGGCAAATACCAAAGCGCGCCTCTTGAAAAGCTGGTCTGCGAAGCAAAGGAACTTGCTGCAGGAGGCGTGAAAGAACTGATTTTGGTTGCGCAGGAAACGACGTGCTACGGCGTGGATTTATATGGAAAGAAATCATTAGACCGGCTTTTAGACGAGTTAAACCAGATTCCGGGGCTGGCCTGGATCCGGATTTTGTACTGTTATCCGGAGGAAATTGACGATGCGCTGATAGACGCCATTCTGCGCAACGAAAAGGTCTGTCATTATCTGGATTTGCCCATACAGCATTCCGTGGATGACGTATTAAAGAGAATGGGCAGAAAAACAGGGCGCGACGATATTATACGGATTGTAAACAGGCTGCGGGAGAGGATTCCGGATATCTGTCTGCGGACGACTTTGATCAGCGGATTTCCGGGGGAGACTCAGGAGGACTTTGAGGATCTGTACCGCTTTGTGAACGAGATGGAATTTGACCGTTTGGGAGTCTTTCCTTATTCTCAGGAGGAGGACACGGCGGCGGCGCTCATGCCTGACCAGATTCCGGATGAGGTCAAGGAATTTAGACGGGACGAACTGATGGAGCTGCAGCAGGCCATAGCTTTCGAGAAGGCGCAGGAGATGGCGGGACAGGTTCTTACGGTAATGATCGAGGGCAAGGTGGCGGATGATGATGTATATGTTGGCAGAACCTATCGGGATGCGCCGGGTGTGGACGGATATCTTTTTGTGAACACTTCCGCAGATTTGATGACGGGAGATTTTGTGAGGGCCATTGTGACGGATTCCAATGAATATGATTTGATTGGAGAGATTTATTATGAAGAAGATGAACTTACCTAATAAGCTGACAATCTTCCGAATCATTCTGATTGTGCCCTTTGTAGTTCTTCTGCTGGGCAAGGGTTCTGATTGGGGCTGGTACAATGCATTGTTCGGCGGCATTTGGGAGTATGTAGACTACATTTCACTGGTGATCTTCATCGTCGCCAGCCTGACGGATCTGATTGACGGCAAGATTGCCAGAAAATACAATCTGGTGACCAATTTCGGCAAGTTCATGGACCCTCTGGCAGACAAGCTGCTGGTCAGTGCGGCCATGATTGCGCTGGTGGAATTGAACAGGATTCCGGCTTGGGTTGTGATTATCATCATCAGCAGGGAATTTATCATCAGCGGATTCCGGCTGGTGGCGTCAGACAATAATGTAGTCATTGCGGCAGGTTACTGGGGGAAATTTAAGACCGTATTCCAGATGGTGATGGTATGCCTGATGATTGCGGACATTCCCGGGCTGCAGGTCCTGACGAATGTGATCATGTGGATTGCGCTGGCGCTGACAATCATTTCCATGGTTGATTATCTGCTGAAAAATAAGGATGTAATGCGGGAGCAGAAATAAGGAAACCGGGCAAAGGAAGCCGTTTTCCTGTTTTGGCGAATACTGCCGTGAGGAACGAGGGTGATTATGAAAGTTGAATTGATATGTGTGGGAACGGAACTTCTGCTGGGCAGTATTGTGAATACCAATGCCGCCTATCTGGCGGAGAAATGTGCGGCGCTGGGGCTTTCCTGCTATTTTCAGACCGTGGTGGGGGACAATGAAGAGCGGCTTTCACAGGTTTTGAAGACGGCGATGGAACGTTCCGATATCGTGATTTTATCCGGTGGCCTCGGGCCCACAGAGGATGATCTGACCAAGGAGACGGCCGCGAAGGTCTGCGGGAGGGAATTAAAGCTCCATGAACCCAGTAAAAGGGCAATCGAAGCGTTTTTTGCGGACAAAGGGCTGGTACCCACGGACAACAACTGGAAGCAGGCGGTATTGCCGGAAGGTGCCGTGGTACTGGTGAACCATAACGGCACGGCTCCCGGGGTTATCATGGAGACGGAAAGCGCCAGGGTGATTTTACTTCCCGGACCTCCGGGGGAGCTGCAGCCCATGTTTGAAGAAAGTGTGGCTCCTTATCTGGCGGCGCTGACTTCCCAGGTAATCTGCTCCCAGACCGTGAAAATATGCGGCGTGGGAGAGAGCAGGGCAGAGACAATGGTGAAGGACCTGATTGACGTGCAGACCAACCCTACCATTGCGACCTATGCGAAAACAGGGGAAGTCCACATCCGTGTCACCGCAGGCGCAGAGGATAGGAAATCCGCCTTGAAACTGATCAAACCCATGGTGAAGGAGCTGAAGAACCGCTTCGGAAATCATATTTATACCACGGAAGAAGAGACTACGCTGGAAAAGGCCGTGGCGGATTTGGCTTTGGCGAACAGGCTGACAATTACCTGTGCGGAATCCTGTACCGGAGGCATGCTTTCCGCCAGGCTGGTTAACGTACCCGGGATTTCCGAGGTATATAAGTCGGGAGTAGTGACATATGCCAACAAGGCAAAGCGCAGGCTTCTTGGAGTAAAGAAAAGTACGCTTCAGAAACATGGCGCCGTCAGCGAAAAGACTGCGGAAGAGATGGCAAAGGGAGCGGCGGTGATGTTCAAGGCCGATGTGGCGGTAGCCGTCACCGGCATTGCGGGACCGGACGGAGGGAGTGCCGAAAAGCCGGTGGGTCTGGTCTATATTGCCTGCCATGTCAAGGGAAAGACTACAGTACGTGAATATCGTTTTTCGGGAAATCGGCAGAAAATAAGGGAATCGGCGGTTTCGGCTGCCCTGTCTTTAATGAGGGAGTGCATTCTGGTATACTACAGTAAGGTAACATTTGGAAAAGGGGAGTAATGTCCCCTTTTTCCGTTGTGCGGCTTCGATACCGTTTCGTAACAGTTCAGACTGGGCGCTGAACTGTTACACCGTTTTGCCGGTATCACAGCGGGATGACAGATTTTTGTTGTCAAATCCGGAGAAATATGATATGCTGTCTCTATCTGATACTTCGCATGTATGTAATTCTTGCATTCCGGCATTTCGCCACTAAGTTCAGAGATAATTTACGGGCAGGGAGGTGAGATGCCTTTGAGGGAGTTTTATGACACTTGAAATGTGATATTATGCTGAAACATAAGGGAAGTGCTTCGGTGTATGCCCCCGGTTGCGCACCGGTGTACAGATTAAGGCAGCATGCCGAAACATAAGGTAAAAATACCTGCAAAATAACGGTTGACAAATGCGAACAAATGTTTTATTCTTGTAAAAGACAGAACATTTGTTCCTTGGGAAGAAGGAGATTATAATATGGAAAAAGATGAAAAACTGAAAGCGTTGGATGCGGCTATCGGCCACATTGAGAAGCAGTTCGGAAAAGGGGCGGTTATGAAGCTGGGAGACCCCAGCGCCCAGATGAATGTGGAGACGATTCCCACCGGCTCATTGAGCCTTGATATTGCGTTGGGACTGGGCGGTATACCCAGGGGCAGGATTATTGAGATATACGGGCCGGAATCCAGCGGTAAGACCACGGTGACGCTGCATATGGTGGCGGAAGTGCAGAAGATGGGCGGCATTGCCGGTTTCATTGACGCGGAGCACGCGCTGGATCCCGTGTATGCAAGGAACATAGGGGTGGATATTGATAACCTTTACATTTCCCAGCCGGATAACGGTGAGCAGGCGTTGGAGATTGCGGAGACCATGGTCAGATCCGGCGCCATAGATATCGTAGTGGTGGACTCCGTGGCGGCGCTGGTGCCCAAGTCCGAGATAGACGGCGACATGGGCGAGAGCCATGTGGGCCTGCAGGCCAGGCTCATGTCCCAGGCGCTGCGCAAGCTTACCTCCGTCATCAGCAAGTCCAACTGCTCGGTGATATTCATCAACCAGCTGAGGGAGAAGATAGGCGTCATGTTCGGCAACCCGGAGACCACCACCGGCGGCCGTGCCCTGAAGTTCTACGCCTCCGTCCGCCTGGACGTGCGGCGCGTGGAGGCCCTGAAGCAGGGCGGCGAGGTGATAGGCAACCACACCCGGGTCAAGGTGGTGAAGAACAAGGTAGCCCCTCCCTTCAAGGAAGCGGAGTTCGACATCATGTTCGGCAAGGGCATCTCCAAGGAGGGGGACATCCTGGATCTGGCGGCGAACCTGAATATCGTGGTGAAGTCAGGGGCCTGGTACGCTTACGACGGGAATAAGATAGGCCAGGGCCGGGAGAACGCGAAGCAGTATCTGCGGGACAATCCGGAAGTCTGCAAGGCCATCGAGGACAAGGTGAGGGCCCACTACGGCTTCGGCGGCGGTGAGGCTGCGGAGGCGGATGCCGCCGGGAAAGAAGCGGCGGGCAAGGACGGGGCGAAGACAGAGGCTAAGGCCACAGGGCGGACCGGGAGCCGCGGCCGCGGAGCCGCCAAGGCTGAGGCGAAGGCCGCGGATGGGGAGATGGAAAAGGGGCCTTCCATGGAAAAGGGCCCTTCCATGGAAAAAGAGCCTGCCACAGAAAAGGAGCCCTCCGCGGAGGAAGGAGGATCCGAGGCCCGATAGAGCGGCCGGGATTCGGGAGCGGATATGAGGGTGACGGAAATCACGGAGGTCTCCAAGTCCCGGATGAGGATATCCACGGACGAGGGACTCACATTCGTATTGTACCGAGGCGAGCTGCACAGGTTCCGGATTCGCCAGGGGGAGGAGATAGAGGAGGAGGCGCTGCGCGCCGTCATGGAGGAAATCCTGCCAAAGCGGGCGAAGCTGCGGGCCATGAACCTCCTGAAGAACCGGGACTATACGGTAAGGCAGCTGGGGGATAAGCTGAGAGAAGGAGGCTATCCGGAGGAAATCATAGGGGAGGCCCTGGACTATGTGCAGGGCTTCCGCTATACGGACGATCTGCGCTATGCCGAGAATTTCATCCGCTGCCATATACAGGACAGGAGCCGCAGACGGATCGAGAGCGATTTGCTGGGCAGGGGGATCGACAGGGACACGCTGGAGAGCGCCTGGGCCGGTTTCGAGGCAGAGGGTGGATGCCAGGACGAGCAGGCCATGATACAGGCCCTTCTGGCGAAGAAGGGCTTCGACCGGGGGACGGCCCAGCCTAAGGAGCGGCAGAGGATGTACGGATACCTGATGCGGAAGGGTTTTGACTGCGAGCAGGTGAGGAAGGCCCTGTTGTCGGAGGACTGGTAAGAGGAAGGCGGATCTGCGCGGATTCCGGGCGCGGAGCCGCCTTTTTCGGGCCTTCCGGGCAGGACGGGGGGCCAGGGCATAGAGCCGCAGGGGCCGGAAAGGCTGTAGGTTTGTGCAAATGCTACAAGAATGCTTCCGGATTATAAGAGGATGTTTTATAAAATACGTAGACTTATGCTTGACATTAGAGCGATTTGCGGTTAGAATTGAATTTGTTGTGAATTGCTTGTTAGAATGTTGTACATACATTCTAAAGCTACGGGGCCGGGAAGCGGCCGCGCAGTGAAATGTACAATGAAAACGGAATAGGAGGTGCTCCTGTAATGCTTGAGATTATAATCACTATCGTTGTCTCTGCAGCAGTGACCGCAGTGGTGACAGCGCTCGTAGTCTCCAATTACCACAAGAAGACCACGGAAGCCACCATCGGCAATGCGCAGGACAAGGCGAGGGAGATTATCGATGAAGCTCTCAAGGATGCGGAATCCAAGAAGCGCGAGGCGCTGCTTGAGGTGAAGGAAGAGTCCATTCGGACCAAGAACGAACTGGACAAGGAAATCAAGGAACGCCGGGCGGAGGTACAGCGCTCGGAGCGGAGGATCCAGCAGAAGGAAGAGAACATCGACAAGAAGACCGAATCCCTGGAGCGGCGAGAGACAAGCCTGGCCGCAAAGGAAGAGAACCTGAACAAAATCAAGGTCGAGGTCTCCAAACTGAACGAGCAGCGAGTGCAGGAACTGGAACGAATTTCCGGATTGACCTCTGAACAGGCAAAAGACTACTTATTGAAAATTGTTGAAGATGAAGTGAAGCATGAATCGGCCGTGATAATCAAGGAAATGGAGAGTCGGGCCAAAGAGGAAGCAGACAAGAAGGCGAGGGAATATGTGGTGTCAGCTATCCAGAGATGTGCTGCAGACCATGTCTCTGAGACCACGATTTCCGTCGTACAGCTGCCAAACGATGAGATGAAGGGAAGGATCATCGGACGGGAGGGGCGCAACATCCGCACCCTGGAGACCATGACCGGCGTCGATTTGATCATCGACGATACGCCGGAAGCGGTGATCCTGTCGGGATTCGACCCCATCCGCCGGGAGGTGGCCAGGATCGCGCTGGAAAAGCTGATCGTAGATGGACGCATCCATCCCGCCAGGATCGAGGAGATGGTGGAGAAGGCGCAGAAAGAAGTGGAGATCATGATTAAGGAGGAGGGAGAGGCCGCCACGCTTGAGGTAGGCGTGCATGGCATCCATCCCGAGCTGGTCAGGCTGCTGGGCAAGATGAAGTTCAGGACAAGCTATGGCCAGAATGCATTGAAGCATTCCATCGAGGTGGCGCAACTGTCAGGACTGCTGGCGGCGGAGCTGGGACTGGACGTCCGCATCGCAAAGCGCGCCGGACTGCTCCATGACATCGGAAAGTCCGTGGATCATGAGATGGAAGGCTCCCATATCCAGCTGGGCGTCGAGCTCTGCCGGAAGTACAAGGAGAACGCCACAGTCATCAATGCCGTGGAATCCCACCATGGCGACGTGGAGCCCACTACCCTGATCGCGTGTATCGTACAGGCTGCAGACACGATATCCGCCGCGAGACCGGGGGCAAGGAGGGAAACGCTGGAGACCTATACCAGCAGGCTGACAAAATTAGAGGAAATCACAAACAATTTCAAAGGTGTAGACAAGTCTTTTGCTATTCAGGCAGGCCGGGAAGTACGTGTAATGGTAGTTCCGGAACAGATTACGGATACCGATATGGTCCTGTTGGCGCGTGATATCTCCAAGCAGATCGAAGCTGAACTGGAATATCCCGGACAGATCAAGGTAAATGTCATTCGCGAGAGCCGTGTCATTGATTATGCGAAATAATCATAAAAATTGAATAGGGAAAATGCAAGGAAAGAGACGCCGGGCGCAAACCGGCGTCTCTTATACATTTTCACAAATTGTGGCAGGATATCACTGTTAAATTTGTAATATTACCACTTGCACATATTGGCAGTATATAGTATGATAATGCAAGTGCATGATTGTATACAATGATACAACGGGATGGAGAACGCAGGAAAAGCGTTCTTCCGGTCTTGCGCCAAATTTGTAAGTAGAATGAGAGCATGTGCAGGGAGGTAAGCATGAAAGCATATCAGGAGCTGAGCAGAGAGGAACTGCTGTCGCTGAAGGCGAAGCTGGAGAAGGAATATGAGGATGCCAAGGGCAAGGGGCTGAAGCTGGACATGTCCAGGGGGAAACCCTCCGTGGCGCAGCTGGACATGGGGATGGACATCTTCGACGTCCTGAATTCCCAGAGCGACATGACGAGCATGGAAGGCGTGGACGTCCGCAATTACGGCGTGCTGGACGGGCTGGCCGAGGCCAAGCAAATGATGGCGGACATCATGGGCGTGAAGGCGGAGAATGTGATCATATACGGCAATGCCAGCCTGAACATCATGTATGACGCCGTGTCCAGCGCCGTGACCCACGGCGTCATGGGATGCACGCCCTGGTGCAGGCTTGATAAGGTGAAGTTCCTCTGCCCGGTTCCCGGCTATGACAGGCATTTTGCCATCACCCAGCATTTCGGCATCGAGATGATCACGGTGCCCATGACCCCCCAGGGGCCGGACATGGATCTGGTGGAGAAGCTGGTGGCCGAGGATGAGGCCATCAAGGGCATCTGGTGCGTGCCCAAGTATTCCAATCCCCAGGGCTATACCTATTCCGATGAGACGGTGCGGCGGTTCGCTGCCCTGAAGCCCGCGGCCAGGGACTTCCGCATCTTCTGGGACAATGCCTATTCGGTGCATCATCTCTATGATGAGGAGGAGCGGCAGGAGAGCATCCTGGACATCCTGAGCGAGTGCGAGAAGGCGGGCAATCCCGACATGGTATATGAGTTCGCCTCCACCTCCAAAATCAGCTTCTCCGGCGCGGGCGTGGCGGCCATCGCCTCGTCCATGGCGAACCTGGAATGCATCAAGAAGACCCTGACCATACAGACCATCGGCTATGACAAGATAAACCAGCTCCGCCATGTGCGGTATTTCAAGGACTTCGAGGGCATCAAGGCCCATATGAGGAAGCATGCCTCCCTGATGCGGCCCAAGTTCGAGGCCGTGCTGAAGGTGCTGGAGCAGGAGCTGGCCGGTACGGGGATCGGAGAGTGGACCAGGCCCAACGGCGGCTACTTCATCTCTTTCCAGGCAATGGAGGGCTGCGCCAAGGCGATTGTAGCCAGGTGCAAGGGAGCCGGGGTCACGCTGACGGGAGCCGGAGCCACCTATCCCTACGGCCTCGACCCCAGGGACAGCAATATCCGCATCGCGCCCACCTATCCTTCGCCGGAGGAGCTGGCTATGGCCACGGATCTGTTCGTGCTGTGCGTGAAGCTGGTGAGCGTGGAGAAGCTTCTGGAGGAGCATGCCCGGGACGCGGAGCGCTTCAGCGACAGGCTGGCCGGGTGAAGGACCGGATTTTGTGAAAAAGATTGACGATATGCCCCTGCCCGTTGCCGGACAGGGGTTTTCTTCCGCATAGATGACAGCCTGCCCGCATAAGATGGAAGGAGAGCATTCCAGGGATGCGCGTTTGACATTAAGGACATTCCATGGGATGCCGCAACCTTAGAAGGGCGGTGGGGCGGATGCAGTTTGCTGGGAGGAGGTTCCTGGCCGGATATGGAAGAGAGGCATTCCAGCGCAATTTCCTGGTCTGTTTCGGCGTGGGGCTGTTGATCGGAATCGTGGTGGTGAACATAGGAAAGGGCATTCTGCTGGGGGAGACGGGGCTGTTCGACGAAGCCACGCTCTATCATATGAAATATATGACAGTGGACAGCAATGCCCTTTTTTCTTATATCTTCCGGAAGAGGATGGGCAGGGTGCTCATACTGGCCGTGCTCTCCACCACCTATCTGGGGCTGGTGGCCTGTATGGGCGCGGCGTTCTGGTACGGCATGTCCGCCGGGGCCTTCCTGACCTCCCTGGCCCTGCGCTACGGGCTGAAGGGCATACTGCTGGCCATCGTCGGGCTGTTCCCCCACTTCCTGCTCTATGTGCCGGGGGTGCTGCTCCTGCTGGCCTGGTGCGAGGAGCTCTTCCGGGGGATTTATGTGAGGGGGGAGTTTTCCGGGGGAGACAAGGGAGTCCTGCTGAAAAAGGCGGGGAGGTTCCTGGCCATCCTCCTGGCGATGACGGTGGGCTGCCTGCTGGAGGGATATGTGAACCCCTTCCTGCTGCTGGGGTTTTTGAGAATCTTCTGATTTTTCGGGTCTCAGGGGAGCAGACAGGAAATGGGGGGAAGGCCGTCAGCTCCGGCACAGGGCCGGGCACAAGGGAAGGCCGCAGGCTCCGGCAGGGGTCGGGCACAAGGGAAGCCTGCCGCATTGGGCGGGGATACGAGATCCGATAGAAGACCGGTTAGAAGAAACCAGGGCAGCGTCCGAAGACAGCCCTGGTTTCTTTGCGCGCTCACTCATATTCCGCGATTTCGTAGATCAACCGCTCAGAGGCCTCCCAGCCGAGGCAGGGATCCGTGATGGACTTGCCGTAGATGCCGCCGCCCACCTTCTGGCAGCCCTCCTCGATATAGCTCTCGATCATGACCCCCTTCACCAGGCTGTGGATGTCGGGATTCAGCCTGCGGCTGTGCATGACCTCCTTGGTGATGCGGATCTGCTGCTCGAACTGCTTGCCGGAGTTGGAGTGGTTGGCGTCGATGACGCAGGCGGGGTACATCAGATCCATCCTGCCGTACAGCTCCAGCAGGAGGTTCAGGTCCTCATAGTGGTAGTTGGGCACATTGTTTCCGTGCTTGTTCACCGCGCCCCGCAGGACGGTGTGGGTGAGCTCGTTTCCTGTGGTCTCCACCTCCCAGCCCCGGTAGGTGAAGGAGTGGGGGTGCTGGGCCGCGTAGACGGAGTTCAGCATGACGGACATGTCGCCGCTGGTAGGGTTCTTCATGCCGGCCGCCACATCGAAACCGCTGGCTGTGAGGCGGTGCTGCTGATCCTCCACGGAGCGGGCCCCGATGGCCACATAGGAGAGGATGTCGGAGATGTACCCCCAGTTCTCGGGGTAGAGCATCTCGTCCGCGGCGGTGAGCCCGGACTCCTCGATGGCCCGGATGTGCATCTTGCGCATAGCAATCAGCCCGGCCAGGAAGTCGGGCTTCTTCTCCGGGTCGGGCTGATGGACGATGCCCTTGTAGCCCTCCCCGGTGGTCCGGGGCTTGTTGGTATAGATTCTGGGGATCAGGATCAGTTTGTCCTTCACCTTGTCGTTCAACTTGGCCAGCCGGCTGATATAGTCGCATACAGAGTCCTCGTTGTCCGCGGAGCAGGGGCCGATGATGACGAGGAACTTCCTGCTCTTTCCTGTGATCACATCTCTGATCTCCGCATCCCTTCCCCGCTTGATCTCGGCGAACCTCTCCGGGAGCGGGTGCTCCTGTCGGATCTGGTCCGGCGTGGGAAGATGCTTTATGAATGTAAAGCTCATGGTATTTTTCTTTGCCGCAGCAATCCTTTCTGTTCAGTATCGTGAAAAACAAGACCATTTCCCATTATAATATAGGAATGTCCATCCCGCAAGCTGTTTAAGGAAAATAGAATTTATGAAAAAGAATTCACTAATTATAAAATCGGGCTATATGGCCGGAAAACAATGGTAAATTAGACTATAGGAGTGTAGGCGTATGGGCTCCATAGCAAAGGAGGGATAGTCGTTGGAAGTGGGTACTGACGAATTCGGAAAGATGTATCAGATGTATTTTGACGATGTGCTCAGAGCAGTATATCACAGAATCTCGGACAGGCAGACTGCGGAGGACATCACGCAGGATACCTTCGTTGCGGCGTTCAAACTGGGGGAGGGATTCCTGGCGCATCCGAAGCCCAAACTGTGGCTGCTGCGCACGGCCCGCAATAAGCTGCGCGAGCAGTACAGGAGGGCCAGGCGGTGGGGCATGGAGCCCCTGGAGGAGTGCCTGGAGCTCGCGGCGCAGGACTGCCGCTATGGCGAGGTGGAGCTGGACCTGGCGGCGGTGGCCACCCTCAGCGAGGAGGAATGGAAGATGGTCAAGGCCTATCACGTATTCGGGACCACCATTGCGGAGATCGCCCGCTCCGAGTCGGTGACGGAGAACAATATGAGGGTGCGCCTGTTCCGCTTCCGGAAAAAGCTGAAGGAGGAGATCAGCCGATAGGATGAAAAATTTGTAGAAATGAAGAATATTTTGTAATATATTGTCGATTTGAAGTCATATATATAGTAGAAGGACAATTCAAATCGGGTTTGTGGAAAGGAGGGAAAAGCCCTTCAAAGGACATGTAGGAATCAGAAAGCACACAGGAGAAGGAGGATGGAACAATCAGACATATTAGCTTCTACAGTGGAATCATTCAGACGATGGGGTATGACCCACAGTACGCCCTTCTGGAAATCAGGCTGGTGGGCGACGGAAAGGTGCGGCAGTACAGCGATGTGCCGGAGGAAACCTGGTATCATCTCAGAGAGAGCTACCATCCGGATACTTATTATCACAGACACATCTGCGGATGCTATAAAGAATATGTGGTTTTAGAGGGGTCTGCGTGACATGGGCCCGATGCACGGCGGGGCCGGGGAGCAGTTCTGTTTCCCGGCCTTATGCTCACGAGCGATGAAATTTGCCGCGATGTATCCGGAATCTTTCGCTCGTGAGTCTGGTTGCTTGGCGTGGTTTGTGATTGTCAGTATAAGCTATACTGCTTAACGATTTCACTTGCCGTGAAAACAGACTGCATAACGCTGA
>OFHM01001669.1_pt1 | contig 13921 bp, 11 predicted proteins | sample 1521311 | NCBI WGS metagenome assembly OFHM01 (sample SAMEA3504083, study PRJEB24116) | mouse gut metagenome | biome: mouse gut; feature: mouse-associated habitat; material: faeces | place: Denmark | collected 2011 | reverse complement strand
GCTTGATATGAAAGGAAATCGGAGGGAGGTGCCTGCCAGTGGGGAATAGGCTTCCGAAGATTTTTACGGGTAGCAGGATATGCATTATATGTGAAGGGGATGAGGAATATGAGTATCTGGAGAAATTGATATCGTTGGATGTTTGGAGTAAAGAGTACTGTTTTCAATTGGAAAATGCAGGGGGAAACGGGAACATTCCTGCGCGGTATCAGGACAAGTATCAGAATGGCGCTTATGATTTGGTCTTGGTATTTTGCGATACAGACCGGAAGCCGTATGAGCAGTATGTGGATATTAAGCGGAGGATTGATGAATTTCATGGAGTCGAGAATGCGGCGGACAAAATAATGATATTTGGAAATCCATGTACCATGCAGATTATTATTGAGCATTGGGGTGATGTTAGACTTTGCTCTAATAATAAAAAGAAGAATGCGCCTGTTATTTATGATTTGACAGGAATAGAAGGGTATAAAGGCAGGAAAGAACAGCGGCGAAAACTGTTTTCTCAGATTACTACAAAAAATTATCAGGAAATGAGAGAACGAATAAAACAAATTCCATGGGACGATACAGTGGAGGGAAGCACTAATTTTGGTAGGTTTCTGGATTATTTTTCTTCAGATGAGGATGAGTGGATTAAAACAATAAATAGGATCGTAGATGATGAAGGGCAATTTAAAATAGAAGAGGGATAAAATGGTCAAAGTTTACTTATTTCCTGCAGATGAAGGAGATTTTATTTGGGTTAGATATGGTAATGATGAGAACTATGCAAATATATTGATAGATGGCGGCACTAAAGACAGTGGGGCAGAGTATGCGGAGGTTATTCAGTTCATTGCAGAATACGGGGAGACTATAGAAGCACTCATATTAACACATATTGATTATGATCATATACAAGGTGTGGTGGATGGAATTAGCAGAGTATCATCAAATATTTTAAAGAAAGTTGTAAAGCGCATATTATTCAATACCTGCAGAGCAATTTCGCTTGAGCAGGGACAGGCTATTGATGAGAATAAATATGTGGAGAACCAAATAATAGGTAATGCATATATGGGAGCATATGGAATAGGGGATGCCATAGCTCTGATGGATTTATTAAAAGAAAAAGATGTAGCGGACAGAGTAATGGACTATATAGTTTCAGGAATGGAAATGATTTGGGATAAAAATGCTTTTATTAGAATTATTAGTCCGGGAAAAAAAGAATTGAACCAATTTTTAAATAAATGGGAGCCATATTGTAGAGAAACAGATGTTTCTGCATATACAGCCAATCTCGAAAGTACACGAGAAAATTTGGTGGATTTGATGGAGGAACGTTTAGGAAGTGACTCATCAATCAATAACGCAGCGTCTATTGCATTTTTATTTGAGTATGATCATGTGAGAATCGCGTTTTTGGCCGATGCAAAACCATCAGTATGTATACAGGGATTAAAAGAACTTAAAATAAAGTTGCCTTACCAAGTGGATGTATTGAAACTCTCACACCATGGCAGCAAAAGCAATACTTCAGATGCATTGTTAAAAAAATTGAAGACGGAAATATATGCTCTTAGTACAAATGGGAATGGGCAAAGGGTTCCAAATAAAGCAGTGGTTGCACATTTATTAAAAAATGCACCTAAACATAATGTAACATTGGCATGTAATTATGATTGGTGGGAAACCACTTATTATGGGAAATATTTTACTGATAAAGACAAAGAAACTTATATTAATGGGAATAAGTTAAAGTTGCTTTTATTGGATGAAAATGATTTTGAAGTGAAGGACGGTTTATGTATTTATGGGGAATGGTGAATATTGTGAAAAAGTAAATAGATATGCTGTTCGGATTGCGGCAAATGTTCAGGAAAATTTGATAGGATCCGGGGTAATTCTTTTGCGGCATCCAGGTGAATCCCCCTTGCTTTTGACAGCAGCGCATGTGGTGGATATATTGTTCAAGAATTCAAATACTGCCGTTTTATGTTTGAGTTGTCTGGATGGTACTAATGAGGTACAGACAATTGAGATGGATGCATTTTTGGTAAAAGAACAGAAACAGGCTAATGGCAAGGAAGGGGAAAGCTATATTCATCCTGAATATTCGGAGGAAGGAGACGAAAGAAAGGAATATCATTTTGATGCAGCTATTGTTGTGTTGCCCTGGAAAGAATGGATGACGACCCTTGACGGCTTTGTATTAAAAAATGAAGTAATAGGTGAAACATTGAATGGCTGGGGTTTCCCCGGGTCAACAAATAATGAGACAAAAACTAATCCCATGGATATCCTTGCAGGGAAAAAAGAGATTCATGGTACAGTTGACAATAGAGCAAGCAATAAAAAAAGATTTAGTTTTTCATATATTTCTGGCCCATGGGAAAGAAACATTACCAGAGATAGTTTTATGAAAGGTTTTTCGGGTAGTGGATTATTTGAAATGCAACAAAATAGTATAGCGCTTAAAGGACTTATTTCGTGTGAATATGGCGAAAGGGCGGCAGGAACAATGCTTTGGGCAAGCTCATCTGGTCTATTTATTGAATTAATGCAATACTTTAAATTAGAAATAAGGTGTCCCCAATCCTTTCAATATTATAAGGAAAAGATTGTACAGAATATTTTTAGTACTCGAAAAGATGCAAAAATACTTTTTACCGATTGGGCAGAGAAATTGATTGAAGATTATCAGCTTCAACCAGGGAGTTTTGACTCGGACACACAAATTGAACTGCCATGCGTAAGCAATCGTAAAGTTTGTGATGAATTTTGGATGGGACAGTTAAAAAAATCAGTCCTTTTATATGGAATACAGGGAATGCCTGCGGAGAATTTGATGCATCCATCTATGCAAATGCCAGAGCCATATGAAGAAGATGTAGTTGAACTTGTATTTTTATGTACAGAAGAGAATGCAGAAAGTGTGATTGGCGAGCTAATTGAAAAAGATTATTTTGCAGCAAGTGGAAGAATAAGAAATGGCACAATTTTTGTGTTAAATAATAAGAATAATAATCGAAGTGTTTTGATTCCCCGCTATGAGTGCAGAGAGGTTATATGTAATATAGCAGCTGATTATCATTCTTATCGAACTTTGAAAAAGAAAACATATCTGCTTTTACCGGATAGTGAGGAAGAGGGAGATTTTGATATTATAAAGGGAAAAGTAGCCAAATGTGATTTGGCAGCAGTCGGAATTGATGTTATCATGGCTCTTTTGGACAGGGGCAGAATAAAAAAAGAGAATTTGAAAAAGGAAATGGAGGATATATTAAAAAAGATATGGGAAATATAGAATCAGGAAAATGGCAACGTCAAGAAATACAAGGTGAAGGTTATAAGAATGATAATTTTTATTATTTCAAACGAGAAATGAATAGCGGGAACTTTTGTATAAAACCATATTTTTCACACATTTTTATACAAATATGTCAATCTCAAAGCGAGGTGAAAAATGGTTGGAAAAAAATAAATCATTATCTCGCTTTAAAGTATCAAAGTAAGATAGAGGATGTTATTGAGAAGAGTAATTTTTATCTTTGTTTATTTACGAGGGAAAAGGTAAGTGCTAAAGATAGAAACGAAATAGAAAGTGATTCGTTTTGTGCTAAGAAGTATGTATTTGAGTATAATGGCAAATTATTGGAAGATATAATGGAAGTTATTGAGAACAAAATTTTTCGTATCAATTGTTCAATTCCGTCTAGGGAGTTTCCTAAACTGGAAAATATGGTGCTACAAAATTTTAGAGGATATGCAGGAAAACTAAAAATAGATTTTAAGGATTGTAGAGAAAGGGCAGCCTCCTTTGTAGTAATTTATGCTAAAAACGGAGTAGGAAAAACTAGTCTGTTTGATGGTGTAGAATTCGCGCTAAAGGGTGAAGTTGGAAGAATTGCTTCTTTGGTTGAAAAAGATAAAAAAGATAAATTTGTGGGTCCCATTTATCATAATCGTGATAATGCTGATAAAGAAGCTTTTGTATCATTGGGGTTAGAGGGTGGAATGGCATCTATATTACGGAAAGTTGCCAAGGTGAAAGATGGAGAGAACGATTGTAGGATTGTTCCGGCAGTGCAGGGAAAAGAGATTACTGGAACGAGTAAAGAAAGTGAAAAATGGGATCAGATTGTTCTTCCCCATGATAAAATTGATAATTTTATTTCGGCAAAATCGTCAACAGATCAATATAAAGAATGGATAAAAACAGCAACCCCATTAAAAAAAGAAACAGAAGAGTTCGAGAATGCTTATAGAGATTATAGGACAGCGGAAAACGATTGCAAGAAATGGAATGACAAGTATAAAGAGGTTGACAATAAGCTAAAAAATCTATTAGGAGTTCAAGTTGCTGCTAGGAAGTTAATAGAATTAATTGATTTATATAACAAAATAGCTGAAGAGGATCAGATTTTATATTTTTCGAGTGAGACAGATATAGAACAGTATGATGCGCTAATAAACCGAACTAGGAAATGTAGTAGAGAATTGGATACAAAGAAAATGTTACTCGAAGAAAAGATTTCTTTAGCGGAAGAGGTGTTAAATAAAGGGGTATCTTTCTGCCACAACATTATTGGATCTATTGATGAGATAAATGAGACTTTACAAAAATTAGAATTACAGATACAAAGAAAGCAGGAAGTGGACACATTACTGCATACAGAGAGGGAAAATTTAAGTATAGTTGTTAAGTACCAGAAAGAGGTGGACTTTTTACAAAGAATAGAAGACTATGGTGTTGAAAATGTAAAGCAGAAATATAAAGAATATCAAGGTATCTGCATAAAGATAGGTGAGTTGGAGAAATCGCTTGAATATTTTGAATCAAACTTGAAAAAGGCTATAGAGGAAAGCGGAAAGGCAGAACTAAAGAAAAATAAGTGCGAATTGTCTCAATTAGTTGAGCAACAATATGAACAGGCATTGGGTAATGCACAAAGACTTGACGAAATAAAGAAAAACCTGAAAGAAACACAGACAGAATATGATATTGCTAAAGAGCAGAGTGAACAATGTGAGAGGTCAATTGCATCGATAACTGAAGCTATAGAGAAGAATTCTAAGTTTCAACTGCCTAAAGATGTTATGGCATTGAAATCTAGAGCAGTATTAAATGTTCAAATTGTTTTGAATGATGTAATGCAGGCGCAGCTGTATGATTTTGAAGACAGGTATAGAAAAGCATCAATGCAGATGCAAGTATGCCAAGAAGAAATTTCAAAACAGAAAAAAAGAGCTGGTGAATTAGAGGAAATCTATCAGAAAGGGCGGGAATACTTAAATTTACATAGAAACATTAATGCATGTCCTCTATGTCATACATCATTTGATGATTGGGAGACTTTGTTTTTTAGAATGAGTAATATTCAGGAAGAAAGTGATAGTTCTCTAAAAGAGCGGATAAAAGAGTATCATGCAGAACTAAATCAAATATCTGATGAATATGAAAGATTTTATCTACAGTGTGATGAACTAAAACAGGGACAAATTGCATCTCAGAAAATAGAAATTGAAAATTTGATAAAAGAAAGTCATTCTAGAAAGAGTATTAAAATCAATTGTGAAAATAAAATGAATACGCTCAATAAGGAGAAAAATACATTAGAATTATGGTTCATACAAAAAGGAATTCAATTAAGTGAATTCTCTTCTGTTGAGTTGAAAATTTGGAGAGTCAAACAGAAAGAGTTATTATTAAAATATGAGGAAGAAGTGAAAAAGGCTATAGATAGTAAGGCGGCAGCACAGGCATCAGTTGATAGTATAAGGATTGTTTTAATCACATTCAAGGAGCAAAAAGATAAGTTTGTTAGTGATTTGGATTTATACAGTTATATCCAGTTTTTGATGAAACAAGCAGATACATTTAATTTTGCCCAATATTTGCAGGAACAGAAGGGGCTGTTGAAAAAATTTACAGATAAACAGAGAACACTGCAAGAGAAAATAAATACATATAAGGATGTCGAGAATATTGACTTGACAGTTTATACAGGTTTAAGGGATAAACAATTAAATAATCTGGAACAACTAAGAAATTTAAAGAAAAAGTACAGTGTTTTTGAAGATTTTTCAGAGGAAGGTGTAACTAAAAATTTAAATGATTGGATTCAACAGAAAGAGAACTATGAAAAACAATGTGAGTATCTAAATCAGATTTCTGAAGAAAACAGTGCAAGATCTTATTTTGAAAGTTATAAGAGTTATTGCCAGGAATTAGAGAACATAGAGGTGAAATGTTCGGAACAGGAAAAAGTAAAAGCAGAGGCGAAAGAGGAATTTGCCGAAAAGAAAAGTATTTTGGAAACGGGTCTAAAGTCATATTTTAACCAGTCGATAATGAACGAGATATTTAAAAAAATTGATCCACATGATTTCATGAAAAATGTGGAGTATGATTTATCGTTTAATGAAAAAGATGAGCCTCAATTGCATATTCATGTATGTGAAGGTGAGGGGGAACAAGCTGATTTTTATCGTCCCGAGTTATATTTCAGTACAGCACAATTAAATACAGTTGCATTCAGCTCATTTTTCAGCCGTGCATTAACTGCAGATAATATAGAATTTCGTACAATTTTTATTGATGATCCAATTGGGCACTTTGATGATATGAACATTCTCGGTTTTACAGATTTGATTCGAAGCATTCTTGAAACAAACGATTGCCAAATAATCATGTCTACTCATGATGAAAAAATATTTAGAATTTTAGAGAGAAAACTAAATAGTGACTACTATAGTTCCTGCTTTATACAATTATTGGAAAGTAAAGCGATTTCATGGATTGTATAAAAGCAAATAATAGGTGAGTTATATGATGTGATTAAATACTTATCAGCTATATCCATGAAAATTGTTACGGAATTGTTAGAAATTTTTAGTCCTAACTTGACACAACCCTATATGGGGCACACGGGGTATAGTGCCAAGGAGAATGTGAATAATATCAAGATCGTGCATCTGCACTGGGGACTGCAGCTGATTTTTGATGAGTCGCAGAAGGAGGGGAATAATGAGATTTGGATTGATGTGTATCCGCTGACGCGGTTTTTGGCGAAGCATACCCAGGCGGCGGTGAAGGTGGAGGGGACGAAGGAGTGGGTGCGGACGGCGGAGATTGTGGATCCGGCGGTGGAGGAGTATGAGGCGGGCCAATCTTGTCAGTGAAATCTTTAGTGGATGAAGAATTATAGGGAATATTAATTTGAAAACTGAAGCCTTAGGCGCTCAATAACGAACTCCTGCGCATTCTGGCAAAATTTTGGTTCCGGCTTGTTCGGGTCAGGGAGATAAGAACAAAAGGCACAAAATTTATGTGGGCATTGCATCTTATTAGGTGAATGTCCACTTTTTGAAAATATGAAATCCTCTTGTACTTGCGAAACTTAAGAAAATAATATAAAATATAAAAAGAGGTCAATCCTTTTTGTGGGGGTAATACCTCACCACGAAAGGAAGCACCTCTTATATCCTTAAATAATTATGTCTTTATCACTTAAGATTATACATATTTTTCTGAAATATGTCAAGAGATAAAATTCAGTAATGGAGTGAACGATAATATGTTAAAGGGAAGTAACGATAAAGTTTTGATAAACAGAGGAGTAAAAGCGGTCATAGTGTCGTTTTACCAACGCTGGCAGGAGCTGATGCACAAGAAGACATTAGATATTTATCAATATAGAATCATGACTTCGCTGAGTGCCATGAAAGAATTAGTTCTGGTGATAAAGAAAACGAAAGAAGGATTATTTACATCAGATGCAAATATAGAAGCCTGCCGTAAAGAACTTTTATATATTTTGAATCAAAAAGAGGGTACATTCCCCGCAGCTTGCTGCGCCAACAAACTTTTCCCTAAACTAGAAAAGGTGGTATACTAAAGGAAAAAGAGGAAAGGAAATTGTGCGGTGAGTGAAACAATCCACAAGTCCCACAATGTGTCAGTGCTAATGTATCATTTTGTATGTGGGCAAAATATAGAAGAGTAGTGATAGATGAGGAAGTGGACGAGGTAATAAAGAAAACATGTGAAGAAATAGAGAAAAGATATGAGATAAGATTTATAGAAGTAGGGACAGACAAGGACCATGTACATTTTTTGATACAGTCGGTGCCGACATATAGTCCAAAGAAGATAATCCAAATAGTAAAGAGCATTATAGCGAGGGAAGTGTTTGGAAAATGCCCACAGGTAAAAGAAAAGCTTTGGGGAGGGGAATTCTGGACAGATGGATATTATGTGGCAACGGTAAGCGAACATGGGAATGAAGAGATAATAGGTAAGTATGTCAGGGAGCAAGGGCAGGAAAAGTGCTACAAAAGAATCTATAAGAATATAGAGAAGCCCAAACAGTATAACTTGTGGGACTATATGTGACGAGCGCGGAGCTTCGATACCCCGCAGCTTGCTGCGGGGAGTTTCATTCATGATAAGGTAATGGGGATGTATCATAAAGCTATCCTGAACAGTCTGAGGAAAGTTTTGGGAAAGGTTCCTAAAGCGGAAGCAGAGTAGAATCGTTTGCTGTATAGATTAAAGTATGCCATAAACCAAATAGAGCAGGTATAAGAGAGGAAATGATGGATGATACGGGAAAGCAATCGTGTAGAATTAAAATCAGAACTGAACGATAAAATGGAAAAAGAAATAGTAGCTTTTCTAAATAATCGTGAGGGTGGCATTCTCTATATAGGTATTGATGATGAGGGGAATCCTGTTAAAATTCAGGATCTTGATTTCATGCAGTTGAAGATTGCGGATAGAATTAAGAATAATATTTTACCCTCTACACTTGGATTATTTGATATTGTGACTGAGTACATAGAAGATATTCCGGTGACTAAGATTGTGGTATCCAGTGGCTTGGAAAAACCATATTATATAAAGAACAGAGGAATGTCACCAAATGGGTGCTATATGAGGCTGGGAACATCAACACAGCCTATGTCTACAGCACTTATAGATGAACTTTATGCAAAAAGAATTCATACAACTTTACGTAACATACCATCACCCAGACAGGATCTTACTTTTGCTCAACTTAAGATATATTATCTGGAACGAGGACTCGAACTGAATGCAAAGTTCGCCAATAGTCTTGAATTGTTAACACCGGATGGAAAATACAATTATATAGCATATTTGCTGGCAGATGAAAATGGAGTATCTATCAAGGTGGCAAAATATGCGGGAACTGATAAGGTGGATTTGATTGAAAACGAAGAATATGGTTATTGTTCGTTGATTAAGGCGACAAATCATGTTCTGGAAAAGATGAAAATAGAGAATATCACAAAAGCGAAGGTAACCAACACAAAGAGGATTGAAAGAAATCTGGTAGAATCGGTTCCTTTGAGGGAAGCATTGATTAATGCCGTGGTTCATAATGATTTTACAAGAGAAATTCCACCTGTTTTTGAAATTTTCAGTGACAGGATGGAATTGACTTCTTACGGAGGGCTGATTCCAGGACAGAGCAAAAAAGATTTTTTTAGCTGCAGCAGTATGCCGCGGAACAGGGAACTGATGAGGGTATTTAAGGATTTAGGGCTGGTTGAGCAGCTTGGTTCCGGAATGAGCCGTATTTTGCGATATTATGATAAGAGTATTTTTGAGATATCAGAGCATTTTGTAAAAGTGATTTTTCCGTTCTTTATATTGGAAGAGGAAGAGAATATAGCCAATGGCGATAATAATGGCGATAATAATGGCGATAATAACAGTGTAAGGGAGCTTTTTAATTTACTGAAAAAGGATCCGTATATTACAGCCAGAGAGATGAGTGCGTATACAGGATTTAGTGCCAGAAAGATTAGCCGGATTATGCGGGAATTGCGTGAAACAGGCAGAATTGTTCGGGTGGGTTCGCCAAGAAAAGGTTACTGGAAAATCAAGGATACAGCTAAACAATGAAACTGTGATGGGTGGATGTTAAAGTAATACAATAACGCCATTGACAAATTTGCCCAGTGCAATGCCTGAAAAGGACATAAGAAACGGCAATGATTGCTAATTGCAAATTTATTTTGATACAATGTATACTGAGAAGGGTTCATAAAGTCTATCGGGAAGATGAAACACAAGGGAAACTTGGAAGTTATGGAGGAGATTATCATGCTTGATATAATACCTGACACAGAACAAATGACAAATTTAGTTGGAAAATCTTTATATGGTGTATGGAATGAATTATGTGCTTTAGTTGATGCAAAATATGATATGGACTGTATATGGAATAAGGGCGGCAAGGCATGGACATATGAATATAAATACCGGAGAGGCGGTAAAACCCTATGTGCATTGTATGCGAGAGAAAACTGTGTAGGATTTATGGTTATCTTAGGAAAAGAGGAACGGTTAAAATTTGAAAATGACAGAGAAAATTATACAGAGGAGGTTCAAAGAATATATGATGAAGCCCAGACGTATCATGATGGGAAATGGATCATGTTTGAACCGACAGACACTTCGCTGTTTGATGATTTTATCAGATTATTGGGAATCAAAAGGAAGCCGAATAGGAGTAAGCATTCAGGAATTCATTGACATACTGAATGAATATCTGGCATGGTCCCTTGGAAACATGAGCCTGCTGGAGTATAGGAGGAGCCTTGGCCTGACTGCTTAGCCAGTTCAAAAAAATGTCCGCCCCCACTTTATAAATAAAAATCTGTAAATACAGCTTTTTATGATAATGATTGGGCTGAAGGCTCTCTGCAACAGCTCCAGCCCAATTATCCGATAAGGTATCTTTTTTGATTCAGAGCGTCTTTGCCTCCGTCATGATTTTTGGATTGTAATCACTTTTATGCTATTTTACGGCATTCCATTGAGCTCCGTAATGGAAGGGGAATGCGCATTGATCACGGCCTTGATTCGTCTGACGCCGGCAGAGGAGGATTCTTCCTTTTTGATTTTAAAAGAAACAAGTTCACCGGTATTTTTAGCATGAGGACCGCCACAAATTTCTTTAGAATATCCGGGGATGGTATATACTTTTACCATTTCACCATACTTGCCTGAAAAAACACCGATAGCGCCTTCTTCATAGGCTTTCTTTGGGGTCATCTCTTCCAGAGTGACATCAATTTTCTTCCGGATAGCTTCATTTACGATAGCTTCCACTTTTTCCAGTTCCTCCTTTGTGACCTTCCGGCTGAAAGAAAAATCGAATCTTAAACGTTCAGAAGTGATATTGCTGCCTCTTTGGGATACTTCGTCACCGAGGACCTTCCTTAATGCACCGTTCAACAAATGTGTTGCCGTGTGAAGTCTGGCTGTCTGCTCATTATTGTCTGTCAAACCCCCCGCAAATTTACCTGCCGCTCCTTGTCTGGATTTGTTCTGATGTTCCTCAAATTTCTTCCGGAATCCATTTATATCCACCTGATATCCTCTTTCCGAAGCCAGCTCCGATGTGAATTCAATGGGAAAACCGTAAGTATCATAGAGCTTGAATGCCAGATCACCACAGAGGACTCCCCCTTGATCTATACCGTCGAGATATCTGTTTGCCTTCTTTAGCCCCTCGTCCAAAGTCTTGGAAAATAAATGATATTCCCTTTGCAGTTGCTCAAGAATAAACGCCCTATTTTCTCCAAGCTCCGGGTAAATAGGCTTGTATTGTTCGACAAGCACCTCGGAAAGTTCGCACAAGTAATTTGTATTTATGCCGGCCTTCCGAAACAGCCGGATCATTCTTCGGATCAGCCGTCTCAAAATATATCCCTGCTCTGTATTAGACGGGCTAATGTGCATCGGATCACCAAGGATAAAGGTAATTGTTCTGGCATGTTCGCAGATAATTCTTTTGTCCCGTTCAGGGAGGGACTTTCCCTCCTTTTCAATCATTGCTTCAAGTGTCTGCATAACTGGAATAAACAGCTCTGTATCATACACGCTGGTTTTTCCGTTAAAGATAGTCAGAACACGTTCTAAGCCCATTCCCGTGTCCACGTTTTTCTGCTTCAGCTCTGTAAAAGAACCGTCAGCTTCTTTATTGAACTCCATGAAGACATTATTCCAAATCTCTACATATTTTCCGCAGTTGCATGAAGGGCCGCAGCTGGGGCCGCATTTCGGCTTACCCATATCGTAGAAAATTTCGGTGTCTGGACCGCAGGGCCCTGTCTGGCCGGCTGGCCCCCACCAGTTATTGTCTCTCCCGTACCGGAAAATCTGGTCATTTTTAAGTCCGAAGCTCCTCCAGATTTCTTCTGCCTCCATGTCCGCCGGCGCCCATTCATCGCCCTCAAATACTGTCACGGCCAGTCTTTCGGACGGGATATGAAGATAATTGGTTAGAAAATCAAAGCTCATGGAAATGGATTCCCGCTTAAAATAGTCTCCCAAAGACCAGTTTCCCAACATTTCAAAAAAGGTGCAATGTGTATCGTCCCCTACTTCATCGATATCTTCTGTTCTTACACATTTCTGGATATCTGTAAGCCGCTTTCCGCCGGGATGTTTCTCGCCCAACAAATATGGCACTAACGGGTGCATTCCTGCAGTGGTAAACAAAACAGTGGGATCATTCTCCGGGAGAAGTGATGCAGACGCGATTTCCGTATGCCCCCTTTCTTTAAAATAGTTTAGATACATTGTTCTTAATTCATTTGCAGTCATGTTTCATTCTCCTTTTTGACACTTTTCCAAAACAAAAAACCCTAAGCTGATATAATATCAACTTAGGGCGAACTTTTCTGTCCGTGTTACCACCTAATTTCAGATTTCTCTGCGCTCTGTCAATACGGGATTTCTCCGATATTGCTTCCTGCGTTAACGGGGGAACTCCGTTGAAGCCTACTAAGATATATCCGTTCGGTTCACAGCTCAGAGGCTGCTTCGGCATTAGTTCAATGAAGATTCGCACCGCCCATCTTCTCTCTGTGAAATCCCTGATACCTACTATTCCTCATCATAGCCTTTTTGTTTTGAATTAGTTGGAAGTATAGCACTATAAAAAGTATTTGTCAAGCAGTTTGTGAGACAACAGCCGTAACAGCAGGAACTTGGACTATTGTTGCACTATACAAAAATAGATAAATCCTCCGCTGCAGACCATTTATATTTTACGCAAATACCGTTTTAACAAAAGGCAGATCTATATGGCAGATAAAATAAATGCGGGAAGCATATAAAGGGGTATGTTTTCTAAAATTGCTTTTCGGATCCAAAAAGAGCACAGCGGAAAAAGGGCTGTTAGTTTAAAAATAGGCAACAAAACTGCAGTGGCGAGAAATGCGATAACTGAAGGGACGCCCAGCCGTGCAGATAGGCAGCCCGTTTTTCTTTAAGGTGTGATAAATCAAAAAACCGATTGTAGACAAAGAACGGCCTGAAATAAAAACCATGTTTTGAATGCTTCATCTGCGGTATGAACCCTGCCGGACTCCATATCGTCAATCCCTTTATCAAGATAAGAAAATAAGATCTCCATGGCATCTTTTTTGGTTGTCTCGTTGATTGTCTGGATTACAGCTTCCATGTTCTGCATCCTCTCGATGTTTTTGTTTATGGCATCACTACTTTGTGTGCTTCAGTGCATATGGAATCAGAAGGTGACACAATGAACTTCTATGTCAACATTATCCCCCATTATAAGCTAAAAGCATACCCATAAATTTTCATGTGGTTATGGCATGAGGTATTTACGAAATGGGATAGAAGAGTTCCAAGTCTTTTGCAGGAAAGATGCATGGAGATAGGAGAATGCTGCTTGACAAAGCATATGTTTTGAACGCATAATGAAAGTAATCCGATAAGGAAGAACTATTTATTTCAAAGTAGTTGAATAACGTGGTCTGTTTATGCTTTCTATGCAAGTGGAAAGTAGAAGCAGGAAGCCTTATGAAAATTATTTTGATTAAATTGAGCCTGATAGGATTGTTGCGGCTGTCCGTCTTTGTGGAC
>OFHM01001668.1_pt1 | contig 13927 bp, 9 predicted proteins | sample 1521311 | NCBI WGS metagenome assembly OFHM01 (sample SAMEA3504083, study PRJEB24116) | mouse gut metagenome | biome: mouse gut; feature: mouse-associated habitat; material: faeces | place: Denmark | collected 2011 | reverse complement strand
CACACAAATTTGTGCTTGCGCCCAAATTTGCAGACTGAGCAGGAATGGGGGATTAATATGGAACATTTAATCGGGCTGGAACTGAAGAAATTCGGAGTGGGGCGAAACATAATGTTTACTGTCGCCGCGATTCTTTTCAGTATCCTTTTTATTTCGGTATCTCTGGTTGACAGTATGACGGATCCGGAACAGACAAAGGACACTTTTGAAAGCACCTTTCTTATCATCGGCCTTTTGGTGTCGAGTATCTTTCTTGTCTATTCGTCGGTTTTGACGGCACGTTTCGTGATCGGGGAGTACGATCGGCGGACGATTATCCTGCTGTTTTCTTACCCACTGAACCGAAAAGGGCTGATTGCCGGGAAGATGATGATCATCATGGTCTACACGGCAGTTTCTGTAATGATGGGGTATATCTGCTGTACAGGTTATATGATAATTGCCGATAACTATTTTGATATGTTAGAGGGCACATTTAAAACCTCTTTATTGCAGACATGGATACCGTCGGCTGTTACTGCTGTCATAGTGTGCACGATATTGTCGGTCTGGCCGTTTATCATTGGCATGATCCGCAAATCCGTTTCGGCGACGATAGTATCCTCTATGATCGTCGTTGTATTTCGCCAGATTATAATAAGTAAGAACGCAGCAAACCGGGAATCTCTGCTGCAGATTCTTTTGGCAGCGGTGATTACGTTCGCGATAGCAGCAGTGATCTTTAAAAAGAAAGTGCCGCAGCTGTTTTGATAGAGCATTTTTGCAGCAGCATTGCAGTAAGAGAAACAGGGTTACGCAGATTGGAAATCGGATTTCAGAACCGGAGGACGAGGTATTATGAATACGATCATACAAAAGATTAACGCCAGGCCGGGGCAGCGCATCATCGCCATGAGCGACATTCACGGTCATCTGGAAAATATGCAGGGGCTGCTTGAAAAGCTGGAGTACGATGCGGAGGATATACTTGTTATCGTGGGGGATCTGGTGGACAAGGGACCGGAAAGCCTGCGGACAGTCCGGTATATCATGGAGCTGGCGGCGAATGCACAGATATTTGTATCCGAGGGAAATGTGGAAGAACATCGGCTGGAGATCCTCTGTGATACGACGGCGGGAAGTGAAGAACGTTTCCGGGAGTTTATCCACTGGCAGAAAAAGCACTGGGGACGCGGCCTGCTCCTGGACATGTTGGCGGAACTTGATATTTCCGCAACGGAGCTGACTTTAGAGGACACACCGGCCTGCAGAAAAAGTATGTGGGAGCATTTTGCTCCCGAGATTGCCTTTTTGCGCCAGCTGCCTGCGATTTTGGAAATGGATGACTATCTCTTTGTACACGGCGGCATTCCTACCGATGATCTGGAGAGTCTGACGGAAACGGACCGGCACGCCTGGTTGAAGAATGACTGCTTTCTGGAAAAGGGGTATCGTTTTTCCAGATGTGTTGTGACAGGACACTGGCCTGTCAGCCTTTACCGGCATGAGGAGGCGGATTTACGGCCGATTTTCGAGTATGAGCGCAGGATCATCTGTATGGACGGCGGGTGCGGCCTGAAAGAAGTTGGACAGCTTAACGCGCTTGTTTTTCCGGATAAAGATGCGGCTATGGAAGAGATCCGCTGGGAGTATTATGACAGTTTTCCGGTGGTGACTGCGCTGGACGGGCAGGAAGGAAAGCAGAAGACTTTGTATATCCAGTATTTCGACAGCCGTGTTGACCGACTGGAGGAGCGGGAGGGTATGGTGCGCTGCCGCCATTTGAGCAGTGACAGGACATTGTGGGTACCGTCCACTTTTCTTTATCTGGATGACGATAAAGAATGGCATGTGGATGATTACTGCGATGCCCGGCTGGAAGTAAAACCCGGGGACAGGATCTCCGTTGTATTCCGCAATGCTGCCGGCTGCTATGGAAAGATCAATGGAGTTCTGGGGTGGTATTACGGCCGCTGCAGTGAATGATAGAAAAAAGTTGCCTGTTATGGATGAATCATAATGGGTGGGTGGAAGATATTGTTTCTTTACAGTGTGTTTTGTGGTTATTGCTACAATATATAGTATTGTGCACAATGCTGATAAACGGTTTTTCGAATATAAATCATACGTGACAAGTGTAAAATTTCATGTTATACTCGTTCAAAAGCATATATTTCAAAATTCTAATCCATATCTAATCGTTATAACGCAGAACGGTTACTTTATGTCCAACCGGACGTCAGACGAAATCATGCTTTTAATCCAGATAAATTGAAGAAGGCAGGAGATTTCGCAAATACGGACGGCAATGCAGAGAAAGAGGCTGCGCACAGATATAGATGCGGATGCCGGAGTAAGCGCTGAAAGATCTCCTGCGAAGGAGGTATTGTGGGCAGGAAGGACATCAGCTTAAAATCATATCTGCAGGATACTGCCAGATATGCAGATCTTTGGAATGGCGGGGTGTTTCAGGGAAGGCAGGTTGTTAAAGCGAAGGAACTGCAGGAAGTAACGCCGGTTCGCTTCGGAGCCGGCCGTTCGGCGCTGGTTGAGAAGACCGGAGATCTGGTCATGAAGCAGAATTATGACGGACAGAGGTTTGTCATATTGTCACTGGAGAATCAGGATGAGATCGATTACGGGATTCCGGTCCGGGTCATGCTGCAGGAGGCATTGGAATATGAGAGACAGCTTCGGGATATCAGACGCAGGAACGAAAAGGCATACGAAGAATATCGAAAGAGATGCGGAGAAACTCCGGCAAAAGTTTATAAGGACGCCGGAGAATATCTGTATAAGATAAAGAAAGAGGATCGCCTTTTTCCGGTGGCAACATTGATCGTGTATTGGGGAGAAGAAAAGTGGCAGGGGCCGAGGAACCTTTCTGAAATGATTGATTTTGGAGAGAAGGGTGCAGGTGTGGGAAGTGAGTTGAAGAAACTGGTTCCGGAATATCCTCTGCATTTCCTTGATTTGTCAACATTTGGACATTTAGAGTATTTCAGAACGGAACTGCGGCCGTTACTGGAGCTGTTTGCAAAACGTAACAGCAGGGAATCTTTGAGAGAATGTCTTGAGGCGAATGAGACATATTGGGAAATGAACGACGAAAGCTGGGATCTTCTCACCCGGTTGACAGGTTCTAAGAGTTTGGAACATCTGGTCAGGCGAAAGAAGAAAGGAAACGAGGAGGGAAAGAAAATGTTCAGACCGTTGGATGATATGATAAGTAATGCGATAGCGGAAGGTAAGAGCGAATCCATAGTGGATCTGCTGGAAGAGTATGGGACTGTGCAGGACAAGTTGAAGGAAGAGATTTTTAAACAGAAAGATCTTCAGATACTGAAAGAGTGGCTGAAATTAGCGGTAAAGGTGGAGAGTGTTGAAGAGTTTGCGCAGCAGATCAACTTTTCGGCAGGCGGTTGAAGTTTAAAATGGAGGACGATATGGACTTTTTCAAAGAACTTATGCACAGAGAACAACAGGATAAACTGGAGAGATACCGGATTTTAAATCAGAATGTAAAGAAGGGGGAGATCCTTTTTACCGGATCGTCATTGATGGAGCAGTTTCCGGTCAATGAGCTTCTGATGACAAACGGCATGGATCAGGTCATCTACAACCGGGGTATCGGCGGATTTACAACGACGGACATGCTGGAGTATATGGAGGAGATGGTATTCGGTACGGAACCTTCAAGGATCTTCATCAATATTGGGACGAATGATATCGGCAGTCCGGATTATCAGCTGGAGGCGCTGCTTGAGCGATACGAGGAGATCATTGTCAGGATTCAGGAGAGACTGCCGGAAGCGGAGATCAATATGATGGCGTATTATCCGGTCAATGAAACGGACAAGATTCCGGAGGGCGAATGGGGTAAGACGGCTTTTGTTACAAGGACTAATGAGAATCTCAATATTGCCAATGCGGCGATAGAGAACCTGGCGGCGAAGAAGGGCTGTCGTTTTATCAATGTCAATGAAGGACTGGCGGACGAGAGAGGCAAATTGAAGAAAGAGTATACGATCGAAGGGATTCATATGTATGCCAACGGGTATCAGGTGGTATTGCAAAATCTGAAAAAGTATCTGTAGTATCTTTCCGGAAGGAGAGCCGGCCTCCAGTTTGAATCGAAAATAAGTCATTCACAAAAGGTTGACTAGTGTAACCCTGATATGCTATATTGTTATCAGGGTTACATTAGTCAACCTTTTTGGAACTTGAGAGATTTCGGAGTGGAGGGAAATATGGAGGATAAGACAATCGGCCTTTCCAACAGTGAATGGCGCATTATGGAAAATTTGTGGGAGCAGTTTCCGAAGACGGCGACACAGCTGATCAGGGCGATGGAGACAGAGACCGGATGGGCCAAGAGCACTACGAAGACGCTGCTGAAACGGATGGAGCAGAAGGGATGCATTGCATACCGGGAAGGGACGAAGGCAAGAGAATATTATCCGTTATTGAAGCGGGAAGAGGTGGTGGAGTCCGAGACGAGCAGCTTTTTGAACCGGATCTACAACGGCAGTCTGGGATTGATGGTCAATACGCTGGTAAAGAAGCAGGATATCCCGGACGAAGAGATGGAAGAGTTGTACCGGATCATTCAGGAGGCCAGAGCAGAGAAAAAGGAGAAGGGGGAAGCGTGATGGGGGTAATGACGGGAGCTATGATTCAGGCAGCAGTTTTGGTGAGCGGCATACTGATCGTGCGGAAAATGTTTGGAGAGAAACTGCATGCTTATGTAAGGTACAGTCTGTGGCTGCTTGTGGCGCTGCGGCTGCTCATGCCGGTCAATTTTATAGACAGCCCGTTCAGTTTACTGCGGGCTGTGCATGTGGTGACGGAAGGTTATAGGGAGGCATCCTCTGTGGCCGAAGACCTGGACGGTCAGTCGCAGAACCGCAGCATTACAGGCAGGGACTCCCGGGAGCTGACTTCGGAAAATGAGCGGGATGTTGTGACGGAGCAACCAGGGGCAGAGGGGACTTTGTCCGCACCGGAGGGCGACGACTTCCGAATGGTTGACGGTACTGCGATGGCTGATATGGAGGATGAGGATTGGACTGATCGTAACCGGATCATGTCCGCGGACTATACAGTGCCGGCAGTTTTACGGGGGATATGGATCGTGGGCAGTATGGTGGTCGGCGGGATATTTTTTACGGTACATCTTCGTTTTCGCAGGAGGCTGTACAGGGCGCGCAAACTCTGTCAACAGAGTGAGGATAAGATTGCGGGGAACGGCAGGAAGACCGCCGGACTGCACAGGAATCTGCCGATTTATCAGGTGAAGAAACTGGAGGCGCCCTGCCTTGTCGGTGTTTTACGGCCGGCGATTTATGTTGGTACGGATATCCGGACCGGTACAGAGCGGTTTCGCCATGTGGTGACCCATGAGAAGGTACATTATCTTCACGGTGATCATATCTGGGCGCTGCTGCGCGCCGTGCTGGTCACTGTGTACTGGTTTCATCCTTTTGTTTGGATCGCGGCGGCGGCTTCGGTCAGGGATGGGGAGATCGCCTGTGATCACGGCACCATAAAGCAGCTGGGAGAGGGAGAGCGGCTGACTTACGGAGAGATGCTGCTGGAGCTTTCCAGGAAAAACCGGGGCAAAAGGGTCTATTCCTTCGGCACCATGCTTCGCCCGGGCAGATCAGAGATGAAAGAACGGATCATGCGTCTTGCGGGTGGCAACGGCACCAGAATGTCGGCGGGGATTCTCGCGGCCGTCCTTATGCTTGGTATGGCAGGCTGCGCTTTTACCGGAGGAGCGGCGGAAAATGCGGAAGTGGCGGCAGAAGCTTCGGCAGATAGCAACAAACAGCGGCTGGAAGAAGGGGCGGATGGTAAAGCAGGTCTGGATGAAAATCCGGAAAATGACGACGCGCGGCAGGACGATGTACTTTCCGATAACGAAAGGATTCCCGAGCGCGAACCGGAAGCAGTTTTTGATCCGGAAGAAGAGATCAGCGAAGCGCGTCAGCTGACTGCGACTCCGGCACAGATATCCGAGGAGACGGAGCTTGGGGTAGACGGTCCGTGGCTTGATTATGCAGGACAGCCGGGGATGGGTGGAGCGAATAACAGCGTTATCATATTCCATGATTATTTCGGACTGGTTGTCTATGATCTGACGGACAGCGAAGTTGTGCGCAGTCTGGATCTGGCGGCTATTGGCTGTAACTTTACGCAGGGAGATAATGCCTGTCAGGTTGCCGTATCGGCTGACGGCAGAGAGGTGTGGCTGTATCCGATGAAGAGACAGTATATGTTCCATTATGATGTGGAGAAGAACCTGCTCCGGCAGCTGCCGATCGTGAAGAGTTTTGAGGTTGATTTGGAGACGCAGGATCTTTTTGACCGGTATCTGGTGACAGAGGAGCGGTATGTGGGATGGCGTTCCAATTACCTGTATGAAGAATATAAGGATGAGAGAGGTCTGCAGACTGCTTATATCTATTTGTATGCGTCCACCAGTGAAGAAGCTGCAAAACTCCGCAATCTGCAGTGCGTCTGGGATGACATGGTCTATACTTTGTGGGATGGGAACCAGGCCGGGGCCGTGCAGACAGCTGCGGAATTTCCCTATCAGCATGACGGTAACATACATGATGTAGAGATCATATATGACGAACCCTGCGTGTATTCCCGGATTTCAGATACTTTCGGTGAGAGGACGCATCCCATCGGTGGGGAAGTGCGTATGCACGAAGGAATTGACTTTGCGGCTGAAGAGGGCGCGGATATCAAAGCGGCAGCCGACGGCATTGTCCATGAAACCGGTTACACGGCGGAATACGGTAACTATGTTGTCCTGCTGCATCAAAACGGAGATATGACTTATTACTGTCACTGCAAAGACATTAACGTGTCGCCGGATGAGCAGGTAGAGAGAGGCGATACGATCGCCACGGTGGGGCGCAGCGGAAGAGCAACCGGATTCTTTCTGCATTTTGCGCTCAGCCGTAACGGAGAGTTTGTAGATCCGGCAGAGAATATGAGCCTTGAGATTCTGCCACAGTAAACTTACATCATGCTCAACCTGCCGGCGGGCCGCATGGCCATCCATGCTGTGAAAGTTGAAGACTTTCATAGTAAAAAGGGGCTTCCGAATCAGGCGGAACCCCTTTTTTAAATAAATTTACAGGTTTACAACATTCCTGTTCTCACCGGCCAGAAAGGCTTCGATATTTTTTGCAACTTCTTCCACCAGATGGGTTCTGGATTCCAGACTTGCCCATGCCATATGTGGTGTGATGATCAGCTTCGTGCTGTCTTTGATCTGTGCCAGCGGATTATCTTTCGCCATCGGTTCCTGCTCCAGCACATCCAGACCGACGCCGGAGATCTGGTCCGCGACGAGTGCATCGTAGAGGGCCTGGGTGTCCACCACCGGTCCGCGGGCCACATTTACCAGAATGGCGGTTTCCTTCATCTTCGAGAGGGCGTCTTTATTGATCAGTCCTCTTGTCCGGTCGCTGAGCGGGCAGTGCAGGGACAGGATGTCCGACTCCTGTAAAAGGGTGTCGAACTCCACCCGTTCATAATCGGTGCAGGTGCTCTTACCGGAAGCAGAATAGAAGATGACCCGGCAGCCGAAAGCCTGCGCAAGTCCTGCGACCCGGCGGCCGATCGTTCCCATGCCTATGATGCCCCATGTCTTTCCTTCCAGATCGTAAAAGGTTCTGTCGAAATTGGAAAAACGGTCTTGGGCGCTGTAGGCGCCGGATTTCACGTAGTCATCGTAGAATGCGATCTTTTCAGAAAGAGCAAGAGCCAGCAGGAGCGTGTGCTGTGCCACCGTGGAAGTGCAGTAATTGATGACGTTGGTGACTTTGATGCCGCGGCTTCTGCAGTAGGCCAGATCTACGTTGTCGAAGCCTGTGGCCAGCAGGCAGATCAGCTTTACGTTGGGGGCGTCTTTCAGGGTAGATTCATTGAGAGGCGCTTTATTTGCGAGGATGATATCCGCGTCTTTGACACGTTCCGAAGTGTTCGCCGCAACTGTATTTGGATAACAGGTTACCTCCCCGAACTTTTCAAAACAGGATACGTCAACGTCCGTTCCCGCGCTGTTTCGTTCTAATATGACCAGTTTCATAAGTATCCTCCGTTCTCTGAAAAGCTGTAAGAAATTATATTTGTCTCATTTTATCACAGTGTAGAGGCTTTTGACAGTGTTTCTTTTCAAAGGAGGCATTGATTTCAGTAAATTAAATGAATATACTATATGTAAAGCAGAGGGAAAAAGGACGTCCCTGTGTACTGAAAATAGCTGTAAAAATACCATGGCAATCGCAAATAAAGTTTGATATAATATAAGAAATTTGCAGGTAAACGGTGGAGAACCATAATAACTTTGAAAGGGGACTATAGAGTATGCTTGCCACATTGATTCCTTTTTTTGATAAAGATATGAAAGTATGCGCTTATTCGCTCTTCTCGCAGAAGGCGAATCTGCTGCTGAATCCGGCGTTGCAGAGTTCGGCTGTAAACGACGGTGCGGCGAGGGTGGAGGGTCTTGATATTTTGCAGAGGATCGGCATTGATACGCTGTCGCCGGGATCGGACGTGTTTGTTCCGGTTGGATCCATTGCGGTTTTTTCGGATATTGAGTCACAGAGCGAGGAGATGATTGGACGTCTTGTCTTGCTTTTTGACAATTCTGTGACGAATACACCGGACTATCAGAAGCGGTTCAGGCAACTGAAGCAGAAGGGTTATAAGCTGGCGATCCGTAAGCTGCCGGTGAAGGAGTTTGAGAACTATAAAGAAATTCTGTCCTTGATGGATTATATCATTCTGGATTATAAGAAAGTGGATGTCTACAAGGCCAAAATTTATTTCGGACATCAGTATCCGAATATCAAAATCTGTGTCGGAAATATCGAGAAGCAGGAAGTTTTTGATGATGTCAGAGTGGATCGGGCGTTTCATCTGTTCGAGGGTGCGTTCTACCGGATTCCGGTCACGAAGGGACAGACGGAGGTGGAGCCGCTAAAGGTGAACTATCTGGAGCTGATGAACATTGTTAACGATGTGGATTTCGAACTGACGAAGGCGGCCGATGTGATCGGCAGAGATACGGCGCTTGTGGTATCTCTTCTGGAGATGGTGAACCGTATTGCCACCAAGTCTGAGGTGACGTCGATCCGTCATGCGGCGGCGCTGCTGGGCCAGCGGGAACTCAAGAAGTGGATCAATACAGTGATCACAAAGGAGCTTTGTGCGGACAGACCGAATGAGATCACGAGAGTTTCCCTCCTGCGGGCCAAGTTCCTGGAGTGCCTGGCGCCTTCTTTTGGCATGGGCATGAAGGCGTCCGAGCTGTTCCTGATGGGGCTTTTCTCGGTGCTGAATATTATCCTGAGTATGCCTATGGAGGAAGCACTTAATAAGGTGAACGTTTCCAAAGATATCAGAGAAGCACTGCTGAGCTGTAAAGGCGAATTTGCGGATATCTATGGTTTTATGACAGCATATGAGAACGCGGACTGGCAGGAAGTAAGCCGGATGCAGATACTTAAGAACATTGACAGTGACGCGGTGTTTAAGGCATATATTGAGGCTGTATGCTGGTATAAGGAGATGTTTTTTTAATTGTTAACGGCATTTGAATCGAAAGTAACAATTTGTTATGTCTTTTGCTTATAAGCCAAAGCATTTTACAGGAGGATTCTTAAGGATTTCCTGTGAAAAGATACAGGTGCCGGCAGAATATTGTCTGTACCACAAAAGTGATGACAGGACAGACGACCATCACTATAATAAAAATTCGGCTGATTAATTTTAAGGAGGAAACTATTAAAATGAGTAGCGAAATCAGAGACATTAATCTTGCCGAATCCGGTGAGAAGAAGATTGAGTGGGTGAAGAGGAACTGCGACCTGCTGCGTACGCTGGAGAAAGAGTTCTCCGAGAGTAAGCCCTTTGCAGGGAAGAAGGTAACCCTGTCCGTGCATCTGGAGGCAAAGACAGCTTATCTGTGTCTGGTGTTGGCGGCAGGCGGAGCCGAGATGTATGTGACCGGTTCCAACCCGTTGTCTACGCAGGATGACGTGGCGGCAGCGCTTGTGAAAGCCGGATTGGAAGTGCACGCCTGGTATGGCGCTACACCGGAGGAGTATGAGACCCATATCCGTCATGTGCTGGAGGCAGAGCCGAATATCATCATCGACGACGGCGGCGATCTGGTGACGATGGTACACAAGGAGATGCCGCAGCTGATCCCCAATATCATTGGCGGATGCGAAGAGACTACCACAGGTATTATCCGTCTGGAAGCCATGAATAAGGCGGGCGAATTGAAGTTCCCCATGGTGCGCGTTAACAATGCGGCATGTAAACATTTCTTCGATAACAGATATGGTACAGGACAGTCTGTATTCGACGGTATCAACAGGACAACGAATCTGATCGTAGCGGGCAAGATCGTGGTAGTGGCAGGTTACGGCTGGTGCGGTAAGGGTACTGCCATGAGAGCCAAGGGTCTGGGTGCGAGAGTGATCGTAACCGAGATCGACCCGATCAAAGCCATTGAGGCGGTGATGGACGGATTCGACGTGATGCCTATGAAGGAAGCGGCTAAGGTCGGTGACTTCTTTATCACTGTGACCGGCTGTGACGGTGTTATTGACAAAGAAGACTTTGCAGTGATGAAAGAAGGAGCGATCCTCTGCAATGCAGGACATTTTGACTGCGAGATCGATATGGCGTGGCTGAAAGCCAATGCGGTGGAGAAGAAAGAACAGCGGAAGAACATCATGGGCTACAAGCTGCCTACCGGACAGTGGATCTTTGTACTGGCAGAAGGACGTCTTGTGAATCTGGCGGCCGGTGACGGTCATCCGGCAGAGATTATGGATATGAGTTTCGCGATTCAGGCGCTTTCCGCGAAATATCTTGTAGAGCACAGCAGTGAGCTTACACATAAACTGATCGATGTGCCGGAAGAAGTGGACAGGGATGTGGCGAAGCGTAAGCTGGCGTTCCTTGGCAAAGAGATTGACGTATTGACGCCGGAACAGGAAAAATATTTGAATAGTTATACGGTTTAATATTGCATTTGTATTTGCTATAGTGTATAATAGGTCTTCCAGAAAGAGTTCGTGATAAGAATGATAAGATTTGAAGCGGGAAGGCGCTGTGATGAACAGTGCCATGTAGAGTAAAGGGAAACAGACGATGGATAAGGAGGAGACACTATGGCATTGACGAATGAAGATCTGCAGGCGATTTCGAACTTACTGCAGCCGATCAAGGATGAAGTAGGGAGCGTGAAGTCTGAAGTCCAGGGCATGAAAATTGAGATGAAGGACATGAAAACCGACATCCAGGGTATGAAGACCGAGGTAAAGGACATGAAAACCGACATCCAGGGCATGAAGACTGAGATGAAAGTTATGAAGATCGATATCCAGGGCATGAAGACTGAGATGAAAGGCATGAAAACTGACATCCAGGGCATGAAGACTGAGATGAAAGGCATGAAAACCGACATCCAGGGCATGAAGACTGAGATGAAGGACATGAAAACCGACATCCAGGGCATGAAGACTGAGATGAAAGGCATGAAAACCGATATCCATGGTATGAAGACTGAGATGGAAGTTATGAAAACCGACATCCAGGGCATGAAGACTGAGATGAAAGGCATGAAAACCGATATCCAGGGCATGAAGACTGAGATGAAAGGCATGAAAACCGATATCCAGGGCATGAAGACTGAGATGGAAGTCATGAAGACCGACATCCAGGGTATGAAGACTGAAATGAAAGGCATGAAAGCTGACATATGGGATTTAAGATTTGATGTGAAAAATCTTCAGCTTGATTCGAAGGAAGTGAAGAATAAAGTGACAAAGATGGAATTGACAGTTGAGAATGAGATTCGTGTCAATATCCAGAGAGTTGCGGAAGGGCACTTGGATTTGTACAGAAAACTCAATGAGTGCGTTAAACTTTCTTCGGACGTCAGGGCCAAACAGGAACTGCAGGATGTATATATCACCATGCATGACATGAAATTAAGAGCTTTGGCATAAAAACAAACACTATGATCGGCGGTTTTCGTGACCGCCGATTTTGGTATTTTGTAATAGTTATAGTTAACGACATGAGAAATTTTGTTTACCATATCATAAAGATACCGCAAGGACAAAGTAGATATCTTTAGCGGAAACAGGAGATGATTATGAAAATACAGAGTAATGTGAAATTGTACACATCGGGCGAACTGCTCAGACGCTTTTTGCCTTATTATAAGAAATACTGGAAGATCGTGGTCATTGATCTGTTCTGTGCAGGATTGACGACGATCTGTGAGCTGGTGCTGCCGATGATCATCCGCTTCATCACGAATGCGGGGATGAATGATCTGGTGTCGCTTACGGTGACGGTGATCCTGCGGCTGGGGGCGTTGTATCTGCTTTTGCGGATCGTAGATTCAATGGCCAATTTCTATATGGCGTATACCGGGCATGTCATGGGAACGCGGATCGAGACGGATATGCGGCGGGACGCCTATGCGCACCTGCAGAAGCTGTCCAATACATACTATAATAATACCAAAGTGGGTCAGATCATGGGACGGATCACCAACGATCTGTTTGATGTGACGGAGTTTTCCCATCACTGTCCGGAGGAATTTTTTATTGCGGGTATCAAGGCGGTCATTTCCTTCGTGATCCTGGCCCGGATCAGCCTTGGTCTGACGCTGATCCTTTTTGCGGTGATACCGGTTATGGTGGTGACCTGCACGATGATCAATCTGCGTATGCGGGAGGCGTTCCGTAAGCAGCGTGTGCAGATTGGCGAGCTGAACGCCCGCATTGAGGACAGTCTTCTCGGGCAGAAGGTGGTGAAGGCTTTTACCAATGAGGAAAAGGAAAAAGAGAAGTTTGAGAAGGACAATATCAATTTCTTTCATATCAAGAAGGAAACTTATAAGTTTATGGCGGCTTTTCAGACTACGACCAGAGCCTTTGACGGTGTGATGTATCTGGTACTGCTGGTGGCGGGCGGTATCTTTATGATCAGAGGAAAGATCGTGCCCGGTGATCTGGTGGCCTATGTGATGTATGTGAGTACACTGATTGCTACAATCCGGCGGATCATCGAGTTTGCGGAGCAGTTTCAGCGCGGCATGACAGGAATCGAGCGTTTTGTACAGATCGTGGACAGCGATATTGAGATCTTTGACGAGCCGGATGCGGTGCCCTGTGAACATCCGCAGGGGAATATTGCTTTTCATAATGTAGGTTTTGAGTATCCGGACGACCACAACGTGGTGTTCAGGGGCTTAAACCTGGATATCCGTGCAGGAGAAAAGATCGCCATCGTAGGCCCGTCCGGCGGCGGTAAGACCACGCTTTGCAACCTGATTCCCCGTTTTTATGATATCAATGAGGGTGAAATTCTTCTGGATGGGAAGAATATTCACAAGTATACGATCAAGAGCCTGCGGCAGAATATCGGTATGGTCCAGCAGGATGTGTATCTGTTCTCGGGAACGGTATATGAAAATATCGCTTACGGCAGGGAGCAGGCCACCAGAGAGGAAGTGATCGAGGCGGCAAAACGCGCCGGGGCACATGAGTTTATCTGTGCTCTGAAAGACGGTTACGATACTTATGTGGGAGAGCGCGGCGTGAAGCTGTCCGGCGGACAGAAACAGCGGATCAGTATTGCCAGAGTATTTCTGAAAAATCCGCCCATTCTTATTCTGGACGAGGCCACTTCGGCGCTGGACAATGAGAGCGAGTTTCAGGTGGCAAGGTCGTTGGAAGCGCTGGCAAAGGGCAGGACTACGATCACGATCGCACACAGACTGTCCAGCATCCGCAACTCCGACCGGATTCTGGTGCTGACGGAGGAAGGGATCGTGGAGGAAGGCACGCATGACAGCCTGCTGGAGCTGGGCGGCATTTACCATCACTTT
>OFHM01001661.1_pt1 | contig 13948 bp, 9 predicted proteins | sample 1521311 | NCBI WGS metagenome assembly OFHM01 (sample SAMEA3504083, study PRJEB24116) | mouse gut metagenome | biome: mouse gut; feature: mouse-associated habitat; material: faeces | place: Denmark | collected 2011 | reverse complement strand
CGCCGTAGTTTACCGCTGTGTGCGGAAGACCCCCGAGCGCAAGCCCAAGGCGGAAAAGCCGGATGATGCCAAGGCAGAGAAGAAGCCCGCTCCGAAGAAGGCCGCCGCCAAGGCGGAGAAAAAGCCCGCCCCGAAGAAGGCCGCCAAAGCGGAAAAGCCCGCCGTGGAAAAAACCGCCGCGGAAAAACCCAAGCGGACCCGCGCCAAGAAGGTGGAGAAGTAACGGGGGCGTCCGCCCCGCCGCCTCGGGCCTTCCTCCCCCTCCGGGGGGAGGGGGCAGTCCTCCCGGGCACCTTTGGGGCCCTCCGGCCCCAATTCTCTATAGATGCTGCCGCGCAACCAAAAAGTGAGAGGTGAACACCAAAATGAAGAAAGAAGTAGTCGCCATGCTGCTGGCCGGGGGCCAGGGCAGCCGTCTCTACGCTCTGACCAGCAACGTGGCAAAGCCCGCCGTCCCCTTCGGCGGGAAGTACCGCATCATTGATTTCCCCCTGTCAAACTGCGTCAACTCCGGCATCGACACCGTGGGCGTGCTCACCCAGTACCAGCCCCTGGAGCTGAACGACTACATCGGAAACGGCCAGCCCTGGGATCTGAACCGCAACTGGGGCGGAGCCCACATCCTGCCGCCCTACACCCAGTCTAAGACCGAGTCCTGGTACAAGGGCACCGCCAACGCCATCTACCAGAACATCCCCTTTGTGGACCGCTATAATCCCGAGTACGTGGTGATCCTGTCCGGCGACCACATCTATAAGATGGACTACAACAAGATGCTCCAGTTCCACAAGGAGAAGGGCTCCGAGTGCACCATCGCCGTCATGCCGGTCTCCCCGGAGGAAGCCACCCGCATGGGCATCATGAGCACCGATGAAAACGATGCCATCACCGACTTCGAGGAGAAGCCCAAGAAGCCCAAGAGCAATCTGGCCTCTATGGGCGTGTACATCTTCACCTGGTCTGCCCTGAAGCAGTACCTCATCGACGATGAGGCCGACCCCAAGTCGGAGAATGACTTCGGCAAGAACATCATCCCCGCCTTCCTGCGGGACGGCCGCCCCATGTTCGCCTATGCCTTCGAGGGCTACTGGAAGGACGTGGGCACCCTGGAGAGCCTGTGGGACGCCAATATGGATCTGCTGGACCCCACCGATCCCATCAATATGCGGGATTCCTCCTTCCGGGTCTACGCCCGGAACTACGCCTCCCCCGCCACCCGCATCGATCCGGGCGCGCGGGTGACCAACTCCTTCGTGGCGGAGGGCTGTATCATCCGGGGCACCGTGGAGCACTCCGTCCTCTACACCGACTGCGAGGTGGAGGAGGGCGCGATCATCACCGGGGCGGTGATCATGCCCAACACCAGGGTGTGCAAGGGCGCGAACGTCAGCTATGCCATCGTGGGCGAGGGCTGCGTCATTGAGGAGGGCGTGAAGATCGGCGAACGGCCGGAGAACTGCCCCAACGAGGACTGGGGCATCACCGTGGTGGGCCACAAGAAAACCCTCCCCGCCGGCTCCGTCATCAAACCCAAGGAAATTGTTTAAGGGGGTGTCCACCATGAACATGACTGGTATTATTTTCTCTGAGATGTACTCCGGTGAGCTCGGCACCTTTACTTACGACCGCAATATGGCCGCCATCCCCTTCGGCGGGCGTTACCGCCTGGTGGATTTCGTGCTGTCCAATATGGTCAACTCCGGCATCACCAACGTGGGCGTGCTGGCCACCCAGCACTACCACTCCCTGATGGATCACCTGAACAACGCCCAGCAGTACGACCTGAACCGGAAGAACGGCGGCCTTCAGCTCCTGCCGCCCTTCGCCACCGAGAACGTGGGGGCCAACAACCGGGGCAAGCTGGACGACCTGCGCAACGCGCTGGACTACCTGGAAACCATTACCACCACCCCCTACGTCCTGCTGGCGGACGCCTATGTGGTGTGTAACATCGACTACCGCCCCGCCCTGGAGGCCCACATCGCCAGCGGCTGTGATATCACGATGCTGGCCACCCTGGAGAGCGAGCCTTCCCAGGAGAACTATGTCTCCGTCCTGCGGGCCGACCCCAGCCACCGGGTGACCTCCTATGCCCTGGACTGCGTCGCCAAGGCCGGCGACTACGCCAGCATGGGCCACATGATCATCTCCCGGGATTTCCTGATCAACGTGATCCGGGACTATACCTCCCGGGGCATCTACGACTTCCTGCGGGACTTCATCCAGCACGAGTTCAACCGGGGCCGCCTGTCCATCAACCTCTATCAGGTGGACGATGTGGTACTGCGCATCCGCAGCGTGGAGGAGTACTTCCGCAGCAGCCTGTCCATCGTTGACTGCGCCGTGGGCACCCCGCTGTTCCGGGGCGACCGGCCCATCTTTACCCGCGTCACCGACGAGGTGCCCTGCCACTACGGTACGGAGTGCGAGGTCAGCGGCTGCGTGATCGCCGACGGCTGCATCATCGAGGGCAAGGTGGAGAACTGCGTGCTCTCCCGGGGCGTGAAGATCGGCAAGGGCGCGACCCTGAAGAACTGCGTGATCATGCAGGGCAGTCTGGTGGGCGAGGGTGCCAGCCTGGAGAACGTGGTGGTGGACAAGTGGGTCAACATCACCAGCGGCGCGCAGCTCAAGGGCCTGGAGTCCAATCCCGTGGTCATTCGTAAAGGAGTCACCGTATGAAAATCCTGCTTGCCTCCAGCGAGGCCGCGCCCTTTGTCAAGACCGGGGGGCTGGGGGACGTAGCCGCCGCCCTCCCCAAGGCTCTGGCCGAGTCTCCCAACACTGAGGTGGCGGTATTCCTGCCCTACTATAAGGCCATCAAGGACAATCCGGAGTTTGAGCTGGAGTACATCACAAACTTTACCGTCCCCCTGTCCTGGCGGAATGTGTACGCGGGCCTGTTCCGGGCGGTGAGCAAGCGCAAGAAGCTCCAATACTACTTCATCGACAACGAATACTATTTCTACCGGGACGGCTGTTACGGACACTATGACGACGGGGAGCGGTTCGCCTTCTTCTCCAAGGCCATTTTGGAGGCCCTCCAGCATTTGGCCTGGTATCCCGATGTGATCCACGCCAACGACTGGCAGACCGCCCTGGTGCCCGTGTTCCTCCGGGCCCACTATATGCACCTGCCGTCCTATCAGGCTATCCGCACCCTGTACACCATCCACAACATGGAGTACCAGGGCCGGTTCCCGGACTCCTTTGTGGACGAGGTGCTGGGCCTGCCCGAGGACTGGAAGGGCACCATGCACTTCGACAACTGCACCAACCTGATGAAGGCCGCCATCCTGGTGTCCGACCGGGTGAGCACCGTGTCCCACACCTATGCCTTCGAGATCCAGAACCCCTACTTCGCCCACGGGCTTCACGACGTTCTGCGCCAGCACAGCTATAAGCTCAACGGCGTGGTGAACGGCATCGACCTGGACGAGTTCAACCCGGCCGCGGACCCCCTGCTCTACGCCGGGTTTGACGCGGACAGCCTGGAGAAGAAGGCGGAGAACAAGAAGTTCCTCCAGGAGCGTTTGGGTCTGGCGGTTCGGGACGATGTGCCCCTGATCATCATGATCACCCGGCTGGTGGGGCACAAGGGTGTGGATCTGGTTCAGCGGGTGATGGAGGACCTGATGTGGGACGACCTTCAGCTGGTGGTCATCGGCACCGGCGAGTGGCAGTATGAGGAGATGTTCCGCTCCTACGCGGGACGCTTCCCCGCCAAGATGTCCGCCAACATCGTGTTCGACAACACCCTGGCCCATCAGGCGTATGCCGGGGCGGATCTGGTTCTCATGCCCTCCAAGCAGGAGCCCTGCGGCCTGACCCAGCTCATCGCTATGCGGTACGGCACCATTCCCATCGTCCGGGAGACCGGGGGGTTGTTTGACACGGTGCCCGCCTACAACATCGAGACGGGGGAGGGGAACGGCTTTACCTTCAAGAGCTACAACGCCCACGATATGCTGGACGCGGTGCGCCGGGGGGAGTCTTTGTTCCACGATAAGGAGCATTGGACAGCTCTGCAAAAGAGCGTGATGGCCTATGACAGTTCCTGGAAGCGTTCTGTCCAGGAGTATTGGGATATTTACCGCTCAATGATGGAGTAAGTGACGAATTTTAACCGAAATTTTGGCTCATTTTCTTCATTTTCACAGTTACACGAAAAAAGTGAAAAAAGTAGTGCAAATTCACTTGACAGTGTGATATAATAAATGGGCATTTACCTGGCCCGGTGCAGTCACAGCCTGCGGGAGCGGGCTGTGACTTGCGCTTTCGGGAAGGATTGGAAAAGTTCGTCAATTCCCGGCCCCGGGCCGGTTAAGAAGGGAACAGATCAACATATGGATCAAAAACAGGTTATCAAGCAAATGGACGAGATGCTGCTGGTGCGGTACGGCTGCTCCATGACCACCGCTTCTCCCCAGCAGATGTACCGGGCCCTGTGCTATGTGGTGAACGGGATGCTGGCCAGCAAGAGCGCGGAGTTCCACCGCAAGAATCAGGGCAAGCAGGTCTACTATATGTCCATGGAGTTTCTGGTGGGCACCTCCCTGCGCAATAATCTCTATAACCTGGGGCTGGAGGACGTGTTCGCCAAGGCCCTGGACAAGTGCGGCGTGGATATCCACGACCTGTACGAGATCGAGCCCGACGCGGGTCTGGGCAACGGCGGCCTGGGCCGTCTGGCCTCCTGCTACATGGACTCCGCCGCCAGCCTGGATCTGCCTATGACGGGCTATTCCATCCGCTATGAGTTCGGCATCTTCAAGCAGAAGATCGTGGACGGCTGGCAGGTGGAGTTCCCCGACGACTGGCTGAGCATGGGCGACGTGTGGCTGGTGCCCCACGAGGGCGAGGCGGTGGAGGTGCGCTTCGGCGGAAACATCCACACCTGGGAGGACAACGGCCGCTTCCGGGCCGCCCACCTGAACTACCAGTCCGTCATGGCGGTGCCCAACAAGATGTATATTTCCGGGTATGACAGCAAGGCCGTCAACCCCCTGGTGCTGTGGTCCGCCAAGTCCCCCAAGAGCTTCGATATGTCCGCCTTCTCCCGGGGCGATTACGCCAAGGCCCTGGAGGGGGACACCATGGCGGAGGTCATTTCCAAGGTGCTCTACCCCGCCGACGACCACACCGAGGGCAAGCGGCTGCGCCTGCGCCAGCAGTATCTGCTGGTGTCCGCCTCTGTGCAGACCATTCTGAGAAAGCACCTGCGGGAGAACCGGAGCCTGGACAACCTGCCCGACAAGGTGTCCATCCACATCAACGACACCCATCCCGCCCTGTGCGTGCCCGAGCTGATGCGCCTGCTGGTGGACGAGTACGACTACCCCTGGGACAAGGCCTGGGACATCACCTGCCGCACCCTGTCCTACACCAACCACACCGTCATGAGCGAGGCCCTGGAGCGGTGGAGCGTGGATCTGTTCCAGCAGCTCCTGCCCCGGGTGTACCAGATTGTGGAGGAGATCGACCGCCGCCTGCGGGCCCGGCTCCACGAATTTTATGGCAATGACACGGGCAAGATCGAGTATATGGCCGTCATCAGCCGCCATGAGATCCGCATGGCCAACCTGTGCCTGTCCGCCTGCCACAAGGTAAACGGCGTGTCCAAGCTCCACTCCGAGATCCTCACCAACTCCATCTTCCGGGACTACTACGAGATGGAGCCGGATCATTTCTGCAACGTCACCAACGGCATCGCCTACCGCCGCTGGCTGTGCCAGTCCAACCCGGAGCTGACGGCCCTGCTGAAGGAGCTTATCGGGGACGGCTTCACCAAGGACAGCCGGGAGCTGGAAAAGCTGCTGAAGTTCAAGGACGACAAGCAGGTGCTCCAGCGGCTCCAGGACATCAAGCTGGAGAACAAGAAGCGGCTGGCGGATCTGATCCTCAAGCGCAACGGCATCGTGGTAGACCCCGGCTCCCTGTTCGACGTGCAGATCAAGCGGCTCCACGAGTACAAGCGGCAGCTGCTGAACGTCCTCCAGATCCTCCATATGTATCTGGAGATCAAGCACAATCCCGGCGCGCCCTTCCAGCCCCGCACCTTCGTGTTCGCCGCCAAGGCGTCCGCCGGATATATCATGGCGAAGCAGATCATCCAGCTCATCGTGTCCGTGTCCAACCTGGTCAACCACGACCCGGACGTTCAGGATAAGCTGAAGGTGGTCTTTATGGAGGACTACAATGTCTCCCTGGCGGAGATCATCATCCCCGCCGCCGAGATCTCCGAGCAGATCTCCATCGCTGGCAAGGAGGCCAGCGGCACCGGAAACATGAAGCTGATGATCAACGGCGCGGTGACTCTGGGCACCCTGGACGGCGCGAACGTGGAGATCCACGAGCAGGTGGGGGACGACAACATCGTCCTGTTCGGCCTCAAGACCGAGGAGGTCAACGACCTGTGGCGCAGCGGCTACCGCCCCCTGGACTACGTCCACGGCGATCCGGAGCTGAAGGCCGTCATGGATCTGCTCATGGGCGGCATCGGCGGAATGCACTTTGATGACATCGTGCGTTCCCTGACCACCAACCACAAGGGCCCCGCCGATCCCTATATGTGTCTGGCGGACTTCCACGACTACGTGCGCGCCCAGCGGGACGTGTCCGCCATCTACGGCGACAAGGCCCGGTTCAACAAGATGTCCCTGGTGAACATCGCCAAGGCGGGCTTCTTCTCCGCCGACCGGGCGGTGGAGGAGTACGCCCAGAACATCTGGAACATGAAATGAGAGCTGGCCCGGTCCGCCGGGCGGCGGGCCGGGCCAAATTTTGAGGAGGTTTGGCCATGAGACAGGTATGCTTTGGCATCGACATCGGCGGCACCAATCTGAAGGCCGGCCTGGTGGATGAGAATTACCGCATCACCGCCACCAGAAAGCAGCCCCTGCAATTTACTTCCATGGAGCAGATGGGGGATACCCTGGCAAAAATGGCGATTGGCCTGGTGGAGGAGAACAGCGTGCCCCGGGATCAGGTGGCCTCGGTAGGCATGGGCTTTCCCGGTCCGGTGGACGACAAGCGGGGCGTGGTGATCAAGACTGTGAACATCCCCATCCGGTTTATGCCGGTGGCGGAGATGTTCCACCGCCAGTGGGACGGCGTGCCCGTCCACCTGGGCAATGACGCGGACTGCGCGGCTCTGGGAGAGTACTACCATTACGAGGACAAGAACATTGAGAGCTTGATTCTGGTTACCCTCGGCACCGGCATCGGCACCGGCATTATTCTGAACGGAAGAATCCATACCGGCATCAACGGCTGCGCGGGGGAGGGCGGGCACATCGTGCTGGTCCATGGCGGCGAGCAGTGTACTTGCGGCCGAAAGGGCTGCTGGGAGCGGTACGCCTCTGCCAACGCACTGATCCGCCAGACCATGGCCGCCATGGATCAGAGCAGGGATTCCATCATGTGGGGCATGGTGGGCGGCGACCTCAGCCGGGTAGACGGCCGCACCGCCTTCGAAGCTATGCGGAAGGGCGATGCCGCCGCCCGGGCGGTGGTGGACCAGTACCTGCGCTACCTGGCCGACGGCCTGTCCAACTTCGTCAATATCTTCCAGCCGGAGGTCATCGCCCTGGGCGGCGGCGTCAGCCATGAGCGGGACGAGGACCTGCTGCTGCCGCTTCAGCGTATGGTCCTGGAGGACTGCTTTGGCCGGGAGGCCGACAGGCACACCCGGCTGGCGAAGGCCAAACTGGGCAACGATGCCGGGATTATCGGCGCGGCGCTGCTGGGCCTCCAGGCCCAGGGGCGCTGACAGAAAATCAATACATACCCGCACTGCGGGAGAAAAGGAGAAGGATGACTATGGAATACGGCAAAATATCCCCCGCCCAGCTGGAGGCTGAATACGCGTCGGTATCGCAGCGGTTTGCGGAGCTGAAGGGCAGGGGCTTGAAGCTGGACATGTCCCGGGGCAAGCCGGGGAAGGAGCAGCTGGACCTGGTCAGCGATATGCTGACCGTACTCAGCAAGCCGGAGGACTGCGTGGAGGCGGGTTTCGACGTCCGCAACTACGGCGAGCTCACCGGCCTGCCCTGCGCGAAGCAGTATTTCGCGGAGATTCTGGGTTGCAGGCCCGAGGAGTGCTTTATCGGCGGCAACGCCAGCCTGACCTTGATGTACGACACCATCGCTAAGGCGTACACCCACGGCCTGCTCCACAGCGAGAAGCCCTGGAGCAAGCTGGACACGGTAAAATTCCTGTGCCCGTCCCCGGGTTATGACCGGCATTTTAACGTGACCAAATCCTTCGGCATGGAGCTGATTACCATTCCCATGACCGCAGCCGGCCCCGACATGGACGCGGTGGAGGCCGCTGTCAAGGACCCTGCCGTAAAGGGCATCTGGTGCGTCCCCAAGTACTCCAACCCTGAGGGGATCATTTACAGCACGGAAACCATCGACCGCATCGCCCGCTTGAAGCCTGCCGCCGCCGACTTCGTGGTCATGTGGGATAACGCCTACTGCATCCACGAGTTTGAGGGGGACTATGTGCCCTTCCCGGACATCCTCTCCCTCTGCCGTGAGGCGGGGAATCCGGACATGGTCTTCGAGTACGCCTCCACCTCCAAGGTGACCTTCCCCGGCGCGGGCGTCTCCGTCATGGCCTCCAGTGTGGACAACATCAAGCATATGGTGAGCCTCATGACCTACCAGACCATCAGCTATGACAAGGTCAACCAGCTCCGCCATGTCCGCTACCTCAAGGACAAGGCGCATACCCTGGAGCTGATGAAGAAGCACGCCGCCATCCTGGGCCCCAAGTTCCGCGCCGTGCTGGACGCCCTGGACCGTGAGATCGCCCCCCTGGGCATCGCCTCCTGGAAGCGTCCCACCGGCGGATATTTCGTCAGCGTGGACACTGCGGACGGCCTTGCCAAGCGCACCCTGGCCCTCTGCAAGGAGGCGGGGGTGGTCATGACCAGCGCCGGAGCCACCTTCCCCAACGGCATCGATCCCAGGGACCGCAATATCCGCATCGCCCCCAGCCTGCCTCCGGTGGCGGAGCTGGAAGCGGCTATTGACGTATTCTGCGTGTGTCTGCGTCTGGCCGCGCTGGAGAAGCTGCTGGGCAGATAGGGGGCAACTTTTAGTTGCTTTACTGCTGATGGGTTTTGTGATATGCTTGCAGCATCTTCAACAAAGGAGCGTAAAGCAATGGAGTGCAAGGATGTATTGATTCAGCTGCGGGAGAAAAATGGACTGTCCCAGCAGGAGCTGGCGGACCGGATGTTCATCACCCGGCAGGCGGTATCCCGGTGGGAGAGGGGGGAGACGCTGCCCTCCTCCGATCTTCTGAAAAAGCTCTCGGAGGTGTTCCAAGTCTCAATCAACACCCTTCTGGGCAGTCCCCGGCAATTGATCTGCCAGAGCTGCGGGATGCCGCTGACGGACGATGTCATGGGCCACGACGCTGACGGCGGCATCAACCAGGACTACTGCAAATGGTGCTACGATGGCGGCGCCTATGTGCAGGACTGTACGGTAGAGGAAATGATCGACTTCTGTACGAACATTATGGTCAAGGAGCAGGGAGCGGCCCCGGAGAAGGTGCGGCCTTACCTCCAGGACTTTCTTCCGAAGCTTGCCCGCTGGAAAAAGGCATGAGAACAGCCCCGTCTGTAACAGACGGGGCTGTTTTCTTGTAAAAAATTGGTTGACAATGTAGACCAACCGTGGTATGATAGGTCTACAAAGTAAACCAAAGGAGGGTATGTAATGGAACCAATCAAACTGACAGGCAGTGAATGGAGTGTGCTGGACTGCTTGTGGCGGGAGAATCCCCAGACGGTCATGCAGATGGTGGCAAATTTGAGCAGAACCGTGGGCTGGGCTAAGAGCACCACCATCACTACGCTGCGCCGGATGGAGGAAAAGGGGCTTGTTCACTGCGAAATATCCGGCAAGGGGAAATCCTATACACCAGCTGTAGAACAAGAGAGTGCGGTGATTTCTGAAACAAAGAGCTTCCTGGATCGGGTTTACCGGGGCAGCGTGGGACTGATGATGAGCGCCATGGCCCAGCGGCAGGAGCTGACTAGGGAGGAAATTGCCGAGCTGCGGGAAATTCTGGCTCAGGCGGAAAAGGAGGCGGAGAAATGACGGATATGCTGTTGGCGTGGGCGGCTTCCGCCAGCGCGCTGATTGTTGTGGTTCTCCTCCTGCGCTGGGTAGCGGGAAGGAGGATCAGCGCAGGGCTGCGGTACGGTATCTGGGCTGTTGTTCTGATAAGGCTGCTGGTGCCGGGATCGCTTGCTTTGTCGGTAGCCATACCCCGGCTGCCGTCCTGGGACCCGCCGGAGAGCTTTCGGGAAGAGAGCGTTTATGTCCTGCCGGTTGAATCTGCCCTTATAGGGGGGGCTGGTGTCTCTATACAGGCAGATGGAGCGATTACGGAGTTTGACCGCTCCCGCCCGGAAAACGGCAGGGAGAAGATGGTTCAATATGTGGATAAGGTCAGCCCGCTGGAGCTGCTGATGTGGATTTGGGCCGTCGGCGCGGCGGGAATGGGACTCTTGCTTATCATATCCAATCTCCACTTTTCCAGACGGCTGCATCGAGTACGCCAGCCTCTGGGGGATATAAGTTCACCCATCCCGGTATATGCGGCCTCCGCACTGCCGTCTCCCTGCCTGGTGGGGCTGCTGAGCCCAGCGATCTACATAACGGAGGAAGCGGCGGGGACCCCCGCCATGTTGAGGCATGTGCTGGCCCATGAACTGACCCACTACAACCACCGGGACCACCTGTGGAGCGTCCTGCGGGGCGCGGCATTGGCGGTACACTGGTGGAATCCGCTGGTGTGGCTGGCGGCGGTATACAGCCGCCGGGATGGAGAGCTGGCCTGTGACGAGGGCACGCTGAAGCGGCTGGGCGATAGGGAACGGGCCGCTTATGGCGAGACGCTGCTGGCGCTGGTTACCTCCAAGGCGCGGCCCGCCGACCTGCTGCGCTTTTCCACCACCATGAGCGGCGGAAAACGAAGCTTGAAGGAACGCATGCAGTGCATTGCCCACCAGCCCAGACATCTGGTCAGCGTGATGGCGGCTGTAGTGATTGTCCTTTCCCTGTCGGTCCTGGCCGCCTTTGGGCGGGCCAAAGCGGCGGATATGCCAGATGATACAGGTCGGCCCGCTCCTGAAACCAGAACGAACAGGCCAGACGATGCCTGGCGGACCGCTAAGATTACGCTTGATGAGGACGGTATACCGTATATCGACTACCGGTATGGCGATACCGCAGAATTTCTGAACGGCGAGCCCATCCCCGCACCCCGGGCGTGGGCGGGGGATGATCTGGAGGGACGGAACAGCGCAAAGTACCTGGAGGGCTCCCCAGATGTCTGGGCAAAGCTGGTTTCACCTGCAGACGGCTGGCTGGCCGCCTGCTATGGCAGGGAAGGGGCGGCAGCGGATACCTACGTCTATAAAACGGGGGACGGAGGTATGACCTGGACCGAGGTTGCCATGCCTGGGACAGGCGGACGTATTGTGGACGTGGGCTTTTTGAGCCCGGACCGGCTGATCGTGGCCCAGCAGCTTTTTGACGGCGCACCTTGTTTTATCACCAAAGACGGCGGAAAGAGCTGGGAGGAGATCGAACTGCCGGACGGGCAGGTACTGGAGATCGGCTTTTTTGCGTATGCAGACGCCGTGTATATGGATGTTGGCGCTAATGGGAGCGATCCAAACGCGGTTTCCATGATTTCCTACGATATGGGGGACACCTGGACGGGTGAACTGGCAGGATACCGGAAGAGTACGCATGTCGACCTGGACCACGACGGACAGATAGATGTGCTGGCACAGCGGAAGATAACGGATGCGGGGCTGACGCTCTGGAATCTGCAATTTATCCCCTTCTCCATGTCCTCGCCTGTCTGGACGGGGGAGGCCGGCTCGCCCCACGTGGGGTGGACCTCCTTCTATCTATGCAGGCTGGGCGGGGAGGACTATTTGCTGGAATATACGCCCTGGATGGGCGGCGGGAGCTGTGAGTACCGCTACAAGCTGTTCTATCTGACGGCCAGCGGCGAGGAAGTGGCGGTGCAGGAAAACTCCGTGGAATTTGATCTGATTTTTGACCCCGAATACGCGGAGCAGCACCAGTACGATCCCTGGGCCATCAATGCCTTTATGGAGGAGATCAATGCGCTGCTGGCAAGCAGCGAGGAGTTGGTCAATACCGATGAAAACCTGTTGGGGACCTTCCAGGCGGAGGGACGGCTGTACGACAGTCTGTGGTGGCTGGACGAAGTGCAGGACGAAAACCTTAGCTTGCTGGACAATCTGCTGAACTATGGCAGTTACGCCCAGGACCACCCGGACGACGTCTGGTCGCCGCTGACGGACCTGCTGCTGGATCTGACAGAAAAGGATATCGCAGAATTGGATATGGATGTTTCCAAACTTGTTCCATACCTTAAAACAGCGGAGAGGGGCAGCCGGTTCTATACCTGGGACAGCTATGCCGAAGCCTTCGACGGCCACGAGACAGAGCCATACAGCTCAGCACAGCAGGACATTGCCCTGACAGACGGGTCCACGCTGCACTTGATCGCCAGCAGCAAAAATAGCGGCAATGTGTTGATGATCCTTGAAATGCCAGAAGAGACGGTTTCCGCCTTTTATATATCGCCGGAACTGAACCGTACGATACAGGAGTGGTCGGCGGCTCGATCTATGCAAGCGGCTTTGGCTGCTCTCCAGCCAGAGGACATTCATGGCTTCCATTGGAATTTTTTTGTTAATCAGACTGCATTAGCCGATGCCCTGCACCGCGCGGCGGATCACCTGGCCTACGGCGGGGGAGAGGGGGAATCGCCCCAATATCTGATATACTTTACCTGTCCGAATAAGCCGACCAGACCGATCGATGTAGCGGAGCTTGTGGCTATGGAAACAGAGGGCCTGGTCCGCATCACCTGTCAATGCAGCGCAGTTACATCGCATCAGTTGACCGGATATGTGAACGATACGGAGCTCTATCAGCTTGTGTGCAGCCGCGGCAAATCTGCCGAAGATTTTTCCTGGGATGTTTACCGCGCCGAAGGATTCACTCTGATGCTTCCATCGCCGGAAATCTTCCTTGCAGCGGTGTCTGAAACCGGCGTTTGGCAGGTTTTCTCTGAAGATGATCCACGGGTCAAAATTGAAATATATTTCAGCGGCTTACTGCCGCAGCAGGTCTATGAAAATCCTGAGCTTTTATTCGAAGAGGCAGAAGACATCGAAGGCAAAGTGATAGAGCAGGGAAGCGGACATGACTATGTCTTCTGCTTTACCGGCAGCGCCGGCGGATACGACTATCACCAGAACGTCTACGTGACAGGGCGGGGAGATGGCAGTTTGATTTACACCGAGCGCCTGCCGGACGATATCGACGAAGCGGCTCAACAGCGGATTATGTATACCAGCTGGATATTCCGCATAATAAACATCTGGAAGCATGAATAGGCATAATTGAACAAAGCTTAGTTTTTGTTTAATTCTTAAGCGCAAAGGACAGCCGGTCCCGGGGAAGGGGACCGGCTGTCCTTTACAGTGAATGGGAATTTTTATTTTGCGATGACCTTCTTCAGTCTGGCAAACCGGGGCAGGCCGTTCTCCTTCCTCATCTGGGTTTCGCCCTGGATGAGGGGGAGGGCGTAGTCAATGAACGCCTGGGTTACGCCGTTATGCTCGGCGTTGATCCACTCAATGGGGACCTTTTTCTCGGTGTTGGCCACGTCGGTGAGGTTGAAGAGCTTCGTCTTGCAGACGTACTTGCCGCCCTCATAGGAGCGCTCAAAGCCCACCATCTTGTCCGTGAGGCCGGCCACGGCGTTCTCCACGGCGGCCTTGCCGGCCATGAAGGACTCGTCGATGTCGGTTTGGCTGGCCAGATGGGCCCCGCACCGCTGGAGCAGGCTCAGCTCGATGACCCGGACCTT
>OFHM01001655.1_pt1 | contig 14006 bp, 10 predicted proteins | sample 1521311 | NCBI WGS metagenome assembly OFHM01 (sample SAMEA3504083, study PRJEB24116) | mouse gut metagenome | biome: mouse gut; feature: mouse-associated habitat; material: faeces | place: Denmark | collected 2011 | reverse complement strand
GGAATATGCAAACCTCATGGAAAATGAAAAGAACCTTATGAAAAAGGTGGAAATCTGGAAATATAAAGGGCTGGTCAGATATTGCGGGGTATCTGTGTGCCTGCTGGTATTGCTTTTGTTTGCCGTATTTTACAGTTTTGGCTGGCGTATGCCTAAACAGGATAAGTTAAGGACAGCCGGGAACGCTTATATTCAGAAGGATTATATAGCAATGATTGACGCATTGAAAGGATTTCGGATTTCAGAACTTAACCGAACTGAAAAATATATGCTTGCCACTGCCTATATCCAGGGACAAGCTGTGGACACGTTCAGCGCCGGAGATAAGGAAAATATTCTGAGCAAAATTACCTGCCAGTCTAATGAAAATGTGTTGGATTACTGGATTCATCTGGGACGAATTGAGGTAAGGGAGGCCGAGGAGCTTGCGATGAAGATGTCGGACGACCAGCTTTTGTTGTATGCTTACATGCATGAACTGCGGCAGATGGAAGAGGATGGAGAATTATCCGGCGAAGAAAAGCGCGGCAGGAAGCAGGAGTTAGTGAAGGAGATCGAAGAACTTGCAGGAAAATTAGGAATCTGATTACCTGAATAAACGTAGGAGGTCCGGCTATGGAGTATCTGCTAATGCAGACCAGGGATGGATATTTGGAGTATCCTGTATTTGGACGTACAAAAGAGTATACCCAAGGGCATACCGTAATACATGCCCCTTACGGGGCGGGTGGACTTCGTCCATTAAGGTATGAATACGGAGACGGCACTTTACGGAGGAAAAATGGAGAAGGAAACTGAATTAACAAGAGAATTAAAAGAATTGCTCCGGGCAGAAGGCGCAGATTTAGCTGGCGTTGGTGATTTAACGGAAGTGCCGGCCAACGGCAAGATTACGTTCGGAGAAAGGGTTTGGAAAATGTGAAGAGCTTTGTGGGAGGTGTATAGAGATCTGTCCTTATACAAAAAAATATCTGAATGAAAAATAGAAGCACGTTTACAAAGCGTTTGGAGGTACATAAGATGATTTTTGACATAAAGAATTTGACAAAATCATTTGGCCGGACAAGAAATCACTTAGCAGACAGACTGCGGCAGTTGTAGCTGTTTCTATTGTCTTGGGTCTTATCATTGCCGTATTAGATGTCATTATCAGATATGGCGTAGATACCCTGGTAGGTTTATAGGAGGCATAGGTGATTTATGGCAGAGGCAAACTGGTATGTAGTTCATACCTATTCCGGTTATGAAAACAAAGTGAAGGAGAATATTGATAAGACTATCAAGAATCGTCATCTTGAAGATCAGATCCTCGAGGTTAGGGTTCCGATGCAGAGTGTCGTGGAAATGAAAAACGGCGTAAAGAAAACGGTTGAAAAGAAGTTGTTTCCAGGCTATGTTCTTATCAATATGGTTATGAATGACGACATATGGTATGTGGTTCGAAATACCAGAGGCGTTACCGGGTTTGTAGGACCGGGCTCCAAGCCCGTACCACTCACTGAAGCTGAAATGAGACCGTTGGGTATTCAGGTTGACGATGTGGTTGTGGATTTTGAGGAGGGAGATTCCATCTGCGTAATCGGAGGTGTCTGGAAAGACACGGTTGGAATTATCCAGACGATGAACCATGGCAAACAGATTGTGACCATCAATGTCGACCTGTTCGGCCGTGAAACGCCGGTTGAAATAAGTTTCACAGATATTCGCAAGTTATAAGATGCACAGCTGCAGGAATTTCTCAAAAGCGCCTGCAGACAAGTATTAAAGGAGGATTTTCCAAATGGCAAAGAAAGTAGAAGGATATATCAAATTACAGATCCCTGCTGGAAAGGCTACGCCTGCGCCACCAGTCGGACCTGCGCTTGGACAGCATGGCGTCAATATCGTTGAATTTACAAAACAGTTCAATGCAAGAACTGCTGACCAGGGCGATTTAATCATTCCGGTTGTGATCACCGTATATTCAGATAGAAGCTTTAGCTTCGTGACAAAGACCCCGCCTGCCCCAGTATTGATTAAGAAAGCATGTAATATCAAGTCTGGCTCTGCAGTACCAAACAAGACGAAAGTAGCGACTATTTCCAAAGCAAAGCTTCAGGAAATTGCAGAACTGAAAATGCCGGATCTGAATGCAGCGTCATTGGAAGCGGCAATGAGCATGATCGCAGGAACGGCAAGAAGCATGGGCGTTACTGTTGAAGAATAGGCAATGCTTGCTCAGCGAGGCAAGTCGGGATTTGAGCGAATGACGTTCTATTCGCTTGAAAGACAGAATTGCCGTGCGTTATTTGGCGAAACGTGGGAGGGAAGACTCCCGATATTACCACTAGGAGGTTATTTAGAATGAAACGAGGAAAGAAATATGTAGAAGCTGCAAAAGCCATCAACAGGGCAACGCAGTATGATGCAGCAGAAGCAATCAGCCTGGCTAAAAAGACAGCGGTTGCAAAATTTGACGAGACAATCGAAGCTCATATCAGAACCGGCTGTGACGGACGTCATGCAGAGCAGCAGATTCGTGGCGCAGTTGTATTGCCTCACGGAACAGGCAAGGCTGTGAAGGTTTTGGTTTTTGCAAAGGGTGACAAGGTAGACGAGGCATTGGCGGCGGGAGCTGACCATGTTGGCGGAGATGAGTTGATTCCAAAGATCCAGAATGACGGATGGCTGGATTTTGACGTCGTAGTTGCCACTCCCGATATGATGGGCGTTGTAGGACGCCTGGGACGTGTCCTTGGACCGAAGGGCTTAATGCCGAACCCCAAAGCAGGAACTGTTACAATGGACGTTACCAAAGCGATCAACGATATCAAGGCTGGTAAGATTGAGTATAGGTTAGACAAGACCAATATTATCCATGTGCCAATTGGAAAAGCATCTTTTACAGAAGAACAGTTAGCGGACAACTTCCAGACCCTTATGGATGCCATCATCAAAGCAAAGCCGGCAGCGTTAAAAGGACAGTATTTGAAAAGCGTTACCTTGTCTCCTACCATGGGGCCAGGCGTAAGAATCAACACTGCAAAGTTTGTTTAAGCTTGATGTTGACATCTGAAATAGACAGTGCTATAATATATAAGCATATTGCCGAAGACAGCAGGTGCCTTAGGGCGTAACAGTATGACCTGCCGAGGAACATTATTGGACAACTTTGTCTGATAAGAATGAAAGAATATTTCAAGCCTCTTTGTCTCGGACAAAGGGGCTTTTAAATTACCAAACGGTTGTGTTTGTGATTTAAAAGCTCAGATAAAACGATTGTTTAAAGGAGGTGCACAATTCGTGGCAAAAGTAGAATTAAAGCAGCCTATCGTACAGGAGATAGCGGAACAGGTCAAGGATGCACAGTGCGTTGTGTTGGTAGATTACCGTGGGTTGACTGTAGAGGAAGATACACAGTTGCGTAAACAGTTGAGAGAAGCTGGCGTTACTTACAAAGTCTACAAGAATACATTGATGAATTTTGCATTCAAGGGAACAGACTTTGAGAGCATGTCTTCTTTGCTGAAAGGACCAAGCGCTATTGCGGTGTCCAAAGATGATGCGACTGCGCCGGCAAGAATCCTTGCAAAGTTTGCAAAGGCTGCACCGGCGTTAGAGTTAAAAGCAGGCGTTGTAGAGGGAACGTTCTATGATGCGGACGGAATTAAAACCATCGCTTCTGTTCCATCAAGGGAAGAGCTGCTCTCCAAATTCCTTGGAAGCATTCAGTCTCCGATTACCAACCTCGCCCGTGTTCTTAATCAGATCGCAGAGCAGGGCGGCGGAGAAGCTGCGGCAGCGTCAGCAGCAGATGCGCCAGCAGAAGAAGCTCCTGCTGAGGCGTAAGCGTGACGCAGAGGCGGGCTTCTTGAGAGAACATGAAAAAGTTTCTTAGATATTCTTAGAAAATTATAATGACAAATGGAGGTATATCATAATGGCAAAATTAACAACAGCAGAATTTATCGAAGCTATTAAAGAGCTGAGCGTATTAGAATTAAATGAGTTAGTAAAAGCATGTGAAGAAGAATTCGGCGTATCCGCAGCAGCAGGCGTCGTAGTTGCAGCAGCAGGCGGAGATGGAGCAGCAGCGGCTGAAGAGAAGACGGACTTCAATGTAGAGCTGACAGAGGTTGGACCGAACAAGGTTAAGGTTATCAAGGTTGTTCGTGAAGTAACTGGATTAGGACTGAAAGAAGCAAAGGAAGTAGTTGACGGAGCTCCTAAGGTAGTGAAAGAAGGCGCTGAGAAAGCAGAAGCAGAAGATATTAAAGCTAAGCTGGAAGCAGAAGGCGCAAAGGTTACATTGAAATAATTTTATTTTGGATCATGAAAAAAGTGAAGCAGGGCGGCAGTTCTAGAGAGGAATTGCCGCCTCGTTTTATGCAAAAGATACATGCCGCTAAAGTGGCGCATGGGTGGCGCGGCGGGTGGGCGAAGCAATCTTCCCAGTTCGATTGCCATAGTAAAAAATGGAAAGAAAAGTATTGACATGTATTGATGAATTATGCTATCATATAGGATGCACTATTGTGGTGACGTGTACTTATTGCCAAGCAGCTATATCAGAGGAGGAAAATTCTCTGATATAGCTTTCAGTGGATTGCAGGAGCATTCTTGAAAATATAAAAACGAGAGGTGAAACGTCAATGGAGAAAAACAGAATACGTCCGATTCAAGCAGGAAAAAGCGTTCGTATGAGTTACTCGCGACAAAAGGAAGTATTGGAAATGCCGAACCTCATTGAGGTTCAGAAGAATTCTTACAACTGGTTTATCAATGAAGGGTTGAAAGAGGTATTTGCTGATATTTCTCCCATCGCAGATTACAGCGGACAGTTAAGTCTGGAATTCGTTGGTTTTACATTATGTGAAAAAGATGTAAAATATTCAATTGCGGAATGTAAAGAACGAGATGCAACTTATGCCGCACCGTTAAAAGTAAAAGTTAGATTTTACAATAAAGAAGCAGTTGAAGAAGTAAAAGATTATGAGATCTTCATGGGCGATTTACCACTTATGACTGAGACGGGAACTTTCGTCATCAACGGCGCAGAACGTGTTATTGTCAGCCAGCTGGTGCGTTCCCCCGGTATTTATTATGGGATTGCACACGATAAAGTGGGCAAGACCTTGTATTCCTGCACTGTAATTCCGAACCGTGGTGCATGGCTGGAGTATGAGACGGATTCCAACGATGTATTTTATGTGCGGGTGGACAGGACCAGGAAGGTTCCGGTTACCGTATTGATCCGTGCCCTTGGCATTGGCACGAACCAAGAGATCATTGATCTGTTTGGGGAGGAGCCCAAGATCATTGCAAGTTTTGGCAAGGATGTTGCGACCAATTATCATGAGGGCTTGCTAGAGTTGTATAAGAAGATTCGTCCAGGCGAGCCTCTTACCGTGGAGAGTGCGGAGAGCTTGATCAATGCAATGTTCTTTGACCCCAGGCGGTATGATTTGGCAAAGGTAGGAAGATACAAATTTAACAAAAAGCTTGCCCTCAAGAACCGCATAAGCGGACAGGTCCTGGCAGAAGACGTCATGGACGCTTCTACTGGAGAGATTATTGCGGAGCGGGGCGTTACCGTGGATCGTGATCTTGCGGACCGTATCCAGAATGCGGCAGTTGCCTATGTATGGATTCAGGGAGAGGAACGCAACATCAAAGTATTATCCAACCTTATGGTAGATGTGACCAATTATGTAGATATTGACAAGCAAGAGGCAAGAAGCTTAGGTATCACAGAATTAGTATATTACCCTGTTCTGGATAAAATATTAGAAGAAAATGATACTATAGAGGAAATAAAGGAAGCGCTTCACAGGAATGCGGCGGATTTGATTCCAAAGCATATTACCAGGGAAGATATTTTAGCTTCTATTAATTATAACATGCATTTGGAATATGGGCTGGGGAACAGTGATGATATTGATCATTTGGGGAACCGCCGCATTCGCGCAGTAGGAGAATTACTCCAGAATCAGTACCGGATCGGGCTTTCTAGGATGGAGCGCGTGGTTCGTGAGCGAATGACAACTCAGGATCTGCAGGGAATTTCACCGCAGAGCTTGATCAATATTAAGCCAGTGACGGCTGCAGTCAAAGAATTCTTTGGTTCTTCCCAGCTTTCTCAGTTCATGGACCAGAACAATCCTCTGGGCGAGCTGACGCATAAAAGGCGTTTGTCCGCCCTGGGACCAGGCGGCTTGTCCAGGGACCGTGCCGGATTTGAGGTTCGTGACGTGCATTATTCGCATTATGGGAGAATGTGCCCCATTGAGACGCCTGAGGGACCTAACATTGGTTTGATTAATTCCCTTGCTACTTATGCAAGGATTAATGAATATGGCTTTGTGGAAGCGCCTTATCGTAAAATAGACAAATCAGACCCTAAAAATCCCAGGGTCACAGATGAAGTTGTCTATATGACGGCAGATGAAGAGGATAATTATCATGTAGCGCAAGCGAACGAGGCGTTGGACGCAGAAGGGCATTTTGTACGAAATTCCGTATCCGGCCGGTATCGTGAGGAGACCCAGGAATATGAGAAAGCGATGTTCGATTACATGGACGTGTCTCCGAAGATGGTGTTTTCCGTAGCTACGGCGCTGATTCCGTTTTTGGAGAATGACGACGCCAATCGTGCATTGATGGGTTCTAACATGCAGCGTCAGGCAGTGCCTCTTTTGACCACGGAGCCGCCGGCAGTGGGCACGGGAATGGAGACCAAAGCTGCGGTGGACTCTGGCGTATGCGTGGTAGCGAAACATGCCGGAGTTGTCGAGCGTTCCGTGTCAAATGAGATCACGGTTAAGACAGAAGACGGCAAGCGTGACGTATATAAGCTGACCAAATTCTCGCGAAGCAACCAGTCCAACTGCTATAATCAGAGACCTATTGTGTATAAAGGCGACAAGATAGAAAAAGGACAGGTGATTGCAGACGGACCGTCTACTTCTAACGGAGAACTTGCATTGGGTAAGAATCCGCTGATCGGCTTTATGACTTGGGAAGGCTACAATTATGAGGACGCCGTCCTTTTGAGTGAACGGCTGGTACAGGAGGACGTATATACTTCTGTTCATATTGAAGAGTACGAGGCGGAAGCGAGGGATACCAAGCTGGGGCCAGAGGAAATTACGAGGGATGTTCCCGGAGTGGGCGATGATGCCTTGAAAGATTTAGATGAGAGAGGCATTATCCGCATCGGTGCGGAAGTTCGCGCGGGCGACATCTTGGTTGGCAAGGTGACGCCGAAAGGAGAGACAGAGCTGACTGCGGAAGAACGGCTACTGCGGGCTATTTTTGGAGAGAAGGCAAGAGAAGTCAGGGATACTTCCTTGAAAGTACCCCATGGTGAATATGGCATCGTAGTGGACGCCAAGGTATTTACCCGGGATAACGGAGATGAGCTTTCTCCAGGCGTCAATCAGGCGGTGCGTATCTATATTGCCCAGAAACGTAAAATTTCTGTAGGTGACAAGATGGCGGGACGTCATGGCAACAAGGGCGTGGTTTCCAGGGTGCTTCCCGTGGAAGATATGCCGTTCTTGCCGAATGGGCGACCTTTGGATATCGTATTGAACCCTCTGGGCGTGCCGTCCCGTATGAATATCGGCCAGGTATTGGAAATTCATTTAAGCCTGGCGGCAAAAGCACTTGGATTTAACATAGCGACGCCTGTTTTTGACGGCGCTAATGAGATTGACATTATGGATACGCTGGATTTGGCGAATGATTACGTGAACCTTTCCTGGGAAGAATTTGAAACAAAGTATCAGCAAGAGCTGCTTCCAGAAGTGATCGAGTATCTTTCAGAGAATCGTGATCACAGGGAAGTTTGGAAAGGCGTGCCTTTGTCCAGAGATGGAAAAGTAAGACTTAGAGATGGAAGGACTGGAGAGTATTTCGACAGTCCGGTTACCATTGGGCATATGCATTACCTGAAGCTCCATCATTTGGTAGATGACAAGATTCATGCGCGTTCTACGGGACCATATTCCTTAGTAACGCAGCAGCCTTTGGGCGGCAAGGCGCAGTTCGGCGGGCAGCGTTTTGGCGAGATGGAGGTATGGGCGTTGGAAGCATACGGGGCGTCTTATACCTTGCAGGAGATCCTGACTGTGAAGTCTGACGACGTGATTGGTCGTGTGAAGACGTATGAGGCGATTATTAAGGGTGATAATATTCCCAAGCCAGGCATTCCAGAATCTTTCAAAGTATTGCTGAAAGAGCTTCAGTCTCTGGGACTGGATGTGAAAGTTCTCGACGAGAACAGAGAAGAGATAGAGCTTATGGAAACCAGTGAATACGGCAATACGGATTTGAACTCCATTATTGCAGGAGATCGGAACTTTGCTTTTGAAGAGGAAGAATCTTTTGGAGCGATGGGCTTTAGCAAACAGGAATTTAATGAGAGCGAAGAGCTGGTTGACATTGAAGAAGATGATGAGGAAGAAGCATTAGAACTAGAGGACGATTTCGCTGACTTTGACGATGTTCTTCAATAGGAAATGATTTTGCATTTTCTATGGCAGAATGCTCTGTGAGAGAGGTAGAAGAAGGGAGAATCATAATGCCAGAAGCAATGAATAAAGAGAAATACCAGCCAATCACCTTTGATGCCATTAAGATTGGCCTGGCGTCGCCAGAGAAGATCCGTGAATGGTCCAGGGGCGAAGTGAAGAAGCCGGAGACGATTAATTATAGAACCTTGAAACCAGAGAAAGACGGCTTGTTCTGCGAGAAGATATTTGGCCCCAGCAAGGATTGGGAATGCCATTGCGGGAAATACAAAAAGATTCGTTATAAAGGCGTTGTCTGTGACCGTTGCGGTGTTGAGATAACGAAAGCCAGCGTCCGCAGAGAACGCATGGGACATATAGAGCTTGCCGCGCCAGTATCTCATATCTGGTATTTTAAGGGGATCCCAAGCCGCATGGGATTGATCTTGGATTTGTCTCCAAGAACCCTGGAGAAAGTATTGTATTTCGCATCTTATATCGTATTGGATAAAGGCGGCAGCGATCTGCAGTATAAGCAGGTTTTATCTGAGACGGAATATCAGGAAGCAAGAGAGAAATTTGGCAATGATTTCTCCGTGGGGATGGGAGCGGAATCCATCAAGGAACTGTTAGAGGCTATTGACCTGGAAAAGGATTCGGAAGAATTAAAGACTGCGCTGAAAGATGCTACAGGACAGAAGCGTGCCCGGATTATCAAGCGTCTGGAAGTGGTAGAAGCATTCCGGGGGTCTGGAAACAAGCCAGAATGGATGATTATGGACGTGATTCCGGTGATTCCCCCAGATCTTCGTCCTATGGTACAGTTGGACGGCGGACGTTTTGCAACTTCTGACTTGAATGACTTGTACCGCCGGATCATTAACCGCAATAACCGTCTGCGCAGGCTATTGGAACTGGGAGCGCCGGATATTATTGTAAGAAATGAGAAGCGGATGTTGCAAGAGGCAGTGGATGCCTTGATTGATAATGGGCGCAGAGGACGCCCGGTGACTGGACCCGGAAACCGCGCCCTGAAGTCACTGTCTGACATGCTGAAAGGAAAATCAGGACGATTCCGTCAGAATCTTCTGGGCAAGCGCGTGGATTATTCTGGACGTTCCGTTATCGTGGTGGGGCCAGAACTGAAGATTTACCAATGCGGACTGCCAAAAGAAATGGCAATTGAATTGTTCAAGCCTTTTGTGATGAAAGAACTGGTATGCAACGGCACGGCTCACAACATTAAGAGCGCCAAGAAGATGGTGGAACGTCTTCAGTCAGAGGTTTGGGATGTTCTAGAGGAAGTTATCAAGGAGCACCCAGTGATGCTTAACCGCGCGCCTACGCTGCATAGGCTGGGAATCCAGGCGTTTGAGCCAATACTGGTAGAAGGAAAGGCCATTAAGCTACATCCTTTGGTATGTACGGCGTTTAATGCAGATTTTGACGGCGACCAAATGGCAGTGCATCTTCCGCTGTCAGTGGAAGCGCAGTCCGAGTGCCGCTTCTTATTGTTGTCTCCCAATAACCTTCTAAAGCCCTCCGATGGAGGTCCGGTGGCAGTTCCTTCTCAGGACATGGTTCTTGGCATATATTATTTGACCCAGGAGCGCGCAGGGGCTCTGGGAGAGGGTAAATTCTTTAAGAACGTAAATGAGGCGATTCTCGCATATGAGAACGATGCTTTGACACTGCACTCCAGAATTACGGCGCGTATGAGCCGTACGCTGCCAGACGGCCAGGTGGTAACTGGAAATGTGGAATCCACCCTGGGACGCTTTATCTTTAACGAGATACTGCCGCAGGACTTGGGATTCGTGGACCGAAGCAAACCGGAAGATCAGCTAAAACTGGAAGTTGATTTCCATGTGGGTAAAAAAGGCCTGAAGCAGATTTTGGAGAAAGTAATCAATATTCATGGCGCTACGAAGACGGCAGAAGTGCTGGATGATATTAAGTCCATGGGTTATAAGTATTCTACCCGTGCAGCCATGACGGTATCTATCTCTGATATGACAGTGCCTGCAAAGAAGCCAGAGCTGATCAAGCATGCCCAAGACACTGTGGATAAAATTACTAGAAACTACAAGCGCGGCTTGATTACAGAGGAAGAGCGTTATAAGGAAGTAGTCGAAACATGGAAAGAAACGGACGACGTGCTGACGCACGAGCTCTTGAGCGGTCTTGATAAATATAACAATATTTACATGATGGCGGATTCTGGAGCCCGTGGTTCCGATAAGCAGATTAAGCAGCTTGCGGGTATGCGTGGTTTGATGGCGGATACGACAGGGCGTACGATTGAGTTGCCGATCAAGTCTAATTTCCGTGAAGGTCTTGACGTATTGGAATATTTCATGTCGGCGCATGGAGCCCGAAAAGGACTTTCCGATACTGCTTTGCGCACGGCGGACTCCGGGTACCTTACCAGACGTTTGGTGGATGTTTCCCAGGAGCTGATTATTCGGGATATTGACTGCTGTGAAGGAAAGCCTGCTCCGGGCATGTATGTCAAAGCATTTATGGATGGCAAGGAAGAGATAGAAAGTCTTCAGGAAAGAATTACTGGACGTTTTTCTTGCGATACGATTTACGACGCAGAGGGCAATGTGCTGGTAAAGGCAAACCATATGATTACGCCAAGGAGGGCGGCGCTTGTGATGAGCAAGGGCGTCAATGATAAGGGAGAACCGCTTGCCAAAGTCAAGATCCGTACGGTATTGACTTGCCGTTCCCATAATGGCATTTGTGCGAAATGCTACGGCGCCAACATGGCTACTGGCCAGGCAGTGCAGGTGGGAGAATCCGTAGGAATCATTGCGGCGCAATCCATTGGTGAGCCTGGCACGCAGCTTACCATGCGTACTTTCCATACTGGAGGCGTTGCAGGAAATGACATTACGCAAGGTCTTCCCCGTGTGGAGGAGCTGTTTGAAGCCCGTAAGCCGAAAGGGCTTGCAATTATTACGGAGTTTGCTGGCATTGCCACGATCAAAGACACCAAGAAGAAACGTGAGATTATTGTTACGAACGAAGAAACCGGAGAAACAAAGGCATACCTGATCCCATATGGTTCCCGTATCAAGATTTTGGACGGCGCCGTACTAGAGGCAGGAGATGAATTGACAGAAGGAAGCGTCAATCCCCATGACATTTTAAAGATCAAAGGCGTGCGCGCCGTCCAGGATTATATGATTCAAGAGGTACAGCGCGTATACCGTCTTCAAGGCGTGGAAATCAATGATAAGCACATTGAGGTCATCGTGCGACAGATGCTGAAAAAGATTCGCATTGAGAATAATGGGGATTCTGAGTTCCTTCCAGGAACATTGGTGGATATTTTGGACTATGAAGACGCAAATGAAAAACTGGAGGAAGAAGGACTGGAGCTAGCAGAGGGCAAACAAGTGATGCTGGGAATTACCAAAGCTTCTCTTGCCACCAATTCTTTCCTCTCAGCAGCGTCGTTCCAGGAGACCACTAAGGTTTTAACTGAGGCTGCAATCAAGGGCAAGGTGGATCCGCTGATTGGACTGAAAGAAAATGTCCTGATTGGCAAGCTGATTCCCGCAGGTACAGGCATGAAGCGCTATAACAGCATCAAACTGTCTACAGATGTCGAAGAGACGGATGGTATTAGTTTTGAGGAGGAAATGCTGGATTTCAGCTACAAGCCAGAAGAAGAAAATCTGGACGAGATAGAGGAGCTTCAGCCTGAATCAGAGATGGAAACGGAGGAAGCAGTGGCGGCAGAGTAGGGGATTTTCGGCGGTGCGAGCGGACAATTCGATGACCGCTGCTTGACAATAAAGTTTCTGAAGCAGGAATAGTAATAGAATCATGGCACAGTATTTAGGGAGGGCAGGCAGTATTGCTTGTCCTCCGGTTTTCTGCGGCCATAATGGGATGCGATGCCTTAGAGGGTATAAATTATGATGGGAGCATGATAGTGCTGCAGCACTGGAATATGCTGATGCTCAGAAAGGGATGTCTGATGAAAACGATAAAAAACCTATGGGATGGCTCTTTTTTTGACCGTTATTTTTTTGGGATTTTACTTGCAATTGAACTTTTAATGTCGTTCACTTTTTTGGGGTATATTCATATACCTCCGATTTCTGTAACGATTGCCTATGTTCCAATTTTGGTGGCAGGATGCCTATATGGTCCTGAGCAGTCTGTAGTGCTTGGGATTGTCTTTGGAACCGCCAGCATGTATAAAGCATCTGCTTCTTATGTTCTCCCAGCAGATGCCGCATTCTCTCCGGTTTTAAGCGGTTCCCCAATCAGCAGCCTTTTACTGGGCGTGGGGACAAGAGCGCTGTTTGGCTTTATCGTTGGAATGGCATTTCATTTTGTACGGGAAAGGAAGCACTATCGTCTGTGGATCGGGATGATTTCAGGGATTGCGCCTAAAATACATTCACTCCTTGTCTATACGGCGATGGGGATTTTATTTCCAGAACTTGGGTATCGGTATGATTCAGCATTTCATTGGGATTTCAATAATACAGTTTATATGATTATCTGTATCGTGGTTGTTGAACTGTTTTGGACAATATACCACAGCGATACCTTGCAAGATGTTAAGCTTTGCATCGACCAGTCAGTAAATAATCCTTATGCGCCAAAGAAAATGAATTTGTTTTTTGCTGCGTTTGAATTTTTTGTACTTTGCATGTCAGTGTTTGCTGCGATCTATTTTTCTCAGAGGGAATCGTATACGCTGGAACAGCATGGCGTGATGGTATCTGACCAGATTTCCAGTGATCTATTGCTTTTGCAAATACAATTTTTAATCGCCTCGTTATCGTTAAATGCAATCTCTGTGATTTTGCTGGTTTCAACTTATAAATATATGTCATACAAGGAATACCAGGGAGAGATAGATGAGGTGACGGGGGTCATGGGCAGGAAGATATTTCTTTATCATTGTGAAAAAGCACAGAAAGCCAACGGCTCGAAATCAGAAAGAACGGGCTGGTTTTTGTTTGTGGATGCGGATTATTTTAAGGAAATTAATGATACTTTCGGACATTCTGCCGGCGATAAGGTATTAAGGGAAATTGCATCGAACTTACAAGACATTTTTGACAATGACGGCAAGGTAGGGAGAATCGGCGGAGATGAATTTGCCGTCATGATTGAGAAACCAATGACTGGGCAAGAGCTGAAGCGGCGGCTGGAACGATTTCTTGAGTCTATTTCTGGCGCGCTGCCTGATAAAAAAGTAACCTGTAGCATCGGCGCATATCAATTTGTTTTTCCACAGAGCGTGAAACATTTATTATTGGAGACGGATACTATGTTATATGAAGCAAAGGAGAACGGCAGGGCTTGTTATAGGGTGAAAGAGTTAAACAATTAGAGAATTCTTTTCCTGGCATTCTGTTTGTGCAAAAAGGTGCGTGTTTTTCAGTGAAGTTTTGGGTGTTTATTTGAAAAAGTTTGAGTTTCCACATTTTGTAATTTTATAGCATGAAAAGGAGGGTGTCGCACGAATGTACTTACCTG
>OFHM01001648.1_pt1 | contig 14067 bp, 10 predicted proteins | sample 1521311 | NCBI WGS metagenome assembly OFHM01 (sample SAMEA3504083, study PRJEB24116) | mouse gut metagenome | biome: mouse gut; feature: mouse-associated habitat; material: faeces | place: Denmark | collected 2011 | reverse complement strand
TGAGGAAATCACAAACAATCTGGATGACGGCGAAAAACGCAGGTATGTCCATCTATTTATTAAAATACTGGAAGTACAGAGCGAAAATGATGAAAGTGAAAAAATTGGATTACACTTTGTTAGAGATGATTTAGGTGACTATAAGAGGAGGCTTGAAAAAATTATGCGTAAATCTGATAAAACAAGGGTGAAAGGGAAAGTTGCAGTAGCTTCTGTTGCCCTGCTGTCTATGTTCTGCGGGAATGTCGTGGCAAAGGCCGCAGATGTGCCTGTAAATCAAATGTTCTCAGAAAATATTGAAATCGTTGAGCCTGGTACAAGAGAAAAAATCAAAGCAACAGATATGGAACTGGATACTCTTTTTGAATATACAGAATCAACAAAAGAAGGAACATTTGTAGAATTTACTGTGTGCAATACTGAGGATACTACATATGAGATTGTTTATAAAAATCCAAAGACAACAGTGACGGCGGTACAAAATCCGATCGATCCACAGCATATACACCAAATGGAAGATTTCGTTTGGAAAGAACATAAGAAAAACAGCGATGGTTCCTGCAAAACGACATAATGCTTGGCTATAAGCATTACAAGTACCGCTTTTGGTAATGTTGCTTTAGCTGCATCAGACGAAAATACAAACATGGATAAACTGGATGTTATTCTGGCGAGCCATAATGTTATGCACTCTGGAAATGAGGCGGAAAACCTTTGGCCAGAAACGATTTCCAATCTCGAGATGGTTCCATTGTATAATCCTGCAGGAGATATAGTGGCATATTATCTCTCTTTTCCAGACCAGTATGCAGTAATCAATAATAACCTTGAAAACCCGGCAGCAATCGAATTTGGCGAAGGGGATAACGATATTATCCGTGAAATATTGGATAATAATACGGATCCTCATATCGTATATAACAATCCATTTGAAATATACGATTCGAACGATAGCGTAACTGCAAGAATCAGCTATGAAGAACTGCCAGATTTGTATGAGTATTATCCTGATCTTTATGAGGAAAATGCAGAATTGGCAGATGCGCATCTGCAAAGAAAATTAGCATTGGAACAGGCAATAGAAAATCTGCCTATGGCATATGATGATGACGACGATTATGGATTTTTGGATACGGTAGATTTACCTTCCGGCAGCAGTTATACCCAGGCAAGTATTCCGAAATCTAATGATACTAGTTGGATGGTTGTTTATGATGATTACAAATCTGCAACTGTGAAAGATCATTGTGGCGCAATAGCGGTTACAAATTTGGCGCTTTACTATTCATTGCGAGGATATAGTAATTTAGACCAAGGCGGAAAAGACAAAACGTTTGCCGCCGTCCATAAGATAGTTGGCAATGGGCCAGAAGCTACGATAGCAGGGAATCTAAAAAAATATTTTAGCAGCTGTGGCTATACGGCTAAAACTCGTTCGGCATCCAGCTATAATGCAGTAAAAGATGCTGTACGTTCTGGGCATCCTAGTGCTCTGTTACTTGAGGGAAGTATTAGTAAATGGCATTGGATCCTAGCAGTAGGCTATCGCGAGTATTCTTCAAACGAAAAATACTTCCGCATTATGGACGGCTGGAAAAGACACACGAATAAATTTTACCGGCCGAACTTCGGTTCAAATTGGATATCAGCCACAGAATACTGGGTAGAGTAAAATGAAAAATCTTCTATTGAGAGTTGAACAAAAAAGGGTTGCTTGTATTTTCATTATCTTCGCTTTTTTGTTTGTAACATGGATTTCAAAAGTCTGGCTTGAAAACGTCTATATATTTAATTGGGTTATGCACAATAAATATCTATATATTTGTTCTGCTCTTGCGCTGATACTAATTTTGTTTAATAAAGTATATAGTGCTTACGGAATAACATTCGGCAGTACGATTGGATTATTTATCGGACAACTGCTTGGTGATATAATCCTAGCAATTAATGAAAAAAAACTTGCTTTAGACGCGTATGCCAATTCTTTTTGGAGTTTAACATTACATTATGGTGCATTTATATGGCTTTGCTCTATTCTTTTTTTCTTCATAATTGGGATTTCGCTTGATTGGCGGAAAACAAGGAAAATGGGACAGCAAAAAAACGTCCAATAATGTAACACAAATTCTTTGGATTGCCTCAGTAATGAGGCAATCCAAAGAAAAATAAAATTAGGAGAGTGATAGCATGAAGAAACTTGCAGCAATTTTTACGGCATTTACAATGCTGATTTCGAGTAATTTTACAGTGTTTGCGGTAGAGAATATTTTATCAGATAACACTGTATTAAATACAGAAAACTCCGAAACAGAGAGACCCCTGACTGACGAAAACGCCAACATTTTGGAAAAAACCTCGCCTATGGAAAATGTGTCAATCTCGAAAGAAGAGACGGATATTTCCGAGACTGAGCAGATTTCTTCTAAGGTTGTTCTAGACGACGAGGAATTTGATGAAATAGAAGAAAAAATAAATATGGCTGTTCTAAAACTAAAAGAAGATAAGAAAAATGGTATTGTCCCAAACCAGCTTGTGAAAGATGCTTCTTATGAAAACAACATTGAACCACGAAGACTTGTTTTTGACGAAGTAGAGCCTAACGATACTAAAAGGTCGGCTGACAGAGTTGAGGTAGACTATGCTTGTTATGGAACAATTTCAGATGAAAATGATATAGATTATTATCAGATTGAATTTGATCAATCAGGCTATCTGAGTATTTCACTGAGAGTCCCTGAATTTTGTGACTATGATCTTTACTTTGTGGGCTCAGAAGGAGATATGATTGCATGTAGCGAAAGAGGAAAAGGAAAAAATGAATATATTGACAGATTTGTAACTGCCGGGGTGGAATATTATATACGGATTGAAGCTTTTGGTGGCTATTACGATGAAACCGAAGAGTATCGTATGATTTTTGATTTAGATGATACAATAACTGAAGTTTCATATAGCGTAGGGGTAGATTATACTTCTGCAGGTACTAATGAATTAGTCAACACTATTCAAGAAGCAAGAACAGCATTAAGAGCACTTGATATAATGGGATATAATAGCTATTGGACTGATGTACCTACATATGATAAATTAAATGGTACACTGACAGGAAGGGAATCTGCTCTTGAATCATCAGTTGTAACATTACATGGGCATGGTGGGCCTGGTTTTATGTTTTTTAATCACAAACAAAAAGTTCAAGAAGGGAATCAATATTATTATGTTGTGGTAAGAACAAATGACAATATTTCTCATACGGGTTCTCCCAAATACATAGATCTTGTAGACTTAAATCTTGAAGGTGTAAGGTTAATGCTGTTTTCGGGCTGTATAACAGCAAATACTTTAGCTGATGCCAGCTACGAAAATTTAGCAAAGTATGCCAACACTCATGGCGCTGAAACGACGATTGGTTGGAAGAAAGATAATGTTCCCAGCGAAGGGCTGAGAGTTTGGAATGAGATTTTCATGGAAGGTCTTAAATTTGGCTATGCAGTTGGGGATGCAGCAGATCGTGCAGACAGGCTCTGTATTGAAGAAGAAAATATGTTTGAGGATAGCCTTGCATTTTACTGGAGGATATATGGAAATTACGCAAATGTCTTAAGGTTGAGCGGCCCACGAGAAATTCAAACTTCGTCGAATGATGTCGAAAATATTATGAGTTACTCTGATTCTATTTCTGTGAGTATAGAAGATTCGGATATGACCGCTTTAGAAGATTACATTCAAAATGTGAATCCTTTGTTTAATGCCCCAATATTTAATCGAAAAATTAAAGAGATCGGGGATAACCTTTATAAAGTACAATACAATTTGTACCTAAATAACATTGATTATGGATGTGGATATTCTGTGATAGTTGAAAATAACAATGTTATAAGGATTACACCGTATGGAGATATGTCTGTTTTGAAGATTAAAACTGAACAAGAAATCAACGTTCCAGATACGCAGCTTAAACAAGCACTCGCAGAAGCAAGAGCTGAATTAGAAGATTCCTTGGTAGTAGAGAAACAGACTGTTCGGAAAAAATATCGCAATGGAGTTTATTATTTAGATATTTTAACAGAATATACAGGATCTTGCGAATTGGGCGAGTATCACGGTGCTCAATCTTATGATTACAAAATAGCTTAATACTCTAACGGAAACGAGGGAAATAACATGAGAAATGTTCTGTTTTGTTTTATTGCGATTCTACTAATGACAGTCCAACCTGTATATGCTGACATGCACCATTGTTTTCCAGGAGAATTTATTGTTCTGGAGAATAATCAGTTTCCATGTCGTATAAAAAAAGATTTAACTACTACTTATGATGTTTTTTTAGATATGCAAAAGACAAAGAAACGATTTGTAGAAATAGAGCAACGGAATATCATTTGGAAGGAAAAAGAAATTACATGTGATACCTTTGTTCATGCAGGAATACTTTATGTTCCAGTTCGACAAGTTGCCGAATTTCTGGGTAAAAATGTAGTGTATTCTCCAGAAGAAAAAACAATAACCCTTTTTGATCAGACATGCAAGGAAAATACTAAACAGGGTTTATTTAGATCAGAGCATATAATACCATCAATTATGAAAGAAATTGAGGTAAATAATATTCCGATATTTTATCATAATAAAGAATTGGATGCAAATAAAAAAAACTCTGATGTATATTTTTCTTTTTGCACATTCAGTTATGAAGGAAGGTTATTCATGCCATTAAAAACTTTAGCAAATGCAACCAGTTTGACAAGAGTTTACAAGGATACAGATATATACTTATTGGAGGATTTCCCTCAGATTGAAGGCATTGATACTGGAACAATTTTAACGGGACTTGAAACTAGACGTAAGCCAGATATTAGTGATGAAGTTGTAAAAAAATTTATGATAAAAGCAGCTGGAGACTATTCTGAGCCTGGAACAGCGATAGATGTAGCTGGACAAGCCGTATTTTATTATGGGAAACCTGCTGTTTTAGTCGAAATTGTTTGGCAGCCATGTTATGAACACGAACAAATCATAACAAAACTGCATACAGGCTTTGTTTATGTTTTAGAACAATAGTAAGACAAAAAAGGAGAGCATTCCTTCGTTTCCTACAATGGTGGTTGTTATGTAAGTGTCAAACCTAAGAGCGAATTGACCACTATAATGAAAAACTGCAAGAATCTATATAGTATGACAGAATCTAAAAGATTGTGACATACTCTGATGCACTATGCCATAGTATGGCATAGTGCATCAGATTTTGAGATAGCTTTAGAATGTGGTGGAACGAGTGGAAGGAACCTTTATTTGCGCAACTTATTGTACCTTATCAAGGAAAACGCAACATTATCCATCAGCTTCTGGAAGAATACGATATTCAGACAGCCGAAGATATCCAGGACGCTCTGAAAGATCTTCTGGGTGGAACAATCAAAGAAATGATGGAAGCAGAAATGGATGACCATCTTGGATATGAAAAGTCTGAGAGATCCGATAATGATGACTATCGGAATGGTTACAAACGCAAACGTGTAAACAGCAGCTATGGGACTATGGAAATCGAGGTGCCTCAGGATCGGAAATCCACATTCCAGCCTCAGGTCGTAAAAAAACGTCAGAAAGACATTTCGGATATCGATCAGAAAATCATTTCCATGTATGCCAAAGGGATGACCACTAGACAGATTTCTGAAACGATTGAAGATATTTACGGTTTTGAAACTTCGGAAGGATTTATTTCTGATGTGACTGATAAGATTCTTCCTCAGATTGAAGACTGGCAGAACCGACCATTAGATGAGGTATATCCGATTCTTTTTATAGATGCCATACACTATTCTGTTCGGGATAACGGGGTAATCCGAAAACTGGCGGCCTATGTGATTCTGGGAATCAATACAGAAGGCAAGAAAGAAGTTCTTAGCATTCAGGTGGGCGATAACGAAAGCTCTAAATACTGGCTAGCTGTTCTGAATGAGCTGAAAAACCGGGGTGTAAAAGACATCCTGATTCTTTGTGCCGATGGTCTTACTGGAATGAAAGAAGCCATTGCCGCAGCCTTTCCAAAGACAGAATATCAACGCTGCATCGTCCATCAGGTAAGAAACACTCTGAAGTATGTTCCCGATAAGGACAGGAAAGCCTTCGCAACCGATCTGAAGACCATCTATCAGGCACCAGATGAAAAGAAAGCTCTGGCAGCACTTGAGAGGGTAACTGAAAAATGGACTCCCAAATATCCGAATTCCATGAAACGCTGGAAAGATAACTGGGATGCGATTTCTCCGATTTTCAAATTTTCATCAGACGTCCGTAAGGTCATATACACGACCAATGCCATAGAATCCTTGAATTCCACCTATCGGAGATTAAATAAGCAAAGGAGTGTATTTCCAAGTGATACAGCTCTGCTGAAAGCCCTGTATCTGGCTACATTTGAAGCTACGAAAAGATGGACTACCACCATCCGGAACTGGGGCCAGGTCTACGGCGAACTGAGCATTATGTATGAGGGACGGCTTTCGGAATAAAAAAACAGCTTGGTTAAAACAGGCGGAAAAGCCGCCTGTTATTGACATGCCATCCTTTGGATGGTATATATAAAACAAAGGTGGAATGCCCAATTTTTCAGCATTCCACCAAATCTTATCATAGAAGAATCCTATTTACAGACTTTTCTTCATACCCTCTTTTAATCCAAATTCTCCATACATTTTTGAATAATTTGAAATATATTTTGTCGCCGCTTTAACATCACCTGTTTGAATAAAGGGATACTTGCCTTTTTCAAAAAGCGCAACATCATTTCTAGGTCTATGCTTTGATTTTCCTCTGCCAAGTTCACCCAAACTCGAAAGCGAAACAAGCTCATCGCACTGGTCAAATGATTCTTTCAGCACCGCCTGCCTATATACTTTCAGCCGTTCCTTTGCCTTTTTCAACTCATTTACACTGTTATCCAGCCGAGAAAACAGTTCCTCAATCCGCATAACTATACGTTCTTGTTCTGCAATCGGTGGAATCTTGACTTTAATTTTAGAATAGTGTTGAATCCAATACCGTTTGTGTGTGCTCGCATCAAATTTAATAATCTGCATACGATAGAAAATAAATTGCGGCAATACCAATTCAGAACTAGCAATCAGTATTTTTATTGCAGATGATTTGACCTTAAACTTGAAATTCACATATCGGCTTGCCGTTGTAAAATCATCAAAAAGAATGACTGGTAATGTATTGTATGCCCCTTGTTCTTCATTTGTATAGCCAAGAATAAATGTTTTTCCAGCAGTCAATACTGGAATTTTATATTCATCGTTATAATCCGTACTTTCAACAATGTACGCCGTAGGTTGTTCATATGACAATAGTTCTCCCAAAGAATACTCAATCCAATTATCCATGTAATTGCCTTTTAGCACCTTCCTTTGCCGCATCTACCATAGTTTTGTATATTTCTTTTTGCATAGAATGCCAAGTAGGCTCATTGTCCCCAAATTGCTTTAATACTTCAGCCGCCGCTTCCAATTCCATATCAGACATTTTCATATTTCCACCCGATATATTGAAAAAAGTTTTGCAAAACTAAGTACATCAAAAAACGTCAATTTCATTTCCTCCTCACGCCACCAACTCCACATTCAACTCCATCAAAATCTTTTCGTAATCCTCCCCGAACACCTCATAAAACCGCCCCAGCCCGCCCCTGCGGTCAAAGGGGCTTAAATCCAAATCATCAGGCTCTATGCTGAGTGACGTCGCAATATGCTCCTTTACCAGCCGCAGCCATGCCATCTGTTCCTCGGTGAAATGGACTGCTCCTGCATTGCGTCGGAATGTCCATTGTTGAAAATTGTAGTTGACCCGCTCCGCAAAGGGAGCAAGCGTGTCGGCTGCGCCTGCTTCAAAGCGTATCAAGGAAATCAGGTCTGCCAGCTGTGCCATCGTGCCGCGCTTTACCTTTTCAGGCTGTTTGATTGCATAGCAGTCCCAAAGCCTGTCCAGCATGACCCCCTTGCCCCGCAGCTTCTCATAAAGTTCCTTGAGCCGTGCAATGGCTATAGGGCGGTCTTTGTACCTCTGGTCATACAGAATACGCAAGGCAAGGATTTCGTCCCTGTTATCCCTGATAAATTCACGAAATGTACGGATAACACGGTCTGCATCTTCCTCCCTGCTGGTGTCATATCCTGCAAACAGTACCGAATCAAGGTTTACATTGTCAATAACCTGTTCATGGCGCCGACGGATATTTTCAATATATTCCCGTACTTCCAGCTTACGGAACGGCGCAACAGCAACGGAAATCAATTCTTTCTGCGCAATATCCATCTGTGCTTTTTGCTCTGGGGAAAGCTCATTTTTATCCACACTTAAAGCAATCCCTGCCCTTTCGACAATCACATCAAGGTCAAACGCATCCAGAAGTGCCTGCGCCGCCTTGCTTAACGAAACTCCAGCCTTTTCCTGAAATTCCTTTCTCTCAGCCTCCGTCATGCGTATATTCAGGCGGATAATGCGGCTGGCAAGCGAAGTTAGAATATTTTCGTCCCGTGTCCCCCTCGCCGCTTTCATCATTAGTTCCTGTAAAGAAACAGAGGGGACACGTTCTAAAGCGCGCGTATCAGATTTGTTGGACTTCGTCACGCCTACCGCATCTATAATGACAAAATGGTCTTTGTCCTCCGTAGCAGAGGGCGTCACCTTTTGCAGGTCATCCTTTTTCATGGTCCGCGTCCCCCGCCCCTTCATCTGCTCAAAATAATTTTTACTTCGCACATCCCTCATGAAAATAAGGCACTCAATTGGTTTTACATCTATCCCAGTTGCAATCATATCCACAGTAACAGCAATCCGAAGATGAAAACCGTTCCGAAATTCGGATAAAACCTTATCAGGGTTCTCAACAGAATATGTAATTTTTTTGCAAAATTCATCTCCTTTGCCAAATTCCTCACGGACAATTTGCACGATATCCTCTGCATGGCTGTTTGTTTTCGCAAAAATTAAAGTCTTAGGCACTTCTTTCCTGCGGGGAAACAGTGTTGTATACAAGTTTTCCTTAAAACTACGGATTACCGCCCGTATCTGGCTGGGATTGACAATGTCCCTGTCAAGCTGGGATGGTGAATAGTTAATATCTTCATCCATCTGTTTCCAACGCTTTTCACGGGTCAGGCGGTTCCTGTATTCTATTTGCTGCTTCATGATATAGCCGCCGCGCTGCCCTACTTCCGTTTCAATCAGGAAGATATCCTCCCCTACGTTCACGCCGTCCGAAATTGCCTGTTCTCTTGAATATTCGCTGACTACGTTTTCATTGAAAAAAGCAAACGTCCTGTTATCCGGCGTAGCAGTCAGCCCTATGAGAAAGGCGTCGAAATATTCCAGCACCTGACTCCAGACGTTATAAATCGACCGGTGGCACTCGTCCACAATGATGCAGTCGAAAAACTCCGGCGGATATTTCGTATTGTAAACCACCTCACGCGGCGTTCTGCTGCCGCTGTCTGCCGACATTCCGCCAGGTTCTTCCTCTGCAGATTCATCCAGTTCCTCTCCTTTCAAAATGGAATACATCCGCTGTATGGTGCTGATGTAAACCTGCACACTCTTCGGCATCTGGGAAGACCTTAAACGGTACACCCCGTAAATATTAGAAAATGGCCTGTGGTCATCATTAGGAATATAGGCAAGGAACTCCTGCTCTGCCTGTTCCCCCAGGCTTTTGGTATCCACCAGAAACAAAATGCGGTTCATATTTACAAATTTCAAAAGGCGGTAAGCCTCAGTTATTGCCGTAAAAGTTTTCCCTGCACCTGTTGCCATATGCACCAGTGCCCTTGGCTTATTCCCGGAAAAGGAATCTTCTAACTTAGCAATCGCCCTTGTCTGGCAGTCGCGGAAACCCGTCGTATCAAAAGGCGGAAACTTCTTCATATTGTTGCGTATGGTATCCGGCATATCCAAAAGTGCCTGCAAAGTTTCCGGCCGGTGGAAAGAAAAAACTGTTCGGGAGCGGTATTTAATATCATGATAATCCGTAAACCGAACCAGCTTGTCGGTTGCTTCATATGCAAATCGAATTTCATAATTCTCCACATTGCATTTGAATGAGCTTTTTGCATAGCGTGCGGTTTGCCCCTCCACTGCTGTTATGTTTTCCCCATAATCCGAACGTTTTGCCTCTACAACACCCACAGGAGCACCATCGACAAATAGCGCATAATCCATCCTGCCGGTACTGGTTGGAAATTCCCGTACTGCAATTCCCAGCCCCGCAGACAAATCCAGCTGTTTTACATCTTGAATTATCCAACCTGACTGTATCAGTTTTTCATCAATGACAAAACGCGCTTTTTCTTCCGGCGACATGGTACTCCCTCCTTCTTTTTCTATGCTATAAATCGATTATAACGTAAAAGCCTGCACCTTACAAGCCATTCCCATAAACTACGGCACAGCAAAAAGGCTCACACAAAATGCAAGCCTTTTCCAGCATGCCGCCTGTTCCCATTGTATACAAAGTCAGACCAATCTCATATTCCCACACTATAATGATATGTAACCGCATAAGCATGTCCCTGACAGCTCCGCAAATTCCTCAGATACTCCCTGTTCCGTTCCGGGCATATGTCTTTGACCATATAACCGCCAACATAACCATTCTGTGCGGAAGTCAGGTCGCCGTTATAGCCCTTCTTCAGAGGCACGCCGATTTCGTTTGCCACTTCATATTTGAACTGTTCCATTGCTGCCTTTGCCTCAGGTACGTTTACTTTGTTGCCAGTGCTGTTAGATGTTCCACTCATGTGAATAACCTCCTTCAATCCTGTTTCTCTCTGAATTTCTTTTGTTCAAAAAAATGTGTTGCTTTGTGGTGCACTAATAGTATGGCTGAATGCTTTTCGATTATGTTAGGAACTTCTTGCCACAGAATCTGCCGTTTTTTAGAAAAACGTTCTGTTCCTTCCCCAATATTTTCACACGAAAAAAGGACGGAAAACCGTCCTTTCTTTTTTGAGAAACTGTTGGTATAAAGGGACTGTTCTAAGCAGTTCGCTTCGCGAACCGTCCCAAAGGGGCTCTGCTGCGCAGCGCAGTGCTATGCTTTTCTGAAAAAACCATAAAAAGCCTTGGAACCCGCCCTTTTCCCCGAGCGGGCAGAGCCGCAGTTGGCGGCTTGAATATAGGCTTTTTAACGGCCTGAAATAGCAGTACCCGTCCTTATTTCGCAAATATTTTATTTCAGGTTAAAGAATGCATCCAGGCCCAGATATTCCGCTGTATCCTCCAGCTCCTCCTCAATACGCAGCAGCTGGTTATACTTTGCAACGCGGTCTGTTCTTGCAGGTGCGCCGGTCTTAATCTGTCCCGCATTCACAGCCACAACAATATCCGCAATCGTCGCATCCTCTGTTTCGCCGCTTCTATGAGAAACAACAGCTGTCATTTTATTACGGTTCGCCAGCTGGATTGCGTTGAATGTTTCTGTCAGTGTGCCAATCTGGTTTACCTTAATCAAAATCGCATTGCCTGCTTTCAGGTCAATCCCTTTCTGCAGCCTTGTCGTATTTGTTACAAACAGGTCATCGCCAACCAGCTGCACTTTATCGCCCAGTTCCTTTGTCAGCAGCTGCCAGCCGTCCCAGTCTTCCTCAGCAAGGCCGTCTTCGATAGAAATGATGGGGTATTTTGCCACAAGGGCTTTCCAGAATTCAACCATTTCTTCAGACGTACGCACGATTTCCCTGCCAGCCATTTTGCTTTCGCCGGGGAAGTGATATTTTCCGTCCTTTTCATCGTAAAGCTCTGTCGCCGCAGGGTCAAGCGCGATTTTGATATCCTCGCCCCATTTGTAGCCAGCCGCCGTAACAGCCTCCTGAATCAGGTCAATAACTGCATCTGCTGTCGGCAGGTCAGGTGCAAAGCCGCCCTCATCGCCAACTGCCGTAGAAAGCCCTTTATCTTTCAGGACTTTTTTCAGTTTGTGGTAAATCTCCGCGCACATTCTCAACGCTTCCTTGAAAGAAGCCGCGCCGACCGGCATAATCATAAACTCCTGCACATCAACCGTATTATCCGCGTGTTTGCCGCCGTTCATAATGTTCATCATAGGCACGGGCATAGTCTTTGCGTTAAAGCCGCCCAGATACTGGTAAAGGGGCATATCCACAGCCTCTGCCGCAGCCTTTGCCACCGCCATGGAAACGCCCAGAATCGCGTTTGCGCCCAGTTTTGCCTTGTTCGGTGTCCCGTCCAGCGCAATCATAGCCTGGTCAACTGCAACCTGGTCCAGAGCATTCATGCCGATGATTTCATCAGCGATAATATTATTTACATTATCCACAGCATCCTGCACGCCTACGCCGTTGTAGCGTTCACCGCCATCGCGCAGCTCCACAGCTTCAAACGCACCTGTAGACGCACCACTGGGCACTGCCGCACGCCCGACAATGCTTTCGTCTACAATCACCTCGACCTCGACTGTCGGGTTCCCTCTGGAATCCAGAATCTCTCTTGCGTAAACATCTGTAATTTCGTAATAGCCTTTCATATCCTGTTCCTCCTCTTAAAATATAGTACCTTTGCTTGACAAAGGGTATATCCCCCTGTCAAGCGAAGGTTCATTTGCTTTGCAATAAGCTTTCGCCCGTCATTTCCTTCGGCTTCGGCAAGCCCATCATCTCCAGCAGCGTCGGCGCAATATCCGCCAGCTTGCCGCCGTCCCGCAGGCCAATGCCGTCGCCCGCGTTCACCAATATAAACGGCACAGGGTTCGTGGTATGCGCCGTAAACGGTTCACCGCTTTCGTAATCAACCATCTGGTCGCTGTTGCCGTGGTCCGCACAGATAAACATTTGCCCTCCGACCTCCAGCAAAGCCTTCATCACCCTGCCAATGCAGGCATCGACAGCCTCGACAGCCTTCACAGCCGCCTCCATGATTCCGGTATGTCCTACCATATCAGAGTTAGCGTAGTTTACAATAATCAAATCGTATTCCTTCGACAAAAGCGCACGTACAAGCCCATCCGTCACGCCGGCCGCACTCATCTCCGGCTGCAAATCATACGTCGCTACTTTCGGCGACGGCACAAGCCATCTGTCCTCATTCGGATTTGGCTCCTCCACGCCGCCGTTGAAGAAAAACGTCACATGGGCGTATTTCTCTGTTTCTGCCGTTCTGAGCTGTTTCAGCCCAAGAAACGAAATATATTCCCCAAGCGTGTTTGTCAGCCGCTGGGGCTTAAACGCAACCGTTTTATTGGGTATCGTCACATCATATTCTGTGAAGCAAATCATCTTCAGGTCCTGTACAGCCTTTTCTCGCACAAAACCGTCAAAATCCGGGTCGCAAAGGCTCCTTGTAATTTCCCTTGCCCTGTCCGGACGGAAATTGAAGCAGACAACAGCGTCATGGTCGTTGATTTTGCCCAACGCCCTGCCATCTTCGCCCACAATCACAGTCGGCAGTACAAATTCATCTGTCACACCTTTTTCGTAAGATGCGCGGACTGCGCTGACAGCGTCCGTTGCCGTTGTCCCGCGCCCCAGCGTCATAGCATTATACGCCTCCTGCACGCGTTCCCAGCGTTTGTCACGGTCCATGGCGTAATAACGTCCCGCAACCGTTGCGATCTTCCCGATGCCGGTTTCCCGAAGCTTTTCCTCCAGCTGCGCCGTATAATCTGCGCCGGAGGAAGGCGGTGTATCCCTGCCGTCCAGGAACACATGGACAAAAACCTTTTCCAATCCCGCGCGTTTCGCCAGCCGCAAAAGGGCATACAGATGTGTATTATGGCTGTGTACGCCGCCATCGGAAAGCAGGCCGCAGAAATGCAGTGCGGAATTATTTTTCCGACAATGCTCCACAGCCGCCAGAAGCTCAGGGTTTTCATAGAAATCCCCGTCCTCAATGGCTTTCGTGATGCGGGTCAGTTCCTGATAAACAATACGGCCCGCACCGATATTCAGGTGGCCGACCTCGGAATTGCCCATCTGGCCCTCCGGCAGACCAACAGCGCGGCCGCTGGCGTAGCCTTTTACATTGGGGTATTTTTTCAGTATCCCGTCCAGCACAGGA